>CERI01009107.1_pt1 | contig 35982 bp, 23 predicted proteins | sample 350261 | NCBI WGS metagenome assembly CERI01 (sample SAMEA2620979, study PRJEB7988) | marine metagenome | isolation source: saline water (ENVO:00002010), including
AACAAAAACAAAGTCAAAGACAAAAACAAAAACAAAACCAAAGACTTTATCAAAGACAATAAGAAAAGACAATAGGTTATTAATAAAAAAAAACATGTTGTCAACAATAAATGAATATAATTCAAAATTTAAAAAAAAAACTTGTAATAATAATAGTAATGCCAGATAAGAAACGTAAAAAACTAAAGGAAAAAAAAGATATTATACTATCAAAAGATGAATATGACGCTGTTGTATCGCAAATTAAAAATTTAAATACTGATTTAGAACAAATGGGAGAAAAAAATGAAATGAATGAAACAAGGATTATATATTACAAGCAGGAAATAGATAATTTAGTAGCAAAATGTAAGTTTTATAAAATGATGATCCTAAATGCTACTGATATAATAACGGCAGATGCGGAAATAGCAGAAAAAATAAGACTAAAAAAGTATTAAAAGATATTCTTTATAATTACACAATATGTGAGAATGATAATAATAATTCTAAAAATATAAAAGAATTAATATTAAATATTTATAAACTAATAAATAGATTGGTAGTTGAAAATGGTACAGATAATGGAAAAAAATTTATATTTTTGAATAAATGTCGGATAATAATAGAAAGAATATTACCAGAAACTAAAATAAATAAAGAAGATATAAAAGATAAAACATTATTAGGTGGTAAAAGTTAAAAAGTTAAGAAAATATAAATAATAATTATTCAAATTATTTTTTTTTAACAATTTTCTTTTTTGGTGCTGGTGGTGCAACAGTTGGAGAAGGTGTTGGAGGAGGTGTTGGAGGAGGTGTTGGGGAATTTTGTTGTGTTTCATCTTCATCTTCATCTTCTTCTTCTTCTTCTTCTTCTTCTTCTTCTTCCTCATCTTCTTCAACAGGTACAACATGTTTACCCTTATCTTTTTTATATGATTGAACTACATGGACGTCTGGTGAAATATCATCTTCATTTTGAAGATCATTATCATCGTCATCAGAACTGTCTACAACGAATAAAATTTTGTCATTTTGTGCTAGTTGAAATTTAGCAGTACAAACTTTCCATGAACAACCATATTTACCGCCAGCCATCCAAAGACCAGTTAATTGTACGATAAGAACAGCTTTTGCACCTTTAAGATATTTAAAGATGTCATTAAAAACTAATGAATTGTTATCCATATCAAAACAATCAATATCAGGTTCATCAGTTTGATATTTATTAGGAATTTTAGCTTTAAAAGTAGGAGGATATTTACCTAATTCTTTACCAGTATTAGGATCTTTATCAATTTTAACAATAGGACTAAATAGTTTTTTAACGAAAGCTTTATTATCATCAAAATCATCTTTAAACCATGCTTGACGATTTTCGAAAGCATCGTCTACAATTTTTTGTTCGATTTCTTTAAGTTTATCATGAAAAAGTTTAATTTTAATATTCTCATCCATTCCTCTAAAAGATAGATCTAGAGCAGATCCAGGTACAAATTTATCATTTAATACTTCTTCTTTTTTCTCTTTTTCAGAATAAGGAGGACTAATACCATATGGCAGATATAGAGGAGGAGTTTGAATAGTAAGTCTTTCTGATCCGTAATTAATATATACAGATTTAGCACCTGATTTAAGAGGTTTTACATCAGAATATCTAAGTTTTGATACATCAATTTGCTTGGGTAGGATAACAGTCATTATTATATTTATAATATTATTTTCTTATATAAATTTAATCATTTTTTTTTTAATATTAGAATAAAAATTTTTTTATAATTTAGTATAAAAAAAATTATTTATAAACATAATGAAAGTTTATAAAAATAATAACAGATAATGTTAAACCAGTTAATAGAAATATAAATGTTAAAAATTTAAAAAAAAATTTATAAGGACATATAGAACATTTAGATAATTTATTTTTAGTCATAATACTATAAATAATTAATATTATTATTCAACAATATATGTAATAATTAAATTATATAAAAATACAATGAAAAAAATTATAAAAAATACAATTAAACAATCTAATAAATAACGAGAAGCATTCATAATTTTTTGTCCTTTAGGACCCAATATAATAGAAAATATAAATCCAAAAATCATAAATATAAGAATAAATTTTAAAGATTTGATAATATTATCAAGAAAATGGACGTTAGTTTTAATATTTTTTTTCATCAAAGTAATTAAGATAGTAATAAGTATAAAAAATAATATAACAGATAATATAAATATGAGAATATTCCATTTGAAAGCATAAAAATGTTTACTTATATTTATAAAAATGAAATAAAACATTATAAATATTAAAGGTAAAACTAGGAAAATAAAAATCAACCAAGTCCACCATTTCCATTTTTCTAAATGATGTAAATGATGAGTAATCCCATGTTTTTTAAAACCAATTAATTTAGAAAAGATAGTGGGATCGCTACTAAATTCTGATGATTTAATGCTTCCGGCTGTGCCAATATCAACCATAATTGAATCTGTATTATATTAAACAAATATTAAAATAATAAATATACTACAAAATAATACAATTAAAGTTAATTTAATAAAATTTTTTAACAAATTTAAAGTACCAGTTTTTTTTAAAAAATTATTATCATCCATAAATATATTAAACATATATGTAGGTAATCCAAATAATATAGTAATAATAAACATTAAAAATATAATATATATAATAGTTTCTCTTTTATAATTTGAATCCATTTAATATAATATTATATTATTTTTAAAGAATTCATAAATATAATTAATTATTTTATTTATTTAAAATAGATATATTAAAATGACAAATTTTTTAATAATAAATGCATTATTTACAAAATTATATAATGATATGCAAAGTTGGGCATATACAAATTCAGTTGTTGTAAATGCAGGTGGATTTACAATTGGTTATTCAACATATTATTTTATAACTAGTTTATTAGCATTATTAACACCAATAATCCTAATATTAACAAAAAAATTTGAAAAAGTAGGAAAAATAATAGGTTTAGAAAAGAAAGGCATAGTTTATGAGATTATAAAATTTATATCAAATATAATAATTTTAACAGGGACTTGGTTATTTACATTATTAATAACATTTTTATTATTAGAATATGTATTAAATATACAATTATTAGGATTAAAAAGTAATATTAAAGATAATGAAAAGAAAGATTTTATAGTTTCAAAAACCGAAGCATCACTATATGAACCAATTGTAGAAAATTCGAAAAAATTAGAAATAAAGAATGAAAAAGAGAAATTAATAGGCACAAAAATTCTTAAAACAGAAGAAAACTCATTAAATAATATTAAAATAATAGATGATATAGAAACTGATCATTTAGAAATATTTAATAAGGATCAATATAATACATTAATTACAAAATTATTTTAAATTTATTATATTTTTTTATGCATTTCAATTAATTTTTTAATATTATCAGAAACATATTTATATTTAATAAATATTGAATTTAAATCAATATTTTCAGTATTTTCAACAACCGGATAATAAGAACTATAATTAGTATCTTTTTCATCTATTTTATTAAATATAAATAAAGGTCTTTCATCCATATTTTTATTAGCAGATATAAATGTAGAAGATATTAATAAATCATCTAAATCTCTTCTAGTAATATTAATAGTAGTTTTTCCATATTGACTTCTGTGTATTAATAAAATAGAAATATTAAATATATCCGAAATAATTTTCATAGTAATATCATTAGGATAAAGATAATCATTTTCAAAAATAGTATCAAGTGTATCAGAAATATATGTATTAGATAATTTATCAAATATATCATTTATTTTAGATAATTGAATAGTTTTAATTTTAGTTACAATACACCATGCATTTTTAAAAGAGGAATCTTCAAAAATGTTTCTAAGTAATTTTTTATCATAAATTATTTTTTTATAAGTATTATAAACAAGTTCTTTAATTTCATCATATTTAATATATATACCTAAATAATTAGATAACCATTTAATAAATTCTATAAAATTTATTAAATTATAATTTTTAATAATTATTAAATTACTCCATTTACCTTTAACTTTTGCTCTCCATTTTGAAGGTAATTCTTCTTTTTTACCATAAAATAAAGAAGGTAATTTAATAATATCATTATCATTATCAATAATGTAATCTTTATCATTATAAGTAATATTATTTTTAATATTAGGCATATACTCATGATAATTTAATAAAATATATGGAATTTCAAATTTACCAGTAGAATAGAAAGCATTTTGTGAGAAAATTAATTCATCTTTATATTCTTTGATAATAAATGACATAAAATCATATTTATAATTTAAAATAATATTATTAATCCAATTATTAATATAAGTAATAGGTTTTTTATTATTAATAGGTAATTCTTCAAGAATAATTTTAATAATTTTAATATTATTATAAGACGAAAAATGTTTATTATACAATTTATTAATTTTATCTAATTTATTTAATTTATTATATTCACTAATAAAAGTATCATTTGTATATTTTTTAATCAAAATATCAGCTATTAATTTTTGTAAATTGTACCATTTATATGATAATTTTTTTTCATATTCAATATATTTATAATAATCATTTTTATCATTAACATGTATAATATTATTATTATTTAATTTAAAATCAGATATAATTAATTTACTATTAAATATAGTGTCATTTTTAAAAACAATATTACCAATATCATAATTAATATTTAAAGAATCACATTTTTTAATAAAATTTTTATAAATAGTATTATCAACTCTATTAATATCAAATTCGAAATTAATAATATCATCATAAAATTTAATATTTTGAATATTCATATCTTTAATAAATTTAGGTAATAATGATAAACTAATTTTATCAAAATTTAATAAAATATTAGATTTTGTTAATAAATGTGTAATAGATAAATCACTATTAATTAAAACAGTATTTATATCAAAAATATAATATTTATCACCTTTTGTATTAATCCATTGATTTAAACTATAAATTTTTTGATATATATTATAAATATCTAAATATTCTATATTATTTTTAGAACATTCATTTATAATTTTTTTTATAAATGAATAATCATTTAATTTAATTAAATTATTTTCAGAAATATTTTTATTTTTAAATATAATAGGTTCATAATAATTATTATCTTTTAATATCATTAATAATTCTGGATTTAATTCTAAATCAGTTAATATATCATTATATGATGTAAACATAGGACATAATATTTTAATATCTGTATCATATTCCCATATTATTAATAATTTATTATATAAAATAGATATTAATGAATATAAATAATAAGGGGATTTATCAGTAGGATAATCATCAGCATTTAAATAATTAATAAATTTATTATAAGATTTATAAATATTTAATAATCTAGATAATGATAAATTATTTTTTTTTTCATATTTAAATAATTTCAATATTTTTAGATTTTTATTTAATTTTTTAATAAGTTTTTTATTATTTTCTGGTATAATTTCATTAATATCCATAAATGCTTTACATACTTCGCCATTTTCCAATGATAAAAATGTAACAATATCCATTTTTTTTATAATATCATTAATAAATTTTGTTTTAGAAGTAAAATTTAATATATTAGCAATACAATTAATAATACTATCATTTTTAATCATATTATTAGTTTTATTAGTTATTTTATGATTAATACCTTTTCTAATGAAACATTTTTGTGTTTTATGTATCATTTTAGAACAAATAGAATATGAAACGGTAGGTAATAAAACATTATGTAAAATTTCAGGTATAGATCCATATCTATTACTATTAATAGGAGCTTTTTGATTCATTAAATAATAATTGTTCTCTATAGGGGAAAGTTCAGTACTAGTATCTTTTATAATAGTTTTTTTTTGTTTAACGCTATCATTTATATCTATATCTATATCTAAATCTGAATCAGATATAATACATTTTTTTAATTCTTCTTCTTTTTGTATTTTTTTACCACAACAAGGAGAACATAAACCTTTATCATTAGGTTTTATTAATTTAATATATCTTTTTTTAGTTTTATCAATCCCCCAAAAAAATTTCATAGGTTCTTCATTTTCTAAAGGACATTCATAATTATCACTTTTTGGATCTAATGGTATTTTACTAATAGGACACCAAACTTTAGGACAAATATAATAATTAATTTTAGATTTATTACTACCATATGGAATAATATTATCATAATATGTTTGTTTATTTTTAACTAAATCGTCCATTTCTTGTTTAGTTAATACAACGGGTTGATAATCAGATTGACATTTATCTCGTGCATAATTATCACTAACTAAATCTTTATCAACATTTCTAATTAAATCTATTAAATAACTATGTTTATTTTTACCTAACGCTCCACCGAATAATTCATCATCATCATCATCATCATCATCTAAATTATAATCTAATTCTCCTAAATTATCATTATCTGAATCATATATAATATCTAAATTATATTCTTCTTCAATCTTCTCTTTTTTAATATCCGTATCCTTTTTAATATCCGTATCCTTTTTCGTATGTTTTTTGGTAATAACTCTTGAAGATGCAATTATTTTATTCAACCAATATAATAAATATTTAAGTTCTTTATAATTAGCAGAATTTATAATTTCTAATTCAAAACCGTCATTTGATTTAGATATAATAACTATAGTACCATTATCTTTAATTTTATTTTGTGATTTTGTAATATTAATATCAATATCAATATTATCAATAATATTATCAACCTCCTCCTTCGCACTAATATTATTAAATCCAAAATTTATTAATTCATTAATAATATCTTGTTTAGAAATACCAATATTATATCTAGATATAATATAATCATATATATTTAAATTATCATTATATTTACTAGATCTTTTATATATACAAACTAATTCATGTTTGTCTTTAGTAGTAACTATTTTAACATTAAATATATCAATTAATTTTGTAATTTTATTTGATAAATTTGTAAATGTAGTATTATCTATAATAAATGTTGTGTTAAATTTTAAAGATTCTTCATTCATTCTGAATTTTTGTTTAATATTTTTTTCTAAATAATTTGTTAATATAATTTTAGTTTTATTTATAATATCCCAATTAATATTTTTTCGAATATCAAATATATATGAAAATATTATTTCACCTAAATTATTAATTGTTATTTTACAATAACAACCTTTTGTTATTATATAATATATATTTATACAATTAATTTTATTAATTTTATCAATATTGCACCAATTTAATAATTGTTCTTTTCTAATAAAATGTTTTTTCTGAATTTTATATAATATTTTTGAATTATCATTTATCCATTGAATAAGTGCAATATTTTTTTTAGTAGAAATATTATCAAATAAATTAGATAATATAATTTTTTTTCCCAATTTTGAATAAAAATCTACACGATGAAATCTATTAGTCGTTTTTTTTATAAATTCTGTATTTTGTAATACTAAATCATATAATTTAGTATCTCTTAATTTATAATTTGCATATGTTGGTAATTTTTTATCAATAAAATAATATTTATTTTTTTTTAAATCATTATTTATATCATCATTAAATACTATATTTATTTTAGATAAATTAAATAATCCTTTTGTATTAAATGTATATGATATATCTTCATCTAATTGTTTTGAAGTTCTATTTGTAGATAAAAAAGGATTTACATTAAATCCATCCCATTTTTTATTATTAATATAATGTGATAAAGAATTATTTTTATACCAACAATAAAATAATTTATTCTTAGATTTATCATTATTTAAAATATATAATGCTATTTTATTTAATGCATCTTCTAAATTATCATCAATATAAATATATTCTTTAATTATAATTACATCATCATCTTTATTATCTGATAATTTATCAAAAATATATAACTGATATTTATCTTTAGAATACCATCTATATACCTTTACAGGTATATATGGATTCATGTTATTGTTACCTATATAAATTCTATTTATTTTTTTCGTTTAATAAAGTAAGGATTAATATGGATGTTAGATTCGATACTATATCTACGCATTTAGATATAAGAAATGCAATTAAGTATTTAAAAAATATAAAAAATAAAGAAAACAATTTTAATAAAAATTTTTGGGGTGTTGATATTGAAACTGAATCAGTTTTTAATAATTATATTAGAACTTTATCTTATTTTTGGTTAGATAATGATAAATATACTATTAATAAAGTTTATAAATTAGAAGAATTAACAAATATTCCCTGGTATTATGATTTTAGAGTATTTGAAGATGTATTATCAAAAAAGTTAAATGTTAATAAAAATGATATGAATTTATGGTATCATTTTAATTATAGCACAATTTATAAAAATGATACATATGTAGATGAAAGACATTATATTGCTAATAAAAATATATTAAAAACTTATATACCAAGAGGTTATTTAATTCCTCCTTTTGATAAGAATATATTGAATATTAAAAGATTAACTAATAAAGTAGTAGATGATTATGAGAAAGTTATAGTAGAATTAAAAGATACCGATAATGAAAATAGAAAAAAATATAATGAAATTAATGAGGAAATTAAAGAATATAAAGATAATATAACAGATGTTAATGAATTTATAAATATACAAAATTTAAGAAAAATAGCTATAAAAAATTTTAATTTATTAGATGATAATAATGATAATTATATTACTCTTACTAATTTAAGTAATATATATGGAAAAGACATGCTTGAAGAATTTACAAATTTAAATAGTGATGTAGATAAAGAATTAAAAGATGAATTATTAATACATAATATATATTTAATAGGTAATAAAATTAGCAAAAATAATTATATAAATTCGGTTATATTATCTTATATAAAATCAGGAAATTATAACGATACTTTAGAATATAATAATTCCATTAATTCATTATTAATTCAAAATATAAAAGATAAAATAAAACTACTTAAATCGGAAGATAATTCAATCCCCGAAAATAATAATGAATATATTGATAATGATAATAGTGATAAAAATGATAAAAATGAAATAATCGAAATGAACGATCATCATAATAATACAATTAAAGATGATTGGAAAAATATTTTAATTAAAATAGGGCTATGGACTGTAGGAATAATAATAATAGTAGGAATTATAATATTTTTAGCATATGTATTTATATTTAATACAAATAATGAAGTTAATGAAGTTAATGAAATTAATGAAATTAATGAAATTAGTCAAATTAATGATATAAATGCAAATACAGAATTTACATCCGTATAATAATAAATAAATAAATAAATAATATAATAATATATTAAGTAATGTCAAAAAAATTAAATAATAATAATAAAGAAAATTTTAAAAAATTTATAAATTATATTTCTATAATAATTATTATTTTATGGATAACAAGTGGCATTTTAGGTTTTTTAATGTCTTTAATTTGTTTAATTTATAATGGTTCTAAAATAGAAAAAGTAATAGGATTATTAATCGCTTCTATATTTTTTGGACCATTATATTGGTTATATTATATATATATGGATGATTATTGTAGTATAAAACCAATATATAAATTAAAAAAAATAAATTAAAGTTATTTTTATATTCCATATATTTAATAGAGTTAAAACTATATATGAATATTTATAACAAAATACAAATTTTTTTGAATCAATATGTAAATATTATTACACATTCACGTGATACGCCTCTATATAGATTATTTACATATATGTTGTTAGTATTTACTTATATACCCAATAATGAAATTAATATATTACTGTTATATATTTTTAAAATATTATGTATTATAATTACAATTATTATGCCTTTAACATTAATAATATATACAATACTAATGATGAATAATATTATAACGAAAAATAAAGAATATATGTGGAAAGAAGAACGATATAATTATAATAATAGTAAATATGATTATATTAAACAACTGTTTAGTATAGTTGGAGATGTTGTTTTATCACAAAGAATAGCAATATATAGTATATGTGTAATATCATTTTTAATTATGTTATTAATTATAAAATTTAAATTTCCTGATTTAATTTCAAATGGAAGTGATGTAAGTTTTAATTATAATAAATATATGATTTATACAACAGCAGTATTCTTAATAATATTATTTATTATAATAATATATTTAATAACAAATTTTAGAAAATATAATAGTGTATATAAATATAATAAAAATATAAATGATAAATATATAAAATATTTAAATAGAGAATATCTTAAAATTATTTGTAATAATTTTATTGATGAAAATTATTTATTAACTACTAAATGTAATATAAAAACTAAACCAAGTAGTAAACAATTACAAGATTATTTAAATTCATTAAATATAGATAAAATATATAGTTCTAATATTGATTTAAATGATAAAGAAAATAAAACTAGTGATAATATAATAGCAACAAAGTTTTTATCTGCATTAATTACTCATCAATGGTTACTATTTATATATAATAATCAATCATTATCACAAACTAAAGAAAATAAAATGTGCGGTGAGTTAAAATTAAATACTATAATGAATAATAAAATGTATAATATTTTTTATTGTTATCCTGAAACAATGCAACATCCATTTGAAAGTGATGTGGAAAATAACGTAATAAAAATACAAAATTATTCAACACAAAATTTTAATTCCGAAAATTATAAAGTTTACGTAAAAATAATTGATAAATATTTAAGTATTAATAATGAAATTAGCATGGATATAAGTAATATAAAAAAAGAAGATATAAATGAAATAAATATACTAATGATATTATATATAATCATGATATTATATGCAATTGGATTATTTATGCTACCCACATCTAATTAAATTTATTTGTTAATAATATTAATTAAATAATATTAGTAAATATTAAGGTAACTTTAAATAATGGTTTATAAAAAAGGACATAAAACAAAAAAAGGTGGCGCTGACCCTCAGCAAGAATTAACATCTAGTAATACTGATTCAAGTAATTTAGGAGATAAAAAACATACCAAAGATAAAAGTGTTTCATTCGATACATCTGTAAATGATTTAACTTTAAGTGGTGATAGTTCTCAGCAAGAATCAACATCTAGTAATACTGATTCAAGTAATTTAGGAGATAAAGAACATGCCGACGAAAAAAGTGTTCCATTAGCAACATCTGTAAATAAATTAAATTTAAGTGATGAAGGTTCAGTTCAAGACGAAGGTTCAGTTCAAGATGAAGGTTCAGTTCAAGAAAAAGAGATTCCTGATGCTAAACTAAATACTTCATTTAATGAATTAAGAACTTTATATACCAGTTTAATGAACGTTATGGATGAACTTCATTGTAGTGAAGAAGATTTTGAAAAACAGGTAAATCAATTGGGCACTAATATTAGTGCTATTAATTCAGAAGAATCACATATGGCAACAAATGATTTAAGCAAAACAGTAAAAGAATTGAATCATGATATAGATGTATTAAAAGGTCAAGAAGTAGAAATATCAAAAAAACCAACAGAAATTGATGCAATTGAAAAACAAAAATTGGAAGAAAAACAAAAAGAATTAGATATTCTTAATTTAGAAATAAGTGAATTGAAATTTAAAGAGGAGGAATTAAACGCACAAAATATAGAATTACAAGAACAATTAAAAGAAAAAGCACAAAAACAAGGTATAGTAGATGAAGATAAAGAAACTTTAAAAGAAAAAACAGATTTACAAAAAAAAAATAAAATTTTACAAGATGAATTAAGTAATAAACAATATGAATTAAGTGAAGCATCACAAAATTATAATATATTACAAAAACAATTACAAGAATTAAAATCACAAGAGCATAAAAATAAAGAAATGAAAGATGCAGAATTAGAAAAAATAAAAAAAGAAATAGAAGAAAAAAAAATAGATTTAAGTGAAGTAAAAAGAAAATATGATGAGGATGAAGCAAAAAAAAATGAAGAAATTAATACATATAAAACACAAATGCTAAATTTACAAAAAGATTTGGAAAATAGAGATAAGATAATTAGTGAATATGAAAAAGAACATAATATACCATTAAAAACACAAGAAAAGTTGGCACAGATGAAAAAAACAATAGCCATCCAGACAGAAGAAATGGCAAGAGTACAAAAAGAATTAGCAACAAAAGTAGGAGAAATAGCTACAAATAAAGCAAATTTACTTAAATATGAAAGACAAACTGAGGAATATAAAGAAAGAATAAGTAAATTAGAACAAAAAATAGCAACAGATAATAATGATGAATTAGAAAAACATCAAGAACAATTAAAAAAATTAAATAATGAATTAGAAAATTTACGAGAAACACAAAGAGTCAAAACTAAGGATTTGGAAGAAAAATATAATAAGAAATTATCAGAGAAAGATGCTGAAATTCGTACAATTATTGAACGAAGGGAAAACGATATGCTAAAATTAGAGGAAGAATTAAAAAAATTAAATAGTGAAGGTACTGGAAATAATTCTAAAATACTACAATTAGAAAAAGAAAAAGACTCTAATACATCTGAAATTCAAAGATTAAAAAATGAATTAGATTTATTACGTATAAAACAAAGAATCTCTATTGATGGTAATATATCACCAAATTCCCCTCTTTCTCCTCCTTCGCCTTCTTATCCTACACCACCACTACCATATCATAAAAACTTGAAAGGTCATTATATAGGAATTAAAGTATCTTTTCCATTTGATAGAAAGAATATTTATCCTTCTAATCATGAATTAGCACCCTTCAAAGGAAACCGATTAGCACATGCCGTAATACCACAACGTACACATTGTTGGAATTGGAAAGGGCATGCCAAAAATGGATGGAATCAGGAAGAAATACAACAAAATATATCTAATATGAAGAGGATAGAACAAATTGCATCAAAAAATATTGGTTCAGATCTATATATAGAAAGCATAAACGGTAAAAATATAGGTATAACAGAAGGAAAAAATACTTATAAATTTTCAACAAAAGAGAACTCTGAAAAAAAATTTGCAGAATTAGTACAAGGGCGAATAGATGATCCTTTAGAAATTATTTTTAAAAATAAAGAAGAAGAAATAACAGTATATATACAACGATTTGATAAAAAACAAGAATATACAATACCTCAGATTAATCAAGGATGTGATAAAAATTTTGTAGATGTGAAAAAGGGAGGTGCATTAGAATATCAAAAAATGGATTTTGAAGAATTAGAAAAAATATATAATAATACTTTTAAAGAAATAGAAGAAGAAGATAAAAATATACAGAAAATAATTTATAAAAAATCTTGGTTTGGAAAAAAATCAGATACATTGGCAAAAGAATATGATAAGCCAGAAATAAATGAAAAATATAAAAAAATATCAGAATTAAAAGAGAAATTTAAAACAATATATAATAACTATCTAAATGATAAAATATCTTATGAAGAATGGAAAATAATAGAAGAAACAGAAACAGATAATAGAGAAGAACTAGAGGAAAGTGAAGAAAAGGAAAAATTAAAAGAATTATTAATATCAGAAATAAAAACAAGCAAAAAAAAAAAATATATTAAAATTAATTTTTTAGGTCAGGAAAATATAGTTAATAAATTATACGAAAATATAAACAAAATTTATATTATTTGTAAAACAGATACTGAAGAGGATTATTGTATACCAATAAAACCAATATCAAAAGAGGATTGTTTAGAAATAAAAAAGATAATAAAAGATATATTATCTGAATTGGAATATTTGCGTAAAATATTAAATAAAGATAAAACAGAAGGCGAAGGCATAGATAAAGGCGACGAACAAGTTCAAGATCAAGTTCAAGATCAATTTATATATCAAGATGTAGGTGGTGATTCAGATAAAGAAGAACCAACAAAAACAATATCGGGATTGATGTCAGAAATGAGAAATAATTTTGATCCTTTAAGTGGGAAACCAGGAGATGCAGAACTTTTAACAAAAACAACAATGATGATATATAATGTAATATTAGGATTAATAGTATTATTATGTTTATTCACAATAATAATTCATATAACAAATATAATAAAATTTTTATATCAATCATTTATCGAAATAGGAAAAGTACAACATAATAATTTGGAAACAGGTGAAACATTTAGATATAAATTATTACAATATATAATGTATGTAAATAAGTGTAGTTTACCATCATTATTTTCATCATTTAATTCAAAACGGACAACAAGTCAAAGTATTGTAAAATTATCAGAAATAGTAAAAGATTTTTTCCAAAAATCAGAAGAATCGGGTATGATAGGAACAAATAGTTTTAAAAATATGTTAAGTGATATGGAATTAGAATCAATACAATCTGATATAAATGAAGAAGATGGTGATAAAATATGTGAAGCAAAATGGCAAGAAAAAATAGATCTATTTCCAAATATGAATAATGAAAGTGAGAAGAAAAGATTTTTAAGTGAATGCAAGACAAGTAAAAATATAAGTAATGAAAATTCACAAAAAGAACCATTATTTAATATATTTTTGGTAATGAGATTATTTTTTATGTCAATTAAACTATATTTAGCATTTTTTATGGTAGTTGTAATAGTAGTTATAGTATTTGTACTATTAACAATTGTTGCTAAAATATCAAATATGGAAACATCGAATATGACTCCATTTATAAAACAAATATCATTTATGACATTATTACAGGGTTCAGGAATATGTTTTATATATATAATAGTATCATTTATGATATATAAATTTATGTTTTTAAAAATATATAATAGATATTTAGATACTTATTTACATATAATATCAATAGATTTTGAATTAAATAAAATAAAAAGAGATTTATCAGGTAATATAGATAAAATAGATATAGAATTTGTTGAATTATTAGAACATAAAATAGATAATGAAATAGATATAGAAAATAAAATAATAGATTATATAGAAAAGGGATTCGATAATAAAAAAATAGAAAAGTGTATAATTTTTTATGTATTAATAAAACATATATATGATGGTAAAAATAAATTAAAATTAGGTCATTTAAAAGCAGTTAATTATTTTATAAATACAGATTCGGGTCAAAGTAATTTAACAGGAGATGTTACAAATAATATAGAAACCACATATTATTCATTAATACCAAACAAATATAGAAAAGTACCATTACAATATTATAAATATAATAATATAAAAAGATTAAGTACAAATATACAAACAGCAGAAGATATAAGAAAAAATGTAAATGCAAAATTAACAACAATAAATGAATATATATCAAATGTAAATAAAGATTTTGATGATGATAATTATATAGTAAATTTAGGATGGTATTTCTTAATAAATTTAATAATATCAACAATATTTATAGGAATATTAATTATTACATTAGTATTAGGATGGAAGAAAGCGAATTCAGATATTTATCAATTTCTAGCATTTCAAAAAGATTAGAATTGAAAATGGATCAAAAAAAAATATTCTTAAATAAAAATAAAAATAATAATAATAGTTAAGTGTGTACGAATGATTGAAAAATTATTAATATTTATACTATTTATTGTATTTACATTAAATTTAATAGATTTAATAAAAATAAAATGGAATAATGATTATTTTAAAGAGAATTATAATCAATGTTATATATTAAATAGTAAATCATTATTTGAAATAGAAACATATAGATATAAATTATATAAATATATTTATAATGTCGATAATAAAAATTTAGATAATACTATAAATAGTTTTAATATAACATTTAAAATAATAGTAGTATTATTATTATTGTTATTAATATTAAGTATAAAAGATTTATATATTAATTTTTCGAATAAAATATTAATAACAATAATAATATTAATATTTGTAATATTAATATATATATATATAGGTACTAAAATATTAGATGATCATAAGAAAATAAACGAAGAAAGAATTAATAGAAAAAATTATATAAATAAATATAAAATAGTATATAAAATATTAAATAGTTTATTATATTTAGATGATAATAATAATGTTAAAAAAGAAATTTTTAAATTTAAAATAAATAAAATAGAAAATAGCAAAACATTTGATGAATATCTTGGATCAAATATATCACAAATATATAATACAAATAATGATAATAAAATAAATTATTTAAAAAAACAAGGGTATGAGAATTTAGATTTTATAAAATATATAAATTTAGATGAAATATCGCCCTTTTATTTTAAAGAATATTTTGATAATATTTATATAAAATTAGATGATAATAAATATTATTTGAATGATCTATCAAATAATAATAGATTAAATGAAATGATAAAAGATAGATTATTAATAAGTGGTGAAAAGATAGAGGATATAGATGGTATAGATTATATAAAATATTATAACGAAAATAAAGAATTATTATTTGATATAAAAAGTATAAAAAATACAATATCGGATATAATTGATAAGAATATATATATATATATTTATTTATTAATATATATAATATTAATAATAATAATATCACATATATTATATGTAACAATAAATAAAAGAATATATTCAATATTATTATTAATAATAATAGTAATATATATAATATTATTATGGTTTAAATTAAGAATGAATTAAACGATATATAAAAATTTGGCAAAACGCGACTTGCCACTTAGGCTTGACAAATATTAGTTGCATCATACTGTTGTTGAGGAAATCCTAATGTTGTATTAGGTTGTATATTATACATTGTGCTACCAAATATCGGCGCAAGAGGTTGTATACTAGTCGGTGCTATACAAGGATAGACATCTTGTAATGGCGAAGACATAGGCGATGAAGTATTTCTAATTAAATTTATATATTCTTCAAATTTATTATGTAATTCCTGAATATTATAATCTAAACTATCAATATTATTTGTATTATTTTTAACATTAGTTAAAATATAACTTTCATTTTTTTGACTTTTCCAATTTTTCAATTCGTTTGGTATATCTTCAATTTTATTTATTAATTCTGTTTCTTCGTCTTGAACTTGCTTTAAAAATACTTCAAAAGATGGTACATTATTACTTAAAATTGAATGTTTATTACTTAAATATATAAATAAAAAATTATGAATTCTTTTATTTAAAACTCCGTATGATTTACTTATAAATTTTGATTGTTCAGCTCTTTCTGGATATTTATATATTTTATTAATACTTGTTAAAAATGCCGATACTATACCTCCTCCCAATATAAACCATGATGCAATTTCGCATGTTTTTTTATTATCATTGCAATCGGAACCAAGTTCATAAGATGCAGCGCCACTCATACAAGCAGTAACAATAATTAAAAAAATAGCAACACAATTTTTAACATTATCAATAAATTGGTATTTATCCCAATATAAAAATCTTTTTTTTTCAGCTTTATATCCAATAAGCCATAAATTAAATATTGTAGAATCTAAATCTAAATCTATAGGATGAGGTTGGATGTCAGGGAAAGGGGTTTGTTTATGGGCGTTAGTAAAAAATGTTGCTCTACTTTCAGTGCCATAAGTGCCAACAGTGCCAACAGTGCCAACAGTGCCAACAGTGCGAGCAGTACCAGAAGTTATAATTTTATTCATATCTATAATAAAATAATATTAAAAGAGATGTAAAAAAATATTATTTGCTTAAAGAAAAAATAAATTAATATTGTATGACAGATAAATGTAATAAATGTACTGTTATTAAAAATAAAGAAAAATTTTATAATTTAAAACATAAATTATGTATAGATTGTTTTAATGTTGATTATTTAAAACATGAAATTGCAATATTAAAAACAGCAAAACATTTAAATAAATCAGAAATAGAGATTAAATTAATATTAGGAGATTTAGATAATTTATTATTTAATAATATACAAATAATAAATAATACATTTTTAAATAATATAGATATATATAAATTAGAAGAAAATATAAGAAATAATAATAATTATATAGAATATAATAACAATTTTAATAACTATAAATTAATACAATTATTTAGATTAGTAAAAACAGCAATATATTTTGAAAAATCAGTAATAGATATTAAAAATATAATTAATAATATAATAGATAATATATTTTATGAGAAAAAAGAAAATAATAAAGCGAATGATATGATAATATATAATTGGTATAATAAAACATATCCAAAAAGAGAATTTATAAATAGTATATATAATTAATTATTTCAAATAAGTTTATTTTTATATTATGTTCTTATAAGGAAGATGTTAAATGCAGAAAATATTGCTTTAATACAAAATATAACAAATAAAAGTATATATTTTATAGTATTTACAATAATAACAATATATATATCAATACAATTTATATCAGTAAGCAATTTTTCTTATAATTATTTAAAATTCCAAAATTATGGAGATTATTTAAAAAAGAGATGTGAAAATGATAATATTGAATATGAAACAAATAGATATCAATTATATAATAATATATTAAATTATTTATTAAATAATGATATAGATAATAAAAGTAATTATTTAATAATATTAATAATATATTTACTATTTGCAATAATATTTACAATAATATTTACATATATATTATATATAATAATAAATGAAATTAAAAATATTAATTTAAGTAATAGTAATGAATTTAAATTTTTATGCGATATATTAATATTATTTACATGTATTACATCAATAAGTTATATACCAACATATATTGGTATTAAAATGGATAAAAATATAAAACTAAATGAAAATGATTTTGAAGGACTGATGCAAAAAATATTATATGGATTGGTGGGATTATGTTGTATAATAATAATAATTCGTTTAAATGTATATAATCATTTCAAAGAATATACTTATAGTACAACATTTATAATAACATTAATAGGATTATATATGGGGATAGTATTTTATACTAAAAAAATAATAAATTATTATAAAAATAATATAATAAAAATAAATTATAAATATAATAATATAAAAAATATAGAAGATAGAAAGAAAGTGATATTAAAAAGATATAATAATGATGATGAAATTTTTGATAAAGATAGAGATATAATATCCGAATATATAATAGAAATATTAGGATTAAAATATTATAAAGAAAGTATATTGTATGCTGATGGGAATAATACAAATTTATATATATATATAATACAAATAATATTAATAGTTTTAGGTATAATATTTATAATAAATAGATTAAAAGGATTAAATAAATTATATATAGATAAGAATTTTACTTTAAAAAATTTTTTAGATTGTATTTTATATAAAATAAAAGATTGTGAGAATGTATTATATAAAAATCATGAAATAAAAATATTATATAATATAATATTTGTACCATTATGTATAATATTAGTAATATATATAGTAATAAATTCAACAGTAAATTTTAATAGTAATTTAAATGAGAATATAATAATAAAACCATTAATTATTTATAAAAGAGAATTAAAAGATGTAAATGATAGTTTTAAAAATTTAATAAATAATGATAAATTAGATTATACATATTTAAAAAGTGTTAATAAGAATATAGCAAATTCTATATTATTGGTATTATATAATGATATGTTTAGTGATTTTTTATCATTAGATGATGATAAAGTTAATGGTTTAAAATGGAATAGAATAAGTAATACAGAAGAGATAAATGATAGTGAAGAATTAATAAATGAAGAATTATCACATGAATTAGGAAGAGATAAGAAAGAATTTACACAGGATGAATGGAATAAATTCAATATATCAGAATTACATTCTGATAATTATATAAAAGTAGGTAATAGTTATTATAAACCAGAAAAAAATATAGAAAATAATATAAAATATGTAAATGGTATAAATATAACACCAGAATTTCATTATACATTTAATAATGAAGAAGATATAGTAATAGATTATAATAATTTAAATGAATATAATATAGAATATTATTTAAATAATAAATATAACAATAATGACATATTTAAATTAAATGAATATAGTAAATCTGTTAATAAACAATGTGATACAATAAATAAATATTTAGTATATTATATAATAAGAAAAATATTTTTATATAATCCAATAGCAAATGAATTAAAAGAGAATAATTATAATCATATAGATGAAACAGAAAGATATAGATATTATAAAAATATATTAAAATATAAAATATTAAAAGCAATAGAGAATATAAAATATAATAAGAATTATTTAGGAATTAATAAACTAGATAAAACAAATAATCATAAAATAAATAATATAATATCAATAAGAAACAAAGATCCCAAATTAAATAGAGAAGATATTATAAAATTATTAAATACAGAACATTATAATGATATGAATAAAATAAATAAAATAACTAAAATAAAAGCGGATTTAATAAAAGCAAATATATATTTAGATAAAAGTGATATAAATAAAATATTAAATTTTATATCAAGTGATGAATCATATAATAATATAATAAATAATAATAAATTATCAATAATATTAGAGAATAAAATAAATAAATTAGAAGAAAAATTAAATTTAAATAAATTATTAGAAAAAATAGATAAAATAATAGAAGATTATATAAGCTTTATAATAAATACACAAACATCATTTTATTTAAATTATAATGATTGTAAGAATAAAGATAGTTGTAATTATAATATAAATATTATAGAATTAAAAAATAAAATAATAAATAATGATAAAGAAGATAATTTAGTTAGATTTATAAATACATATAAAAATAATATTAAAAGTACATTTAAAAAAATTAATATTAAATTAACAGAATTTAATGATGATAATGTAACAGAAGATGGTACTAAATATAAAAATGAAAAAAAATCAAAATTATCAAATTATATAATAGATAATTATAATTTATTAAATACAGAAAATAATTATTTAAATAATGAAATAGTGTCACTTAATAATTCAATATGTGCGATAGATAATACAAATAATAATGCAAGTATTATAACAGAAAATAATGAAGATATATATGATAAGATGTATATAATAATAAATGATATATTATTATCATTTTATTTTAATAATTATTTAATATTAAAAGTATATAAATCATATAATGAATTACAATTAGATGCATTAGTAACAAATATACAACTATTATATAAAAAAGATGAGAATAAAGAAAATAATTATAATTTTAAAGTAGAATATATAGTAATTTTAAATAAATTAAAATTAATATTAGATAAAATAATAAATAATAGTCAAACAAATGAATTAACAATATATGATGATGATAATTTGATAGATTCATCATTTAATAATAATTTAATAGAAAATATGATAAAATTTGATAAAAATAATAAAGGAAATGAATATTATTTAAATAATGTAATAAATATAATAAAAACATTTAAAAAAAATAATACGGTAGATATTGAAATAAGTAAAGAAAATATAAAAGATATAATGGGATTAGAAAATAAAATAATAGTATTTATAAAATTTTTAGATAATAATATAATGGAAGAGAAATTTATAGATAAAACAAAAGAATTAATAAATAATTTATTAATTTTACAAAATGAGATACTAAATAAATTAAATAATTCAGAATTAAGTAGATTTAATTATAATAAAGAATTATATACATTAAATTATGAATATAAATTTAATAATTATATATCAGAATATAAAGAATATTATAATACAATATATATAATTAAAAATAATGAAAATGAAGAGAATAAAAAGAATATGAATGAAAGAACTTTTAATATTAATATGAATAATTCAAAAATAACAAAGCGTGATGCAGAAAAAACATCAATTACAATTACAATATTATTATTAATATATATATTATCATATGTTTCAATAGCAAGTATAAAATAAATATTTTTTTTATATTTTAATTTAGTAAAGAATTAATAATAAATGTTTAAAACACTTAGTATTATTATATATTTTATATCATTTATATTAATATTTGAACAAATATTTAGATTAACATATTTTATATTTAAATATAATAATTTATATGATTATGGTAAAATTTTACAAACAATATGTAATAATGAATATATAGAAAGAGAAACAAGTAGATATCATATAGCTTTAAATAACGAAGAAATATTATTATCGAATACAGAAAAAAATAAGAGAATATATTTTCAATTAATATTAATATTTTCAATAATATTTACATCAGCAATTTCAATAATATTTTCAATATTAATTTATAATATATATTGTAATATAGATAGTAAAGAATTTAATCAATATAAAATTCAACATAAAATTTATATTGCAATTATATTATTATTATGTGTTATAACAATAATATATCCAATATTAATAATATATTATAAATTAAAGGAAATAAAATATAGAAAAAATTATAGTTTATTTAATAATGAAGGTAATATAACTAGATTTATACCATATATATGTATATTTATAGGATTAATAATATTAAAAATACTGTTAATATATTTTAAATATAAAGTACCTGATTTTCAAATTAATACGAATTATGATATTAGAAAAGATGTAAGTGAATTGATAATATTTAGTATATATTCATTTATATATTTATCAGTAATATATTATATTACAAATATAATAATATTATATAATTATTATAATAACAATATAGAAATAAATGATAAAGATAGTGAAGATAATAATATATTTATAAATTATTTTAAAATAGTATTTGGATTAGAAGAACATAATAAATATATAAATAAAATAACAGCAATAGTTAAAAAAGATAATACATTATATGAAAATAAAAATGAAGAAAATTTAAAATTACCATCTAAATTAAATAATATAGAAAATATACCAGAAGAAAATAAAACTAAAATATATGAAAGTATAATAAATATATCAGATGAATTAGATGAAAATAAAAAAGATAAATTAAAAATTATAATAAATGACATAATAATGTTATATATAAAAGAAGTTTATAATGATAATTTAATAAAAGAAAGCAATGATAATAAAGAATTAATATTAATAAATAATTTAAAAGAAAGATTAAATAAAGAAAATTTTGCAAAAATAGATTATTTAACAAGTATAATTTTACAAAAAATTATTATTGAAATTGATAATCTAGTAATATTAATAAATAATAATAAAAATATAGAACAAAATGTTAATAATGAAAATGAAATAGTATATGAAAAAGAAACAATATTTAGAAAAAATATATCAGGTTTAATATTTATATTTATAAAATTTATAATTATTTTATCATTAATATATTTTATAATAAAATTTAAATTTAATAATAAATATTTAGAAAATAATATAAGAAAAAATATATTAATACCATTTATAAGTTTATTTGTAATATTATTTATAATAAATAGTACAATTCAATATAATACTTTAGTTAATAAACATATTATAAAAAATCCAACGAAAATTTATAAAAATCATTTAGATGATATAAATAATTCATTTAATTATCTTCTTAATGACGAATATTATAATTATTTAAATAGTAATTATATAATATGTAAAAATGCTAGAATAAGTATAATATCAATTATATTAAATAATATATTTAATATAAATTTATTAAATTCTAAAAATTATGATAATAATATATTATTATGGGAAAATTATAGTAATATTTCATATGATACAGTATGTAGTGATAATTCAGACACAGATTTAGAAGAATTTAAATTTAATAAATGTATAATAAGGGATGATTGTGCTGCAACAAATGTATTTTTTGGAAGAAATAATGAGAAAGAAAAAAATAATTGTAATTTATTAAATTATAATAATATAAAAAAAATAATTAAAAATTTATTATTATTTGATAATATTGATTTTACTGATGGTGTTATATTTAAAAAAATAGGAGATAAAAAACCAAATCAAAATTTTGAATTAACAAATGAGATAATGGATAAAAAGACAGAAGAAGAATATATAAATTATTCAGTATATAATTGGAATAAAATAAATAAAAATATAATAAATGAAGATAATTATTATAAATATTATATAAAATCAGATAAATTTTTTTATAAAATAGTAGATAATGAATTATTTAATAAATTATTAAGAAATATATATTTAAAAACACATAATATTAGTATTCAAAATATATCACAATATATATTATATGATATTATATATAAAGAAAATATATATAAAAATTTTAAATTAAGAATAGATAATGTTAAAAATAAATTAAAAAAAATATTATATACATCATTATATAATTCAATAATATTAAACAATAAATATAATAATAATGAAATAACTAATTATTTATCAAAAGAAGAAATTAACATATATATTAAAAATAATTATGAAAATAATAATAATTTACAAAAATATAATAAAATAATAGATTATATAATTAAAAAATATATAGAATTATTAATAAAAAATATATATTTTTTATCAATATTATTAAATGGAGATAACGAAATATTAGAATTAGGTGAATTATATAATAAAATGGGAGATATACCGGAATTAAATGATAAAAAAGATAAATCATATATATCATTAAAATTAAAAAATAGATTAACAATATATATAAATAATTTAATTAAAGAAATAACAATATTTTTTGATGATATTAATTATAATTTTAAATTAAAAAATAGTAGTTTTAAAAATATATTAAATACTTATATAATAAATAATTATAATAATATAAAAGATAATAAAATATATACAAAAGATATAATATTACCATATTTAGAAAAAAAACAAAATAATAAAAATCATATAATAAGATTGGAAAAAATATTAAAATTATTAGAAATTAATAATAATAATTATAATAATTTAAGAACATTTATATGTGATAAAGAATATGATTTACATAATAATTGTACTATAAATACTATTAAATTAAATATTTATAATTTTAAAAAGAAATTAGAAAATAATATATATAATATACAAATATTTATAGAAGAATATAATAATATTATAAATGATGATGAGATATATGAATTTTTAAATAATTCAGATAAAATAATAGAAAACAATCAACAATATAATAAAATATCAGATATATTTGCAAATATATTAAATAATTATAATAGACAAACAGATGGATTAAAAGTGTTATATAATAATTATCTTAATAAATTAGATGAAATAGAGAAAGGTAATTTAGAAGAAATAATTTATAATGATGAATTAGATAAGTTAAAAAATCTAATTAAAATAGATTTATATCCAAATAATATATATAATATAAATTTAGAAAATTATAAATTAATTAAAAATAGTTTAAATAATAGTGAAGAAATTATTATTAAAAGTACAACAAATAAAAATGTATCAATAGAATTAAATAAAAATATAAATGAAGTTAATAAATCATTATTAATATTAATAATAACATATATAATCAGTATAATTTTAATTAATTATATTAGATAATAATAAATGAGTAAAAATATATATTTAATAGGAAATACTAATGATTGTCAAAAATATTTAGAAAGTATTGATAATATTAATTTATTACCATTAAATAGTTTACCTGTTGTATATTTTCCATTTCAATATAATAAAAAAAATAGTAATGATGATAATATAAAATATTTTTCAAAAATAATTGAAAAAAACAATTGGGTTATGGAAAATACTGACGATCAAAATTATAATTGTAATAGTGAAAATAATTCAGTTAAATGTTCTAATATTACAAAATTATTTAATTCTATATCAAATATGGAAACAGATTGGCAACCATATAATAATAATAATATTAATTTAATATTAGTTATAGTTATTATAATTTGGATAATAATATTTTTTGTTATATTAAAAATATTGCATTATTATTTAGGTTCTAAATATTCTAGTTTTATGATAATATTAATAAGTTTGGTTTTATTAATAGCAGTCATTTATGGTTTATTTATAACTGGGAAAAACTTTTAATAATTTTTTTTATATTATTGAATAAAAGAGGAGTTATATTTATTCAACATGTGGGATATTTATATGTCAAAAACATCAGAATTAGAACCTGCTGATGTTGCAGTTAAAAAAAGTATAAATATTTTAAGTGGATTATTAGATGATGAGTTTATTAAAAAACTAAATCCAAGAAGATTTATATATTATAAAAAATTTATAAATTCATTAAATGATGAGGAAGGATTAAGAAGATTTATGTATACCTTACAAAAAATTAAAGAAAATAAACATTCAACTGATAAAATATACAAAAAAATTGTTAAATTAACAGATCAATTAGCATCATTAAATACAGATACACCTAATTATAATACAGTAAAAAGAGATAAATTAAAAACAATTAGTGATAGAGTTTTAAAAATATTACAAGATAAAACAAATAATTATGATTCACCTGATAAAGAAAATTTATTAGAAGATATAACATCATCATTTATATCTTCAAATAAAGAAAAAATAGGTGGTGCAGATATAACAGTTGATGATAGTAATGATTATTTAGATAAATATTCTAGAAAAATTGAAAATATTATAGATAATAAAACTGAAAAAGATGATACTAAAATATCAAAATATAAAGATATATTAAATGAAATAGATAATGTAATCAATCCAACACATACATTAAGTGTAACAAAAGAAGATAAAATATTATTTATTATAATTTCATTTATAATTAGATTAATTACAATAAATATAGTAAATTGGACTATTAATAATAATAATATTAATTCTTTCGAAAAAGCGGTTATGTTATACTCTGTAATTTATTTAATATTAATGTTTATAATTATAATGTTAGTTAATATAACATATAATTATGGAACAAATGATGTAATATATGGAAATACTGGTTTTTCATTTTTAGCAAATTCATTATATTACTTTTATTTAATACCAGGAGGAAATTTTAAAAGAAATGGTAGAATATTTATTCATTCTATATTTATTATAATATTCTGTTTAATACCTATAGTATTAAAACCTAAAAAAGATAATAATATAGATTATGATTTTAAAAAAAAAAGAGAAGTTATTAATTTAATAAATAAATATACAATTGTTGTATGGATTTTTACATCAATTGTAGCAATTAATTATTAGAAAAAGTTATATTCAATTTAGATAGAGTATAAAATAAATTATGGATTTTCAAGAGCCAGATCCAATTAGAGAATATTTAATAAATGAAATGTTGAAAAATATTATATATATTGGTATACATAAAGAGAAAGAAAGAATAGAAAAAAAATTATCAAAAACATTACCAAATAATAAGAAATTAATACTAAAAAAAGAATTAGAATTATTAAAAGAAGATATTCGAATTTTATCAACAAATAAAACAGAAAAATATAATCAAATAATTTATAAAAGATTCTCTTATAATTTAGGAAAAATAAAAAAAATTATTTATAATAATAAAAAATCTTTCGAAGAGTTAATTAAAAATTATTTATATTTAATTGAATCTGGTAATATTAATAAAAATCCTTATCTTATTAATAAACAATTACAACATATACGAAATAAATTGAGAACATATATTAGTACTATACCGCCCCCTGAAGTTTCAGATTCGGATAACACACTTAATTTAGAAACATATAAACAAAGTTTATTTGAAATTGAAAAAAACTTAGATGAATTAAGTTCAAATAAATCGGAAGATATTTCAGACGAATTATTAGAATCATATAATACAGAATTAGATCGTATTAATGATAGTACATCATTAATGAATGATGAAAATTTAAAAAGAATAATTAATAAATTAAAAAATAAAATATATAAAATTCAAAATGAAAAAAAAAAAAGTTATAATTCAGACAGTAACAGTGATAACAGTGATGATAGTGATAACAGTGATCGTTATGATGAAAGTTTAGCAGATTATAAAGATCAATTACGTAATTTTGCAAATGATAATAAAAACTTAAAAGATAAACTTAATAGTAAATATAAAGAATCTAAAGCAGAAACAAAAGAACGAAATACTGATATTGCTAATTTAAGAAAAGGGTATTTAGATAGACATGAATTAGAAAAAAAAGATTTTAGCGATCAATTACAAATGAAAGATAGTACTATTACTAAATTACAGGATAATATTAGAACTAAAGATACAAAAATAGGAGATCTTGGAAAAGATTTAACTAAAGAAAAACATACTGTGTTTGACAAACAAAAAGAAATTAAAGATTTGGAAGATATGAGACATCAAGATTATGATATGGATTTTCAAGATGATAAAGATAGATCACAACAAATTAATTTTATGGGAGGTGGTAAATATAATAATAAAATATATAAAGAAGCATATTTAATGTTTGGTGGATCTGAAAAAGAAGTGGATGATTTATTTGGTTATGAATCATTTGAAAAAAAATTTAATGATGATTCAGATAAATCATCATTAAAAAAATCTGATGATTCTGAATCATCTTCAGATGAAGAAAAGGAAAAAGAAAAGGAAAAAGAAAAGGAAAAAGAAAAGGAAAAAGAAAAAGAAAAAGAAAAAGAAAAAGAAAAAGAATTAAAAGAAGCAAAAAGTAAAGATAAAAATCAGATAGAATATCCAAAAAATATTTTAGAAGAAAATAATGAATTAAATAATTATAAATCTAGATTAATTTCTGATTTACATAATGTTATGACTAATGCAACTAAACATTCGAAAAATGTATATAAATGGTATACAGATATAAAAAAGGAATCATTAACATATAAATTAAAAGAATTAAAAACTTTATTATTAAATTTAGATAAATCTAAATTTAAAATACCTGATAAAACATATGAAATAGAGAAATGGTTAGAAAATACTATAAAAGATCTAGATAATATTGAAGAATTAATTAGCAAAGATATAATAGAAACAATTTTTAATGAAACAGATGGTATATTAAAATCAATCAATGGTATAGAAGAATCATTTGAAGAATATAAAAATATAATACGGGACGATAATCGAAGAGCATTAGAAATATTTTTCAAAAAAAATAATACAGAGAGAGTAAATACAACTCAATTTATAGATAAACATTTAGAATTATTAAATAAAAATTTTAAAACATCATTATCAAGTATATATGATAAATTAATAGATTTAAATAATAATATTAAAAATTATAAAACAGATATTGAAGAAATTAAAAAAGGATTTGATAAAGAATTATCTGAAATTCGCGACAGTAATAACACATCATCTAATCAAAATATGGGATATAATCCTTTTGGTATGGGTAGAATGTTTGGGGGTTATCCAGATGATGATGATGAAGATGATGATAATGCGAAAAGGATGAGAGAACAAGAGAAAGCACAGAGAAAACAAGAAGAAGAAAAAAAAGAGAAAGAAAAAAAGAAAAAAGAAAAAATAAAAGAATATTATGAAAAAATTCAACATATAGATAGTAATAAATATGAAAATTGGATAGTAATACCTGATTCGCTAAATAATGAGATATACGAAGATTATAAATATCAAATATATAGTAAATTATATAGTAAATTAGTAGAAACGGAAAAAGCAATATCTACAAAAAAAAATGATGTAATTACTGAAACAACAGACAGGGGAGATGTAATAACACATACAGCAAATTCAATAGAAAATGTATTCAATAATTTATTGAATAAATATCATAGAGAAAATAAAAAAAAAGATAAAATAACAGATGAAGTGGAAGATAATTTTTATAATTCAGTTAAAACAAATGATTTAAATCCAGATATTGTATTAGAAATATCATCTAATGATAAAATAATATTTATTATATTAATATTTGTAATTCGTCAATTAAGTTTATTAATAATAGATACATTTATAAATAACAATTTTCTTAAATCATTATCAGCTATATTACTATGTTATTTAGGTATATATATAGGATTATTAATTATAATAATAGTATGGGTAAATCTAGATACTTATAAAATGAGAATATTATTTAATTATTTAAATTTTCATATTAATAGTATAGCAGTATATAATCATATATTTTTATTAATATTATTTACAGGAATAATTTATTATTATATATATAGTACTGACGAAAATGTTAGAGAAATTAAATATAAAGAATTAAGTGAAATGGAAAAGATAGAAATGAAATATAAACTAGATATAATAACATTAATAATATTTATATTTACATCAATAGTAGATTATTTAATATAATATTTAATTAGTAATGAAAATTGATTTTTTTCTAAAATAATAGAAGAATCTTTAAAATATTCTGTATTTAATTCATTATTATTATCATAAATAATAAAACTATTATTATCAGATAAATCTATTATTTTTTTGGTATAATAAGAATTATAATTATTTTTAATAATAATATTATCATTAATTTCATAATTATTATTAAAATTATATATATCGTCCTTTTCACACCATAATTTATATAATTTATAATTTTTTTTTGTAATTTCTAAAAATTTTTCGATTTTAATAAAATTATCACCAAAATCTAATAAATTATTATGATAATCAAATAATTCAATTTTAGAGTTATTTAAATTAATATTAATATTATAATTATCAATAGTTTTCCAAATATCCCATTTTTTATTTTTAATAATAGGTGAAAAAATATAAATAACTTCATTAATATCATCATAAATTTTAAGTTTAATATATGGTGTTAATTCATTAACAAAGATAGGTAAAAAAAGAGAATCGGGAATAAATTTGTAATCTTTATAATTTATTTTAAGTATATTATTAATATTTAAATTAGTAGAATTAATAATAAAAGATTTATAAATAATATTATTATTATTATTATTGTTATAATTAATAGTGGTAATAGTATCTTTTATATTTGGAGATGAATTTAATAAATGTTCTTGTGTATGAGATGAAGAAGAAGGTAATGTTTTTTCATAATCAGGTATATAATTTCTTTTTATCTCTAATTCTTTAACTTTTAATTCTAATAAATCAGTATCTATTTTTTTATCATAATTATTATTAACAGTATTACTAGAATCAGTATTAATAATATCATTTTGACATTTTTTATTATTATCTTTATTTTCTTCGAAATAATTTTTAATAGAAGTTAAACAAAAATTATTTAGTTTTTTAATATCATATTCTTTAGAAGAATATGATATAATAATATTATTATATTTTTGTGTAATAATTTCTTTAATAAGATCATTATCAATATCTAATTTTAATTTTTCTTTTACCATTTTTATAGATCCTAATAATAATTTATTAAAATTACCAATTTTTTTAAATTCTTCCATTATTAATATTAATTTATAAAATATTTATATAAAAAAAAACTTATTTAACGGCAGCGACTTGTGCGGCTAGTTGTGCTGCTTGTAGTGCAGCTTGAGCGTTCTGTTTATTAATACTTAGAGGAAAATGATGTGCGATAAGACGTTGAAGAATAAAATAAGTTACTTTTTCTTTATCATTTACATTAAGAATACTACGAAGTTTTTCATCAGGGAAGAATTCCCTTCTATTTTCAGGATTATTTAGATTTTTTTCTTTAACATAAGCATTAATATATCTAGTAATATCAGTTCTAGATCTTTCAGAACCTTCGGCAATACCTACAAATTTACAGAGTTCAGAAGAAATTTTACAAGGTTTAGCAAAACCGGATGGTGATTTTTTAGCATTATCGCGTTTTTTTTGAACTTTAGCAATAATTTTTTTTTGTTTTTCATATTCTTTAACGAGAAGTTTGAGTGTTTGTTGAATTGATTTCATTTCAATTTGAACGGAGGAAATTTTATCTGTAATTTCATTAATTAGAGTATCACCAAGTGCTTTTTCTTCAACATTATTATCAGAAGATTTATCAATTTCTTCATTAACAACGGGTGCAACGGGTTCAACCTCAGTTATTTCAACAGGTTTTTCAGAGATAATTGTTTTTTTTGTATTTTTAGTTGGAGGAGTTTTACTTTTAACTTCTTCAGTGGGGACAGGTACGGTTTGTGGTGTTGTAGCGACGGTTTTTTTAACTGTAGTTTTCTTCATATATTTTATTATATGTTTTAATATATTAAAATCTTTATATAATTTTATAATATTAAATTAATATGCTGGGCTTATTATGAAAATTTATTAAAACCTGAAAATATTATTTTTTAGTAAGTTGTTTAAAATTAGGTCTATACAAACTTTTTCTCATAAAATTAGCATTTTTATCATTTAAATCATTCGATTCTATAATTTTTTTGAATAAAGTATTATTATTTCTATATAAATAATTTATCCATCTTATTTGATACAATATCGAAAATATACCACATTCACTATTACCATACTGGTGTTGTTTATAATTATGTTTAATTACAAATTGTCTTTTAGGATATAATTTATTACATTGTTGTTTAATATTATTTAAAAAAGTATTAATTAAAACCGGTGTTTTGCGTGCAACACTATCATAATAATATGCACCATATGAATCACTTTTATAATTTATATTAATAAAAGTAGAAGTCCAATGAGAACCACTTTCATCATGTTTATCTAAATTAGTAATAAAACCAATATATTTAATTTTTTTAGAAATATATTTTTTAATATTAATATCACAAAAATTACTATATAAACATTGTCCGGATGCATTTTTAACAGCAAAATCAATAGAAAAAGTACCTAAATATTTATATGAATATTTTGTTGCATTACTATATTGAAACATAATATGATCTATATCATAATTAGATAACCATTCATAGGGATTTTTAAGCCATTCATTAGGTAATTCTGGTTTAAGTTCAAATTTTTCAATTTTTTTTATACTAGTAATAATTAAATTAGATTTAAAATTATTAATAGGAACTAATTTTTGAATAATATTCGGCCAAAACCAGTATTTACCGGACCCTTTCGTTTTTTTCTTCAATTTATTATCTAATTTTTTAAATAATTCTAATTGGGTATTATTATCATAATATATAATTTTATCTTTTTTATATTTTTTTGTATTATTATAAGTATCTATTAACATTTTCAATGATTCTTTTGATAAACAGGTAGGTCCATTATCTTTTGCCGATGGACTACAAAATTGATTATTTATTTTCATAATTCTATTATTATAAAGCTTTAAAAATCCATAAAATTAATATTATTAATACTGGATATGCCAATCTTATAATAAATTCTTGTCTATCTGTTAGTACATTCTCATTTATATATTTTGATAAATAATATGTTCCTATTCTATCAAGAGATATAGCAAATAATATAACTAGTGAGAAAATTACCAGTTTAAACACATCATATTTTTTTGATGTAAATCTATTCCAAAAAGTATTTTCCATCATAATAGGTTCATTATTTTGTTGTGAAACGTTTGGTGTAGGTTGATATTTTTTAGCATATGGATATTCTGGTATATTATCAGTATTTTGTACCTGATATGAATCTTTTTGTCTCTGTAATAAAGGTCTTTCATCTAACTCCATATTCATTTTTTTTCTTTTTGTTTTCTTTTCTATTATTATATTATTATTATTATTTTCCACTTCTAATTTTGTATCATTTTGAATATTATTATCCATATTATTCAACTGGGAAATTTGCATTTGATTCATATAATTATTATTATCTATTTGAGGTTCTTCTAAAAATCCATAGGCTAAATTCAAATCAGTCATATTTGTATTTCTCTATTTGATGATAATTTTTTATTATTAATAAATAAGTAATAAAAATTATATTCAATATTCAATATTTAATATTCAATATTCAATAATAAAATCATTTTTCTATAATTATAATTATTACCATTATGGTAATAATTATAAAATTTATTTAAATAAAAAATGTTGTATAATATATATAAAATAAAAATTGATAATATATATTAAGGTAATATAAATCTAAATGGGTATACAAGAAGATTTAAATTCATTTATACACAAATATAGTGTTTCTAAAGGAAAACCTTTTACCAATACTAGTATAGGACATCCTAAAAAATCCTTATTTATTCCTGATGAAAATTATGATGAATTCATTAATATATATAGTTTAGCAATTACAAACGGGATTCATTTATATTTTACAGAAAAACCATTAAACCCTAGTCCGTTAAGAATTGATTTAGATTTTAGATTTTTATTAACCCCTGATTCACATGAAATTAATGATATAAATTCAGCACCTAAATATATTAGAATGTATACAAATGATAATATTAATAAAATTATCGAATATTATAATAAAGTTATTACAACATATATAAATATATCAGACGAGTTTAATCTGGCATATGTAATGGAAAAATGTCAACCTACATTAAGTAGAAATAAACTAAAAGATGGAATTCATATTGTATATCCTCATATTCTATTAACATTTAATCAACAACATTTTATTAGAAGAAAAATACTTGATATAGCAAATGATATGTTTGTAGGATTACCAGTTTGTAATAATTATGAAGATATTATTGATAAAGCAATAATTGATGTAAATGCGTGGCAAATGTATGGTAGTCGTAAACCAGATTGTGAAGCATATGCGGTTACAAAAATATTTAAATGTGGAAAAGAATATAAACAAAAAATTTCAGCAGAAACACATTTAAATTATATAAAATTATTTTCAATGAGAAATGATAAATTAAATTCAGATATATGTACTATAAAAATTGATGCTATTAAAGAAATAGAAGAATATACTAAACATGTTTTGCCTTCAATTGATATAAAACAAAAAACTAAACTACATAATAATATTTTTGCAAAATCATTAAATATCAATAAAAATTATAGTACTGATGACGAATTAATATTAGCAAGAAAACTTGTTATGGAATGTTTATCATATAATCGTGCTGAAAATTATGAAGATTGGATTAATTTAGGTTGGGTTTTAAGAAATATTGATTATAGATTATTAGATACATGGATTGAATTTTCTAAAATTAGTACTGCATATATTGAAGGCGAATGTCAAACTATATGGAACAAAATGCGTAAAGATAATATGGGTATGGGTACTTTAAGATGGTGGGCTAAACTTGATAATCAAAATTTCTATGAAAAAACTATGAACGAATCTTTAATTCCCTGGATTGATAGATGTATTAGAAGTGATGGAGCACATTTTGATGTTGCTAAAGTAGTTCAAACATTAAAAAAAGATGATATTAGAGCAATTAGTAAAATAGGATGGTATTATTATGATAGAGATAAACATAGATGGCGATCTACATCAGAAGGTTTATTACTTCGTATTACATTAAGTGAAGAGATTTGTAATAAATTTATGGAAAGAACACGCTATTGGCAAAATTTACCATATGGTATTGAAGATGACGATCAAAAAACAGCAAATGCAGAAAAAGCAAAAAAATCTTTAAAGATCGCAGGTCAATTAAAAAATGCAGGATTTAAAGATAGTATTATGAAGGAATGTAAAAGTTTATTTATTGATGAAAAATTTGAAGAAATATTAGATAGTAGATCTCATCTAATTGGTTTCACAAATGGTGTATATGATTTAAAAATGCATATATTTCGCGATGGTATGCCAGATGATTATATTTCACATTCATCAAAAATCAATTATGTACCATATGATCCTACATCGCCTGTAATTAAAGAAATAAACGATTTTTTCTCAAAAATATTTATTAATGATTCTGTTAAAAATTATGTATTAGATATTATAACATGTATTATCGATGGAAGTATTAGTCAAGAAAGATTTTATGTATTTACAGGTAACGGCAGTAATGGTAAAAGTCGTTTATTAGATTTAATTCAAAAAACTATTGGTGATTATTATTGTATTTTACCTATTGCTTTATTAACACAAAAAAGAGCCGCATCTAATAGTGCACAAGGTGAATTAGAAAGGACAAAAGGTAGACGATTTGCTGTAATGCAAGAACCAAGTGAACAAGATAAAATTAATATTGGTTTTATGAAAGAATTATCAGGTAATGATAGAATTCTTTGTAGAGGTTTATATAAAGAACCTTTTGAATTTAAACCACAATTTAAAATGATATTAACTTGTAATGAA
>CERI01009397.1_pt1 | contig 35764 bp, 36 predicted proteins | sample 350261 | NCBI WGS metagenome assembly CERI01 (sample SAMEA2620979, study PRJEB7988) | marine metagenome | isolation source: saline water (ENVO:00002010), including
ATCGATAAGCTTTTCTTTCATCTGGCGCTTGGATTTCCTTTTAGTTTTCTTGCGCTTGGATTTCCTTTTAGTTTTCTTGCGTTTACCTGATCTGCGCTTTTTAGATTTGCGCTTACCCGACCTGCGCTTTTTAGAACGCTTTTTGCGTTTCGCGCCCCCACTCATGCCGCCCCCACTCATGTCCGAAGAACTATCTATAAGATCCTGTGATAATGGTTCATCTCCTTGAACACTATCTTCGGGAACAGGTGAAGATAAATCATATTCACTCAAGTATCCCATAACTGTAGTCATCCATTCGTCGCGTTTATTTTCTAAAAGACCATCTGGGACAAATAATTGTTCTATTTTTTGTCTAGCAACTTGATATCCATAAAATTTAACAACGCCTTCTAATGCTTCTTTGACTAGATTTTGCGTTGATACCAAAGAATCGGCATCAACCACTCTCATGTCACTTGCGTTATTTATTACAGTTATTAAGTTACCCAGAGGAGTCGTCGATGTTACTACCTTCATTGGATCATTATCCGAATGAAATATTCTAATATTTAATAAATCAAATTGAACTTTCAACGAATATTTATATAAATCCATGAAATCGCGTTCTAATTCAGGGCAAATATTATAATATAAACTACGATTGCCCTCGCCTAATACTATATTAAATATTATTGATCCCCAATTTAAGATATGATCTATCGACCATTCAGAAATATCTTTATTAAGAAACTCTATTAAAGACTCTAACGTTTCTCTGCCTCCTTGAAGAATTGGTTCTCTTAACCATTCAATTCCGCCGGACTTGGTTATACACAACTTCATCACCGATAATAATTTCGCCATAGTATAAAGATAAACCATTATAAATCTTTTTAATCTTCTTTTTTGGGTTTCTTCCTCGGGTGGATTAGTTATATTCGCAAAGGGGCCCGAGAATAAAAGTTCTTTTTGATTAAACAAAACCCGTAATATATATTTCATGATCTGAGCAGCGCGCCCAGCGGTTTCCTCAGCAGTTTTCACGGTTATATTAAATAATAATATTAAACTGAAAATTCCAACTTTAACAGTGCGTCCGCCAATATAAACAGTGAAATTAATACCGAAATCGATGCCTCTCTTAGATAAATCTAATATTTTTCTACCCCAACTTATTACACTTCCTTTTAAAAATTCACCTATCCAGTTAGCTGTCTCGACATCAAAATATACCGGGAATGGGAATGGGAAATCCGTTCCTGGGCCCAAAACTTGCGTATAACCAGAAAGCGGTTGTGACGAAGAAGGATCTATCAAGCATTTTCTACCTTCAGTTACTCCTGAAATTGTATCCGATTGAGTAGCAGAATATTCTATCATAATACGTTCGAATAATTCAAATGTAATATTTCCGGACTCCAATAATTGCTCTATTGTATCTCCCGATTGCGGATTGAAAGACCCGATAGTCCATTTTAACTGAGATGCTTCTCGAGCATGTAATCCCATTTCATCTTGTTCATATTCATCTAATCGAATGGTCTGTGGTACAGAAGGATCTGAATATTCATCTAGAGATGGATCTCTAGATAATTTAACTAATGCTGTTGTTAATATTCCCATATCTTGATCTGGTAACATTGTTTGTATAGCTCTTAGAGTATCGGTGTCCCCTGATGTCAAAATCCCACTGAATTCTTTATATACATCATGTAGTCTAGGAGAAGATGGGGGTTCTACCTGTAGAGAAAGTTGCTCGTCTATTTCTCCACGTCTTATTTTTCCGGAGGAAGGCTCCACCCGCCTTGATCCATATTCACCGGGAGATTTACGTTTCCCATATGGATTGTATCTATCTGACATATTTATAATAGTAGTAATATTTTTTATTTTTTAAAAATATATTATTTTGCGGATTATGATATTATTTTATATCTATATAAAGAATATACTTCTATATTAAAGTAGTATGATTTATTATTCAGAAGATACAATTAATGATTTATTTCACAATGAAACATTTTTAAAAGATTGCGAAGATTATAAAAACACAAATGATGAACTAATAAAATGTATGAAATTTATCAATAATATTGAATTAAATAAGAAATATTTCAGACTTGAAATGAATAAACGAAGGGGTTATAAGAAACGCCAACAATTCAAAGAAACCGATACAACGTGTATTAAGGAAGTTAATAGTCTCTTAAATAAATTAACTGATAAAAATATCTTATCTATAAGAACAAAAATTAAAGACAAACTCGGTGATAAATATTATCTAAAAAATTTAATCATAGATAGCATACTAGAAAAATGCATCATACACACCCCATACATATCGCTATACTTGGATCTAATTAATCATTTATACGATAAAAATAACAATGATATGATTCAATCATCGAGTGATAAATTATATCAATCAATACAAAATATAGAGTTTAAAGAAGAAAGCGATTATTTGCGCATGTGTGAACGCAATAAAAAATTAGATAAATTGATAGGTCATTCTTTATTAGTCACCGAATTAGAAAAGAAGAAGATCGTTATAGGTAAAATACATCCCGCATTAGAAAACTTAATTAAAAAATTAACCGAGTGCGAAGAATATGAAGAAAAATATAAATGTGTTCAATGTTTATATAATATTTTTAAATCTTATTATGGAAAATATATATTACCTGAAGGATATAATAAAAAGTTGAAAACATTAATCGAAAATGAAACTGTTATGAAAATTAAATTTAAAATGATGGATATTTTAGAGCGCAGATAAATTAAACGAATGTAAGTAACTATATAGATACATTTCTAATGTAAATCCAACCAATAAAATACTTATCATTGTACATTTGTTTATATTTTCATTCTCCGTCATTTTATATTTATTATATTATAAACTATAAAATGATATCAAATTTAGATTTACAGAAGATTGCGATTGTATTATTTTTTATCATGTTTGTATATTCTGGATTTAATAAGATTCCGAATTTTAGTAAACTTGTTTCTGGTTTAGCTAAGAAAACTAATATACCCTCTCCAATAAATGAATTAGGTATGATAGGTGTTATTCTTTTAGAAACAATCGGAGCATTAGTTGTCGTTTATTATTTCTTATTTGGTGAAAATAGATACATAAAAAGAGACTATATTAAATATATTGTATTAGCATTTATATTATTTATGATAGTTGTAACTCCTTTATATCACCCTCCCACGGACAAAATTATACCATTTTTAGCGAATATGACTACAACGGGTGGATTTTTATTAATCTATAGTGTATTATAAATGTTATCAAATGAATCATTATTTTTAGTATTTAACGCATTGATCGGATTTTTTAGCGATATAGTATTAAATATCATTTCTAAACATGATATTTACAAACCAATAAATACATTAAGACCTTATTTTGAAAATAAAACTACATTTCAAGCTGCGTTCTATGCCTTACTAACAGTCATTATTATTGTAGGTATTATCATGAAATTATTTCATATCTACTATAACAAATATTTACCTGAAACAAATCGAGAATATATTATTTATTTTATCCTAACATTCATCGTAGGCTATGTAGGAGATATATTAATCTATAAATTAAATATCTTCCCTCGCTTGCAAAAATATTATAAAGTTGTTGGAAAAGGATTATGGGGTTCTCTAGCGATAGTATTTTCAGTTGGACTGTCTTTATTAGGTTTATATATTTATGAAAATAATGGGATTTAATGGATTAAAATTGATATTAATAAGACGCATTGTGCCCATAAGGGTATTAACCAATAAGGAATTTTATATAAATCATATTTTCTATAATCCCAAGTTTCATGAAACTGTGTAATAAATATAATCTCAGTAAAGACAGCAAAAATACCTATTATAAAATACAAAATCATATTATTTACATTCTGATTAAATATATAGATACCAAAAAGATAAATAATCATACCATATATAAATCTTTTCTTACTATGTTTTACCTTATAAAACAACAACAAGATTGATAAATAATATAAAATCAATCGAATTAAATTCATTTAATTTAATTAATATTTTTAAAATTTTTAAAAGACAAATTCTTTAATATAATATGGAATCATATCTCTATGCATGTATAACCAATGTAATGTAATACTATTCTCAATATTCTCACTTAAATCACTTTTATCCTTTCCACCTATAGTCCTTGTTGATTTACTTATATCTTTTAAAATAGGTAATTTTCCTATCCCCTTTTCAAAGTTAGTTAGATTTTCATATATATTTTTAGCTTTTGTTTCTATTGGAATCTTCCAATCTTCACCACTATCTATATTCATTAGACCTACAATATAATGTTTATCATCTAATAAATATACACCTCTTTTAATTAATACATTATTATGATTATCAATTCCATTATAAATCCAATAATCTTCTCTTTGAACTGCTTTTTTTCTGGCTCGTTCTAATGTATTTTTTCCATAAAACAAATCACTCTTGTACATTATTTCATTGGGTACTAAAATTATACCAACCGAATTAATTGATTTCCTTATATTTAGATTTAGATTTAATACATTATTATTATTAATACTCACCTTAAAAGGATTTAATATTTTCCCGAATATCCGATACATGTTTAACCATACTACCCCTTTGAATAATTCAGTAATATTTAAACAAAACTTACTATATGATTCGCTAAACTTTTTATTTTTACTCATTTGATATTCGTGTAAATATTCACAATCAACATTATTGCATACATCCAGTTTAAAGATATATCCTAAATCTCCTACATCCTTTCCATCGCTTTCAATCAATTTATTTTTTATTTCTTTATGTCTTTCAATATATTTATTGCATTTTTTTATATTACGATTATCGCCTTTTTTAGTATATTTTTCTAAATCATTTTGTTTACTCATTATCCTCAGATCTATTTTCCTTAAAGCATGTTTTATAGTTACCGCTTTTTTAGATAATTCCCCCTCTTCAACTAAATATGAAATAAAAAAAAGATATAATTTTTGTAATGGATTTAAATTATCTAGTTTTTTCCTCTGACCTAATGAACTATTTAATATACTTATAGTCATACATAAACTATTACATTTTATTTCTTTTACTATATCTTTATTATTCAATACTTTCCAACCTCTACTAAAACCAGTTTTTAAATAAGGTAATAATATATAATCTTCTTTATCGAGTAAGTCATGATAAGAAGATGTTAATGTTTTATAAGCATGATTTAATAATTCTATATATTTTTTAGCTTCTCGTCTATTGCGAATACTACGCTTTTGCTTATTTGTTTTACTGCGTTTTTGTCTCTTCGTCTTGCGTTGTGTTTTTGCCATATATTTATATAATGTATATAAAATATTATTATGGATTCCGAAATAAAATCAAAATTAAATAGTTTAGAATATAAACTCATTGATTTAGAAGTAAAATTAAATAGAATTTTAGATTTATTAGAAAAAGATGTTCAACCAAATTGTAAGAAAATGAGTTCTCATATAGATTTTGTAGATAATGTATACGAAACTGTAAAAAGTCCTTTAGGATATATTTGTTCAAAAGTAAGTGTACAAAGTGGAAATAAAGTGGAATATAGTTTAACTGATAAATAATATTAGTTTAACCCAGACTTTTTAAAAGTTCTTCATAAAATTTACGATTAGCTTTCTTGCTATTATTCTTTTTCATGTAGCGAAATATATAATAATCATCTTTCACCAATGATATGTTCATTGTAGTGGTTTTTAATGTTATTTTCATTTCTGTGATTTTTATAATTATACCTTTTTTATAAATCTTACCGGATGACTTTTTGATGCATACTAATCGATCATTTAAAAACAGTGTTTCCAAGTCTTGAACGTATTCATGATTTGTTAAAGGTTTGATAGACTCTTCTGGCAAGTATTGTAAAAGAACTTTTTGTTTATCATCATATATTTCAAGGATGCTTTTCAATGGTTCCATTATACATTACTTATTATTTTATCTTTGAATAATCTATAAGATAAGATTATTATTGATATATAAAATAAGTAATCATAATTAATAAAGTCAAATACACTTTCAAATTCAAATTCATGATGAGAATTACTCATATTAAATAAGCACCCCTCTAAAATATATCTTGAAACAATTGTTACTAGTAATAATGAAAATACAAATATTTGATTATGTATTTCATTGAAATACAATGAACCAAAAATTAATGAAGTAGTAAATAATATATGCGATATTTGAATTTTATCTAAATTTTTATCACTTTCCCCATTTATTAATATTAATTGTCCAATCACCATTACAAATAACAAATAACGATCGTGTAACTTACTATTTAATAATAGTAAAACAGTAATTATATTTGTTATTATAGCAGGATAAAAGAGATTAATATCATTCATATTTAAAATTATATAAATTAATATAGATAATTATGATTAAAGATTTAGCAAAGATTAGAGAATTATTAAATGAATATGTTGAGGTGGAAATGCCTTACGATTTTAATAAAGGGTGTTCAATTCAGTACGTTACTTGTATTTTAGATGAAGAAGGTAATGTTGATACAGAATCATTTTATCCAAATTGTAAATTTATCCGCAGATGTAATGATACTTTAATAGTTGAGAGTAACGGAATAACAAAACGTGTTCATATTTATAGAAGAGATAAAGACGGAAATATTACTTACAAAAGTCGTTTTTTTATATTAGAAGAAAATAACGATCAAATTGGTGGAGGGATTTCAAATGAAGATAATAGTGAACTTAAAGATACCATTATATATCAGCAAAGTATCATAGAAAAACTAACCGAAAGGATAAAATATGTTGAAATTGAAAAACATGACGTCCAAGAAAAGATATCAACTTACGAAGAATTATTACAAGAAGGTCGTTATAAACTCAAAGAATTGAGTTTAGAACTGCGAGAAAAAACTGATAAATTAAATCATTATGAAGAAATGATACCAAAGTTAATTAATAGTCGCAGATAATATTTACATAGGATGATGATCTCCATACGCATGTTCAAAATCCTCTAAATGTCTATCGTCTTCATGTCTTTTTGGTAGTCCTCTTTTAACTCGTAAGAATAGATCTTTTAACCTATCTTCGTAGAGTATTTTATTTTCTATATATTCCGGATCACTATAACTATAATAAGGATTTCTTAAATCATGTGAATCTTTTTCTTTTTCTTCTTCATAAAGAACATTAATATCTTCTTCTGGAAAAGCACCTGGTATTAATCTAAATTGGGATTCAATGTTTGTATCAAAATCGTATGATTCTTTACCTGGACCATCTTCGCAAATGGGTGCGTGATAAAAGTGATCGTAACTTCTTATCTTATTGACATCTAAAAATGCGCTAAATGTTCCTTTTAAAGGTAAACTAACTTGATTTCTTTTCACTCTGTAATTACTATTTGGAAATCGCTTGAATGGATAACCAGGAGTAGTTTCTACTTCTTGTCTACAAGAATAAAATTGAGTATCATCTGGTTTATTTGGTGTCCCTTGATTTCTTTCATATATCTGCATATTCATGTTTGTATAGTTTTCGGTATAATTCTGACAAAAAATATACAATAAGAAAAATAATAATATCAAAATCTGTATTTTCATAAATACTATAATTATGATTAGATAATAAGTTTACAATTTAATTGTTTTAACTACCCGTACTACCAAATCCACCATTACCTCTTTCAGAGTCTGATAGAGTAGTATCTATGAGTGTTAAGTTAATGGGTTCAAGAAAACGACCACAAATCTGAAATAAACGCTGACCCTTCTGAATATCAAATGACTCATCTGAAATATTATCTACGACAGCCATTATATTTCCACGATAACCAGCATCAATGATACCTACGCTATTTGCTAAGCGAAGGGGTGTCTTGCTAATACTCGATCGCGGATAAAGATAATAGCATACATTTCTTCCATTATCATCTGATAGACCCTCGCACTGGATCTTAAGATCAATTTTAGCGGTTTCACGCGGTAGAATAGTTAAATCTCCCGGACAATATAAATCTAAACCAGCATCTCCTCTTGTCTCACGATTTGCATTTGATGTTTCTAACGCATCATCGTGATACAGCGCTTTTACTTCACCATTGAGTGCTCTTAGTAGTAACTTCATATTTAATATTTATCCTTATTGTATTTTTAAGTGATTTAATCAAATTTTATTACACTTTCATAAATATCATGTGAATTTTATGATATTTAGTCATTGGTAATTATATGATTAAATGTATTGGTATTTAAAGACGGTGTTGACTACTGAGAAGGTTTTCCTCAATTGCCGCCTCCAAACATACCGAAAGTAGACCCGCTGCTTCTAACTCTCGATTCACCTCCACCTCATCCCCCTCTCATAACCTTCCTACTCTTCTTGCGGTAAGTCTTTCTTTTACCTTTCTTTGTTATTTTTGCCTTTCTCGCTTTTGGCATGGAAGATTTTCTTGAAATCTTACTTCGTGATTTATATGTTTTACGGGAGGGTGTTCTTCCGCCCATCTTCTTTTTCATAGATCTTCTTTTTTTCACATATCTACTTTTTGCCATATTTATACTATGTTTTAGATAATATTTTCTCTACATTGTGGACAAGAATTATTTTCATTCAACCATAATTTGATACATTCTTTATGAAATACATGATCACATTCCAAATTTACTATCTTATCTTTTTTAACGTAGCATTCGAGACAAATACTACACTCGTCAAGTAATAAACCATCAGTTGATTCTACTTTATGGGTCGTCAATTTAGATATTTTATATCTCTCTTTGCAATCTTTATAGCACTGTTTCATCGCGTGATGTATAGATGGATAACAAGAAATAAAAAATATAAAAGTTAACATTGTATAAATTGTATTTTTATCATAATCACAACAGGGTTCATCTGTATCATTGTGAGTTTTATAAAAGGATTCCATATATCTTATATTAAATTGTTATTATAATCTTTTAATCGGTATCTACATTGGGCGAAAGACACAATTTAATATGACCTAAATTAGCAACATCATAGCGAATTACTAATGGATAATCATTTTTAATATAAAGATGAATTAAATTACATAAATTAGTACACTTAGTGAAAAGTGAAAGATATTTTAATGAAAACATACCTTGAATAGGTAATTCCGGTCCAGATGACTTAGAAAAATTTAAACCACCCTGAGTTTCATATAACACCGTTTCTTGATTTGCGAAATCACCTTCACAACCAAGAATCAGAGAATTTCCAACACTCTTAATTTCAATGTTTTCTCCAATATTTGTCATGTCTCTAATAAGCTTTTGAAAATCACCAGAAGGAAGAGTTAATTCTGTTTCAAATTTGGCAGGTGGTATAGATAGTTCTCCTTCGGACATATCAATTAGATTCATCTTAAATGTTGTCTGCGTATTCTTTTCGGCATTATTAATTCTTATACCAAGTTGATTTGGATTTTCTTTTTCAACGAATAGTGTTAGTGTATCATTGTTGCTCATGGCTTTAATCAACTTAAACATATTCATCATGTTTACACCAATTGTTGTTTTCTTTTCACAGTGAAAATATTCAAAATTCTCACTGTGTAATTTCATGTGAATTAATACAATTTGTGATGTATCCGTAGCAATCAACTTAATACCAGTATTGTCAAAAATGATATTTGTATCGGTTAATATTTCTTTTAGTGATTCAATTAGAACCCTAAAAGCACCAGACTGAACAGTCTTAATATTAAAAATGTATCTATCTTTATCTTCGTTCATTTTAATAATTGTAATTATGAAAATATTCTTTAAATATAAACTTAATAATAAATTTGTTTAATAATATTATAATGGATTTTTGGTATTGGACCGCTATTACAATGTATATAGTTCAATCTATTTATGCTGGATATTTATTATTTTGGTATTTACCTACCAACATAACTTCCGATAAACCAGATGAGTGCTCTCCAACAGATGAAAATAATAAATTTTTAAATGGTTTAATTGATAAATGCGAAGATATTGTAATAACCGATGAAAGTAAAAAATATTTAAAATGGTTTTTTTATACTCTCGGTGGTTTAAAAGTGTTTATAGATTTAATAATATTATATTTGCTAACTTTCAAAAGAGAAGTAAAAAAAATAAATCCTAATTATCATACATCTTAACTATCTGTATCTATTTAAAAATTATATCATAAATTATATTGTTGATATAATATGAGTGAACCTTGTTTCATCTTAAAAGAATATATTAAATATCATGATGTTAATGTAAAAAAATATGGTGAAAACACAGTGGTGTTAATGCAAGTTGGATCCTTTTATGAAATATACAGTGTTCAAAATGATACTATTAATGTTGGTGCTGATATTTACAAACTAGCTGATATTTTAGGAATTCAAGTTGTTCGCAGAAATAAGAGTATCCCCGAAATAAATTATGATAATTTCTTAATGTCGGGTTGGAATATGTATGCGACAGAGAAATTTCAAAAGATATTATTAAATAATAACTATACAGTTGTATTTGTTGATCAGATTTCTGAACCACCTAATCCCGAAAGGAAAATTACAAATATTATCAGTCCCGGAACCATGATTGAAAATTATAACAATAATGATAATAATAATTTACTATCTGTTTATATTAATCGTTATCCACAGCAGTATGACAAATATATTTATGTAGTTGGTCTTTCAGTTATTGATGTATCTACTGGTCAGAATAATGTTCATAAAATTATCTCTTCGTTAAATGATAATAGTATTTGGAGTGATGAATTATTTAGGTTGATTCATTATTATTCTCCCAAAGAATGTATTTTCCACGATGATGCTAATTTAAGTAAAGAAGAAGTATGTAATATGTTTCAATTAAATTCGCAAACACTTCATTATAATTTATTTCAAAATAAGGACTTCAAGAAACCATCTTTCCAGAATGAATTTTTAAAGAAAATTTTCAATTCTGGATTTTTAACCCCAATTGAATATTTAGGTTTCGATGAATCTGAAATGACACTCAGTTATATTTACATGATTCAGTTTATTCATGAACACAAGCTAGAAAATTTAAATCATCTACCCAAACCCGTACTAAAATGCGATGAAAAGAAATTAATTCTTAGCAATAATACCATCTATCAGTTATATCTTGTCCCAAATAAAGAACACGAATCTGAAAAATATAATTCATTACTGAGTATATTAAATAAGTGTGACACAGCAATTGGTCGTAGGTTATGTAAGAATAGATTATTATATCCTATTTTAGATAAAGATGAACTAAAAAATAGATATGATATGATTGAAAAATTTCAAAAGGAACATTTATATAATTCATTAAAACCATCTTTAAAAAAAATACTCGATGTTGAAAAGTTACATAGGAGGATGGGTCTAAATTTATTATCGCCATATGAATTTTTTAGTATACATGCTTCTTATAATTATCTGATTAAAATCATTGAGAAGATAAACAATCCCCTGCCAGAAGTAAATGAAAAATATAAACCGACTATTCAAAGATTAGAATGTTTTATGAATGATTATAAAAATGTATTTCAAATAGATGAATTGGAGAAATATTCGTTAACAAACATGATTACTTCAGTATTTCAAAAGGGTATTTATGAAGATTTGGATGATTTACAAAATAACATTGACAATGGATTAAAAAGTATTGTATTGTTTTGTGAGAGTCTGAATAAATATATTGATCCAAAGAAACAAGGATGTATTAAAAGAGACAATAATGATAAATATGGATACTATTTATATGTAACCGATAATCGTGCTAAAACGTTTCAGAAATCTGTAAAAAACTTAGTGGATACAGTTGTAACGATAGGCGAGTATAAGTTAGATTTAAGAGATATTAAATTTATTAAAAGAGGCGGTAATACTCATATAGAATTTCCTATACTAAGTGATATTACTAATAAATATTCTAGCGATAGATTAAAAATTCAAGGGATCAATAAAGAATATTATCAAAAGAAGTGTTCGGAATATTATAAGTCTTATAGAGGATTATTTGATAATATTGTAGAATTTATTGGATTTGTTGATTTAAATAGCTGTCTAGCTAAGATTAGCATAGAAAATGTATATTGTAAACCAGAGATAATAAATTCAGATAGGAGCATGTTCACTGCAAAAGATATAAGACATCCTATAGTTGAAAGAGTTCAAACAGAAATTGAATATATACCAAATGATGTAGCTTTAGATGAGAATGGAATACTATTATATGGAACAAATGCTTGTGGTAAATCTACTCTAATGAAAAGCATTGGTTTAACTCTTATTATGGCACAATCGGGTTTCTTTGTTCCATGTAAAGAATTTATATATTCTCCATATACTCAGATATTTACAAGGATTCTAAATAATGATAATATTTTCAAGAGACAATCTTCGTTTGCGGTAGAAATGAGTGAATTAAGAGGAATTTTAAAAAGAGCAGATAATCATTCTTTGGTTCTTGGAGATGAAGTTTGTTCTGGAACCGAAACAACATCAGCATTATCGATTGTTTCGGCTGGATTAAAAACATTAAGCGATTTAAAATGTTCATTTATTTTCACCTCTCATCTTCATCAACTCATGGATATTCAAATTGTGAAAAGTTTAGAAACACTTCAAGTGTATCATCTCAAAATAGAATATAATTCAGAAACAGAGACACTCATTTATAAACGTAAACTAGAACCAGGTTCTGGTCCCGCTATCTATGGATTAGAAGTATGTAAATCATTAGATTTGGGGGACGATTTTATATCTCTTGCCAGGAACGTCCAAATGGAACTCAGTAATATAGATAAAACATTAGTAAATGATAAAAAGAGTAATTATAATAGTGATATTTTAATGGACATTTGCCAAGTATGTAAAGGTAAATCAGAGCATACTCATCATATTAAAGAACAGTGTACAGCAGATAATAATGGAATAATAGATAATCATCATAAAAATATTTCACACAATTTAGTTCAATTATGCGAATCGTGTCATCATAAAGTTCATAATGAAAATCTTAGAATTTATGGTTATCTACAGAGTAGTGAGGGAGTTAAGTTACATTATGAATATATTGATATGAATCATGTAACTAATAATAAAAAGAAATTCAGTAAAAAAGATTTACAGACAATTCTAAATTATAAAAATGATATCGATAATAAGACTCTAAAGAAAAGTAATCTTATTAAAAAGTTGGAAATGGATCATCATATTCAGATTTCTGGTTCAACATTAAATAAAGTCTTAAAGGGCGAATATTAAAATAAATAATAAACACATAAAGAATAGATTAATACAAACGCGTAATTAATATCTAATGTCTGCCATGTCCATAAATCCCTTCTATGAAATGGATTCATCAAAAATCCCAATAATGAATTAATATTTAAGGATATTATTCCAGATGAGTTGGGTCTGAATAATATTTGACCAACAGAGTATTCGCTATAAATTATAAATGATATTGTAATAATTCCTATAAAAATTAAATATTTAATTATTTCCATTAATTTATTTTTCTATACTATAACTATAAATGTTTTCCAGTAAAAAAATAATTGTCGCGGTTGTCGCAATGTATTTAGTTTTATATGTGTTAAAGGATGACACTTCTAAAATAGTTGTGGGTGTTTCTGCTATGTTTTTCTTATATAAGAACGGATTCGCTTTTAAAGAAGGATTAGATGCGGTCGATGTAGTTGATGTCGTTAAGATGGAAGGAACTAATCTAGGATTCAAACCAGAATTGGGGGGTCAAAAAAATACTATAATCGGCAATAACACTGTCACTGCCAAAGGAGCAAAACCAGGTAAAGTAGTTAAAGCACCTACAGTTAATACTGGTCCTTACGATGGTTTATGTCTTAAGACTGGTAATGATGAATACTGGATGAAATCACCTGACGAGACATCTTTAGTTCCAAATGATACACTATACACTTATCTATCGAGTCAAGGTCCTATTAAGATGAAATTATCCGACCAATCGGCATTAAATGGGCCTCCGGTTGATGGTGTCGAGGGTTCATTTGAAAAGATGTTCATGTGGGCAAATAATGTAACCAGTCCGCTTTGTTGTCCCAGTACTTTTTCTACCAGCACTGGTTGCGTTTGCACAACTAAAAATCAAAGAGATTATATCGCAGGTAGAGGAACTCCATTAACTTTGGGGGGTGTAAAGGGTAGTGTAGAAATTTAAATTTATCTGAGTAACATACTATGAATTTTTTCATAAGCTTCACCATGTTGTCTATCATAAACATTAAGTCGTGATACTCTATCTTTTTCTATCTTCTCTTCTAAAGCCTGTTGTTGAGCTAATCTAATTTGATCTTGTTCAGACATTTGATATGAAACATGACTTCTCTGTGATTTAATACTTCTAACACTATTTGCCCTTCCCGAAGTATCTACGGAAGTTGGATCTATTAACATGCTCCCATCTGTAAACGCTTGTTTATAATCAGTATAACTTAGATTATCAGATTGACCACTGAAGTCTGTAATTTTTCCTTGTCCCAATGTCATAATGCTATCGGCATTAGATATCGAAATCTTAACTTCAGGTTCTTGGTATTTGATGAGTGAATTTTGAGGATTCTTTTGTGCTTGTTCTCTTTTATAATTTTCAAATGTTGCATTAAACATATCCTTATTAAACCCGTTTTGAAACATTTTTGTTTGACCTGATTCTAACGCCGGATTTTCATTGATCCAATCACCATAACCATCATCATATACTTCTGGTATTTTATTTTGGTCGTATATTTGATTAAAAACATCAATATCAAACTTTTCTGTCATTTTGGTATTTAGTTTAGGTGTATTGGCTTGTTGTGAAAAATAACCTTTAGCACTATCTTTTAACTCTTCGTGACTATGACTATTTTCTTTTTCTTTTAATTTATTTTGTAGAATAGTATACGCAATAGATACTTGTTGGAACGCCTGTGGACTACCACCTCTATCGGGATGCGCTTTCATTGCTGCTTTCAGATATGATTTTTTAAGTGTCTTTTCATCATAATTCTTGCTTATACCTAATATTTTATATGGATCGAGTTTTGTTTTCGCCGATGGTAATTGGAGTTGAGGAGTTGATGAATAAGCATTTTGACTTCCACCGCGATGTTGTGCTTGAGCCTGTGCTTGAGCCTGCGCTTGAGCCTGTGCTTGAGCCTGCGCTTGAGCTTGATTTTGAATATATGCTCGACTATTCATCTGATTAGTATCGGATTGGAAAAACATGTTTGATGGCATTTGTTGTTGCGTCATTTGATTTTGTAAATTAGTATTAAATAAACTATTTATCTGTTGTTGTTGCTGATAAATTAAATTTTGCTGTTGCTGAATATAAGATGAATATAATTCAGCATATTGAGCGTCTTTGCTTGGCGTTTGCCCCATATTATTTATAATACAAATAATAAAAATAAAAATTAAACTTTAAGAAGAATCAGGAGAAGAACAATCTACACTACCTTCTGTGAACAGATGTATCGCTCCACAAGCCACAGTGTCTCCTACAATGAATGAAAACGCGTCTTCTTCCCAACTGTTTTTACAATCGACATAGTTTTCGCTTTCTGAATCTATTTTACACTCTCCTGGTGAATTAATTTTTTTGTTATTTTCATCCGAATAACAATTTAAATCACGACATGCTTTTGAATCACAATAATTATAATTAAAATTACATAACCCAGTTTCTTCATCATAATAATTTTTTCCCAGAGCATCGGGAGAAGAGTTATCTACTGATTCATTTGCCCCATTAAGCGCATCCATTATTTTTCCTTCGCTGGGAGAAAAATTAGTGTACCTTTCTGATATCCATTTCATCCCTCTTGTGGAATATCTGCATAATGTATTCACGAAATTTGAAGAAGGGTAATATAAAGGCAATTCTTCGGGAAGTGATTTATACATTACTTTACATGGTGAATTTGAAATATTTCCAGAACCATCTACATCGCAATTGCTATAATCTCTATATTTATCTGATATACTGATTACTAAATCATCTAATATACAACTATCACTCGAATCTTTCGCATTCCCACATGCTCTACCGTGTGTCACCTCGTCATTTATTAAACTTTGAAGTGCTCTCGCACCAACTAAACTAAGTGTTACTACCGTACCATTCTGACCCATAGTCTTAATCTTATTCAGGGTCTCTATACTTATTATATATGAACTAAGTTTTGGCATTCCATCAACCGAATTATCCCATAAATTCGGCAAATCCTCTTTGCCATCAGTAGAATCTCCATTATATAACACTAGTTTTTTATCTGTTCCAGATTTTTCTGTATAAACACCACCATTTTTACAATATCTATAAATATATTTCCATAATTGTATTTGTTTTAATTCCGAAGGATCTGTACTGGTGGTTGTTAATGAAGATGGTTCATCCGTGTTAATTTGATTTATAACATCAGAATTGCTATAATATATATTTTCTAAGTCTTTATGCGAGGTATCATATTCTACATTGTACATTTTAACGAATGTACAATAATTATTATCTGTCGTTTCCTCTGCTGCCCTAGTTGCTGCCTCTGTTGTTATATGTCCTCCTTTTAGGGCTATTTCATTAATTCCAGCATTAACGTAAGTTGTCCAACTTACATATGCTCTATATAATATTTGAAATGGCATTGTCGCTTTATCTGTTAATTTTTCAAACACTCTTAATTTGAATAACTGAAAGAATAATGGTTTTGATGGATCAGTGAGTTTACTGTCAATTGGATCCCTAAATTTATTCTTTATATCTGTATTACTAATATATGCTTGATAATGACATGGATCACCAAAATCTAATGCCATACCAATCCACCCAAGTGGATCAAGGATGTCTAAGAAAGCATCTAACATTATTTTTTCGGCTATAGTCTCTAATACTTTTTTTAATAATAATTCGTCTAATTTAGAAATTACTTTTTCAGCGGCATGAAAACCTACCTGTATTTCAATAAAATTAAAAATCATTTCTCCGGCTACTCCAGCATAATTTTCAAATGCGTGAAGTTTAGATTCTTTTTGCGTATTATTATCACACTCAGGTGGATTTACACATTTACTATTGGAAAAACTGCATTCATGTAATAAGCAGTAGTTTTTCTTTGTCCCCTTATCATTCGTATAGTTAGATTCAATTGAAGAACAATCTACAGATGGAGAATTGTCTATCCCCTCATTAGGTGATATCAAACCAGTAATACTATCTACAACTGTATCATATGTGTTTCCATAGCACGAAGAAAGTTCATCAATCGCGGTTCCTTCTGTTTTATCTGGACAAATATTATCATTATAAAATATATCAAATATTATATTAGGTTCCTTTGTGATACTTTTTTTCTTATTGGTACATGGTTTTCCAAGCATATCAGAAGTAAAACATAATACACCAATTGATATAATCGCAACAATGGTTGCGACTAATATATAAACTAATACAGATGTGCTTTTTTGAGTGTACATACCAGGCATACCGGTCATACCGGGCATACCGGGTATACCGGGATAATTTGTTATTTTATTAGAGATACCCAATATGTTATTTACAGATGATATTATCAAGAATATGAATAAAACAAAAACACCACCAAGCATCAAACCGTAATTTGAAGGATCCACATCTTTTGAGAAATAAATAACCCCTATAATACAAGACACCAATATGAAGGGAAGTATTATATTAAACGACCCTTTGTGATTACCTCTAAACATCTTTAATATGCGGACAATCGATGGACCAAAAACTAGAAATAATATAATACCACCTATAACATATAAATAAGGCAATAATGCGGCGAGTTGACTAAATAAACATGATGTAACGAGTCTTGAAGCTCTTTCATTTCTTACATTCTGATTACCGCAACAATCATCGGCAGATTCAGATTTGCATTCATTGGAAAGATCGAGGACATCATTTGTTCCAAGACCCTTCAAATTTATCAATCCAAAAAACATGTCAACATTTAAAACATCTTTACAAGTCTTACAGCATTGTTTTGGATCAGATGTATCACATCCTTGGCAACTAGATGGGGTATATGGGGCAGGCGGTGTCTGTAGACATAAATCTTTCGTTCTATTAAAATTACATATACATTCATCTTTAGTCTGTATATTATGACTCACTAGATCTTGAAATCCACTATCAACTAAAACACTTAATATTAGTATTAGAAACATCATGAAAATACTTTTCGCATTATTTTTCATTAAATTTTTAATAGTTTTATACGCTTTCTCCCGTAGAGTTGGATCTTTCGCTTCTTCATCTTTTTCTTTTTGTTCCGGGGATTCGGGTGGATCATCCGCAGGAGGAGCATCCGCAGGAGGAGCATCCGTAGGAGGAGCATCCGCAGGAGGAGCATCCGCAGGAGGAGCATCTGGAGGGGGGGCATCTGGAGGAGGAGCACCTGGATCTACTTCTGGATCTACGTGTGGTTCCGGACCTTCTTCAAGTCCCTCTATATTTTCGTATTCAAAATAGGATGAATAATCCATAATAATACTAACAAATATTTTATTATTATTAATTATGTTAAACTAATATTTACAAGAGTTTTCACTCTCTAAATGAATAAAAAATAACAAATATACCGAACAAACACCCGATATTAAACAAAATACAACCCATAATTCACAACATAATTTACTATCACATTTTTCAAATATAATACTTCTTTCATTTTTATTCTCTTCCATAATAAATAACGGTGGATACATTATTAATTAGATTCACTGTTATCTTCTAAATAATTTGCGTATTTTACCCCCATGTAAAATGATAGAGTGCCTGCCCCAGATAAAAAAATTATAATACCCAAGCATTTAATCAGTCTTAACCCACATCTATTTGACTTATTATCACTCATCAGTAAATTTTCTCTACTTTCCGAAACGGTTGTTTTTCTTAAGGCTTCCATTTTAAACATAAAAGATATGTAACTTTTAAATATTTTATGATATTCTATCTTCTGGTTCTAGATAATCATAGCCCAGAAAGTCAAATATCTCGTTTTCTTCGCGAAAGACTTTATCTACAATTTCACCTGTATCTGTATGCTTGATACTATATTCATTCATAGTGTAACCCTGCTTTAAAGCATCATCCCTCATCCGAACATTAAAATCTCCCGAACCCGTAAAATATAAGATAGCAAATGGATATTCGCTTGGCTTTGTATACATGATATCAATGCGCCTATGACACGGAGAAATATCAACCTTGCCCATACCCATATATTTCTTGGGACCTCTTGCCAACATACAGGTGAGATATCCTTCTTCGGTCAATATATCAATAAACTTTTCATATGTTTTCTTATTCGGCGCATTAAGTAGTAAATCAATATCACCACTATCGGGTCTCTTTCTCCTAAAAGAACCTGCGATAGTAAGTTCTGCTCTCGGATCAATCTTTTTTAGAGTTTCTTTCAGATAAATCTCATGCTTTTGAATTTCTTCATATGGGATCCTAACTTGCATATCATCATAATAGCGTAATCCTTTCAGTTGAGTGTCGTTTAGATGATCTTTAATATTCTCACATTTTCGCAGATCATCAATGGTTTTGAAACCGGCACTAAACAACTTCTTCGCATGTTGCTTACCAACTCCGTGAATCTTTAGGAAATCTTCAAGTGGTGATTTCTTATCTTTTAATTTTTCATACTCTTGAAGAGTCCCTGTATCAACTATCTCTTTAATGCGATCAATTGTACCCTGACCGATACCTTTGACTGATTTCAGATGTTTCGCATCTAATTCAGTGTCTTTTGACAACCCTTTGAGTGCTTTGTTTACACTCATATAAGTCTTTGCTCTAAATGTGTCATAATTGCTCTTGTAATACTTTTCTAAACGATTGAAAATATCTATAACTTTGTCGAGCATCTCTCTACAATCTTCCTCAACTACATGATCTTTTACAACAACATCTTCTCTAATTCTGAGATATCGTCCAAATCTTGGAACACCCCTATCAGTGAATCCAGAACATTCGAATGTAATAATTGTCCCTACAGGATGAGTTTGTTTGTAGTTTTTGCGAATCTTATCATCCATCCCAGAAAGTGTAAATATATGGTCATCATCTTTGTCAACACTCATATATGTGTCGTGATTCTTTAAAGGACGACATATCAAACTGCCTAACATCCCATTGTATTTGCTATCAGGATCCCCCATTTTATAATCAATGATGACCGCTTCTCGATCAAATGCTGGTTTAAACTTTAACATATATGAAGAACGACCATCCGAATAAGCAGATAGAGGATGCTTTATCATTATACCTTCCCCACCGTTATCAATCACATCTTGATAAAATTCCTTCATCATCTTTTCCCCAGTGATACGCTTCTGTTCTGCGAAAACTAATGGTGGATCAATATTTGTATCATCGGGTATATAAAATTCCTCATTTTTTAGTCTGATAGACCACGATTTACTTGTAAAACTGACAATACGTTTCAGATCTTTGAGTCTTTCAACAAATCCGCCTTCTGCATTGGTGATATCATACACCTGATATTGAATTTGAATCCATTCTTCTGGAATAGGAACTTTCTTCCGAACAATCCCCATAAGTTGGAACTTGTCTCTACCTGCCCATAGTTCTCCGTCTAATATTTTATTACCTAATAGTTCTGGGGGAGGCATAGATTCAAGAAACCAATTCGGGGCATTGAACGGTTTACTGTTTCGTGAATAAAATTTACCAACCGGACCACTTCCATCATCTTCGTAGCAGAAAAGTGCTCTGTATCCATCGAACTTTTCGGACATATACCAACCTTTTGGAGGTGTCGCATATTTAGAATTATCTTTCTTGACGGTGATTCCGAGTTCATATTCTTTTGCGAGCATTACTTTCATCTTTTTAGTTGTCATATTTATCTGGTATTCATACTAAATCTCACATGTTTAAATCAAATTTATAAATAAGTTTAAAAATAGCGAATGATATATTTAGTTCTTTAATATGGATATTAATATTACGAAATTGTCCGATAAAGAAATCGCTGGAATTTGCTTAAAATATAATATTATTCAGGTTAATGAATTCAAAAATTATACTCGAGAACAAGTAGTAAATGAAATTCAAAAATGGGTTCAATACAAGAAAAATACATATAGACAAAGAAGACATTCTTCGCCAAATATTCCCATGAATACACCAGAAAAACAAACAGATAATAAAATAATCAGTTCTCAGCCGACTTTGAAACGTAGTACTTCGCAGCAATTTAATATTCAAAAAACGAATAATCCAACAACTTCACCACCAAAACCAACAGTCAATCGTGAAAGAAGAATGTCCGAACCGTTCACCGAAATAGAGAAAGATGTAGCGAGAGAAGATCATCAGGCAAAAAAATCATACAATAATCATCAAGATGAGATAAAAAATATAGTTCAGCATTCAAGTTTGAATCAAGATTCACATATGAATAAATATGATCAGATAGGTATTTATCCTAAGGTTAGACGTCTTATTGCTGTGGGCGATTTACACGGCGACCTAAGAGTCACTTTAATTGCATTAAGATTGGCTAAAGTAATTCCAGATAATATATTCCCCTATAATGTTGATAAAATATCATGGTGTGGTGGAGATACATGGGTAATTCAATTAGGAGATCAAATTGATAGATGTAGACCCGATAATTGGAAAAAGAATTGTATAGAAGATTTTGATGATGTCATTGAAGACGAAGGAAACAATATGATGATAATACAATTATTTCAAAATTTAGATACGATGGCCAAGAAACAAGGTGGTAGAGTATTGGGCATGATAGGTAATCACGAATTAATGAATATTGATAGAGATTTTAGATATGTTTCACCAAAAGAATTCTTGGAATTTGTTCCACCAAATGAAAGAAATCGTAAATATACAGACGATGGGTATCCTTACGGGTATTATCATCGATTGAAAGTATTTGAAAGAGGCGGTAATATAGCGAAACACTATGCTATACAAAAAAAGAGTATTACGGTAATAGGTAAAAATTTATTTGTTCACGGTGGGCTAAGTCATGATCTGATGAATAAATATAGTATTCACGAAATAAATAGTGTCGTTCAAAAGTGGTTGTTAAAGCAATGTTCAGATAAAGAAGATAAAATATTTGATGAAATATTTAGGGATGATGATGACATGTCTCCATTTTGGTGTAGATTATATTCAGAAGACGATGGTTATGGAGAAAATACCGAACAGGGTTATAATGAACTTTTAAAAATCATTAATTCGCGAAATAAACTTATTGAACCAATTAGTAGAGTTGTTGTTGCTCATACACCTCAATTTATGGAGGATAAATATATGAATTCACTGTATGGCGAAAGGTTGTGGAGGATAGATGTAGGGATGAGTAGAGCATTTGGTCAACATGATAATTGTGGAGATAACAAATATAGACAAATTCAAGTTTTAGAAATTTTAGATGACAAAGTATGTAATAGATTAATGGCATCATATCAAGGGAGACAACCATGTGAGGGAATCGGTGAAAATGTTGATATGGGTGCCGGATTCTTAGGCTAAATTAATAACTTAAATCAATAAATCTAATCAATAAAAATAATTGTAATATTATAATGAAAATTTCTGAAATATTAAAGATGTTAATTGACATTGTAAAATACTTTATTGTATTTTATTTGTTTCTAAATTTAACAGCATATATATATTTTTATATATCGCAACCTAAAGAAATGTCTCGTTCTAAAAGACAAGAAAAGGCTTTTGATACAGTAATCGCAGGGAATGCCTTGTTGTATATTTTATTAACTGATATATTCCCTTCAACTATAAAAAATAGATCTAATAGTATTTTACCATATAATTCAGTATCTGATATTCATCATACAAATGGTTATTAAATTTTATCGCAAATCATCCTACAGATTTCTGGTTCATCAAATAATTGATTATAACAATACAAGAACTTTATACGCTGTTCAGTTTTTTGAAAATAAATTTTACTCTGGATAATTCCACATATAGTTTTCCCATGAAATACATTCCATCCAGATACAGAATACTCCTTTAAAAGAATCTGTTCTTTTCTTAAGTCTGAAATTATCTTTTTTAAGAATCTTTCGTTGTAGCAATCTTTAAAACGCACTAAAAGTTCACTATCAATCTCTGACTCATTTTTTACGATTGATCCGAAATAGTCCAGCATCTTTCTTTAGTTTATTGTTTCATGTATTTATCTACAAGGATTTAATCAAATTTAAATATCTTTTACATGCTTCTTCTGCTGTAATTCTATTACGATAATCTTGTTCTGTCATATCACGAAATAAATCAATTATTTCTTTGAATTCTTTTAGTTTTAATATTCGAATTACTGTGTTAATATCAATATCATTGTTATCACAAGCCTCAATTAATATCATAAGAGGAAACACACCTAGTGAATATACATCTATTTTTTTAACAAGTGGGTCTAATTCGGGTAAATTATTGTGATTTAATTTATCTTTTAAAAATTGACTCATTATATTATTCATGTTTCTACCAAATAGTCTTTCGTGAATATATTCACTAAAGATATAATTCATACGTTTATCTCCGTATGAAATATCTGTCATTTCTCTTTTAATTTCTTCTTTAGTCAATTTTGGATAATAAATATACTCAAATGGATAGGATTCATATATTCTACCACTATTAAATTCTTTTTTCATTCTAGATATTACGCTTTTACTATTACGAAAAGTAAACGATAATCCAAAATCAATGTAATACAAAGATTTATCATTATAGATGATATTATCCACTTTAATATCATTATGACAAATACCTATTTTTTGCAATTCAATTAGTCCTATAAATAAACTACGCATGGAATGAATCATTTTGTAAAACTCGGTTTTAAATTTATTAAAATTTTTGATAACATTCTTATTGAAAATTGCCGCATAATAGTTTGATGAAGTATACCCGACATAATCACCTTGTAATAATTTAAATTTAGATCTTTCGTTTGGTAACTTTCTATTCTTCTTTAAGAAGCATTTTTCAACTTCAGATATCTTTTTTAAATGTTTATAATCTTCCGACATACAATTATTATCCCATAAAAGACACCATTCACTATAATTTTTAGATTTTTTCATAATCATATTTGACATTTTACTCTCATTTGATGGTATATTACGAAATAATAATTTTGTTTTTCTTTTGGTTTTCCTTTTATTTTTTCTCTTGGATTTTTTGTTGTGTTTGCTCTTTTTATCACAAGGTAGTTGAGGGATAAATATACAACCCTCGCCGCCGTAGTTTATTAATTTGCGTTTCTTTTTTTTAGTACCCGTCATTGTATTATATTACAATAAAAAAATATAATATAAAATATTATAGACAGATGGTTTTTGATGGAAGTAAAGAAACATGTCCAAATTATATTAATGGAGAATTAGACATGGATTATGAAAAATTCAATAGCCAATTGACAAAAAACGACGAATCTTATGGTAAACAAGGGTTTAATAAAACCTGTTTTAATATTTGTGCCACTAACGATGATGAGGGGGCGCCTTCTGGACCTACATATATAGAAAATCAAAGTTGTTCTCCCTGTTTAGATGAACAGGGCGAACCAAATAATCCAGCTAGAGGAACAATTAACTATTTGAAAAATGCTGGAAGATACGAAATGTGTAATTCTCAAGGTGCGGGGGGTGTTAAAAATGTCAATAACATCCCCATATGGTATATAAGACAACAAGAAGCTAATCTTGGAGGATTAACAAGAGATAGAATAAATTGGAGCAGCGCGAGTTCTTCTATCAAAGATCCAAATACAGAGGGTGGTAAAATTCAGAACTACTGGAAATCAACAAATAAACCCTTAAGCAATGAAGAAATATTAAGATTAATTGGTAATAGAACAGCTGGAACATTAGAATACATGTTACCACGCAAGTACTTAAAATCTCAACCTATCAGTGGAGAATTAAATGTTGATGCCTTTGATTTTGATAAATTAAGAAAAGATATAAACAAAGGGAGGGGATCTGTTGTATATTGTAATTCTGAAACATTAGATGATTGGGTGGATAGAGACCCCGAAACTAATATTGTTGAAATATATAATTTAGAATCGAAATATAGAAAATGCTGGAATAGTGATACTGAAACATATAGCAATAATAATAATCCAGTTTTCGGACCAGAACATATTGTAGCAGAGGAAGTTGAAGATTTTATTGTGGATATGTTAGATGAAGCAAGAGAAACGGAGACTACAGATGGTGGAGGAGTTGCTGCTGCTCAGAGTTTTAGTAGTCTTTTATCTAATTTACAATATGATTCGGGTTTTGAAAAATGTGTAAATGATGTATTAAATACAGGTGATTTAAATGATTATGATATTCAAGAAAGAATATCTGGGTATAAAAGTATTAAAGAATTTAGTAGTGAAGATATTCACTACTTGAAACGCAAACTTAGAAAAATAGTTAATCTGAAAGGGAGTGAAGTAACTGAATGTATGAATCTATTAAATTTAGGAAAATCCATCTGTTCAACGGGTATTGCTGATAAAACACTCATGATTGGATCTTTAATATTTCAGGTTGTGGGTAATGATAAAATAGATGTTATGCAAGCTAATAATGATGAAAGATACAAATTAAATAAATTAATTGATGAATTAGGACCTTTAATTCCACGAGCAGTTAAAAATATTATTGAGATATCAAAAGAATATGAAGCAAGAGTTTGTAATGTTCCAACTAATACAACACTTCTTTTAGAAAGATTATATACCGATTTATATGCCAAAGAAACCAAAGTTACATTTGATTTAACACCCAATTTTGATTTAAATTTTAATGAATTAGCAAGTACACCAAATTTTTGGTTTTTTATTCAGAAGATAACTGTATTGGTTGTCATGTCAGTCTTATTATTCATGGGAGCTAACTTCTTAATGGTATTCTTAAGTCGGACTCAAGTCGTTACACAAATTAATGACGGTTAGATGACGGTTTGATGAAGGTTATATGACGGTTAAATATTTTATAAATTTGATAATTATTTTTATTTAAACATATCAATTGAAATACTATTTGATATGGAAACACTCTTTTGGGAAAATCACAACAATGCTCTCTTTAATGTATTCATGAGAGACCTTACTGAAAATCAAAGTATAAATTTAAAACATATGATATTAGATGATGAATATTCGGAATCGGTTAAACCGAAGAAGAAAAAAACATCAAAGCCTAAAAAGAAAGATTTAATTATTCAAGAGCAAAATAATAAAAGAAGTGAAAAGCTTATTCAAGATGATATTATGAAAATAGAATACGCTTTCAAAATTATTACTCCTCAAAACTTTTATGATAAATTTAACAATCTGAAAACCGAAAAAGGTAAACAAATATTTAAATTAAGACTATTGTCTCACTTCATAGACTTACAAAAGAAAGAAAAGACCGATTACATGTCTCAAATATTAATACTTTATTACAGTCTTAAAAACAATAATGACTTAATTAAAGAAGATGATAAATATATTAAACTCGATAAGAAACTGGATAAGAAATTTAAAATGTGCGATACTTCCGCATATCTGATGAAAGAATGTAGTGATCTATTGCCACCATTAAATTTCTGGGATAGAGGTAATTATCAATTAGATGATTGGCAGAAACAAGTTATAGGATATATTAAAGAAAAAAAATCGGTTTTAGTAAGAGCTGCGACGTCTTCTGGAAAAACATTTGTCGCGATGTCAACGGGTATCCTCCATAAAAAGATATTATATGTTTGTCCTGCTAAACCAGTGGCATTCCAAGTAGGTGCTAATTTTATTAAAATGGGATATCGTGTGCATATGTTAGTGAAAAACATGGGTCATTTATCATATGATAAATCCACTAATATCTTTATCGGAACACCCGATATCATAGAACAATATTTACCTAGAATTTACACAGAATTTGATTATGCCGTCTTTGATGAAATTCATAACATCGATAACATGATAGAATATGAAAATATTATTAAATTAATTCGCTGTCCTTTCTTAGCACTATCCGCAACTATTGAAAATATTACATTTGTTCGCGATATCTTTACGAAGATTCATCCTATGAAACAGATAAACTATGTTGAATATAATAAACGATTTATCAATATTCAAAGATGGGTTTACACTGATAAATTAACAGTTTTACATCCACTGGCGTGCTTAGAAAATGATATTAATGAAATACAGTATTTATCCTTCACTCCAAACGATTTAACAACATTATACGATACAATTTATGAAGTATTTGAAGAATCAGATGAAGAGGAAGATGTAGAGTATCTTTCACCGGATAATTTCTTTGGTAGTAATAAATTAATATCTCTAGATGATACAAAAGAATATGAAACATTTATTAAGAGTGAATTACCTAAATTATATGAAAAATACAATGACAGGATGGTTCAAGTTCAAAATAAATTCAAATCAGTACCATGTGAAAAATTAAATGATAATAGAGAGATGATTAAATTCTTCAAGTATTGTAAAAACAACGACATGTTACCTATGTTATATTTTCATACAAAAGAAGAGGTTGCTAAGAATATCTTCTTAGATTTATATAATAATCTACATGAGTGTGAAAATAAGGAGTATCCTTTTCATTATGATATTCTTGAGAAGAAGAGTGATTTATATAAGAAATATCTAGAACGCAGAGAAACATATTCAGACAGCATTAAAATTAAGACAAAAGATGCTCGAACCGAAAAGAGTGAGAAGATGAATCGATTTGATAAGGAACAGAAATACAAATATATTTCAGATGTAACAGATTATTATACAAAATGTAGTGGAAAATGTGAAGGTATCGCATTAAAGAATCTTATTAAAGAAAGAGATGCATTCATTGAAAATCCAGATTTCAGAGATGTGGATGTATTTAAGAAACATCCGGACTTTGTATTTACTCGGGGAGATCCAATGAGTGGTAATGAAATTCGAGATATTCGTAGAGAAATTAAGAAATCTATCGGTTTAACGATTGAATATGAAAATCCATACTTTCAATTATTAAAGAGAGGTGTTGGTTTATATATTTCATCCATGCCAGATGTATATAATTGGATTTTACAGAGATTAATGAGTGAAAAGAAATTAGGAATTGTGATTAGTGATAAAACTCTATGTTTAGGCATCGATTTGCCAATACGTAGTGTAGCATTATCTGGATATGGAGAACCCAATTATACGACATCAGATTATTTACAAATGAGTGGTAGGGCGGGCAGGCGAGGTCATGATACACGAGGTAATATTATCTTTCATGGTTTGCCAAATTATTTAAATTTAATGAAAGGTGAATTACCTAAAATTATAGGCTCAACCGAATCTATTGGCAACGGTTATTCTGTAATAAATTCATTAAATCGAAATATTAATACAGAAAGTCTTTCTTGGAGGATTAATGATTCGGCAAATTCTTTTAATACGCTTTCTTCGTCATCCTTTTCAGCTGTGTCAGCAAAAATTCATAAACTTGCTTGGAATTTAAGATACTATACAGACATAGATACTTTCTTAAATGAAATGATTAATATAGAGAAAAAGATATTCCGGATAGACGAAGATAGTAGAGAGATATGGTTTTATCGGTATATCATGAATAATCTATTCTTATTAGATACAGATGTATATATTAAAATATACAAAAAAAATAAGATAGAAGAAAATATAAATGAAACAGTTGAGAATTTATTAAAGATAGGTGAAACTCATATGCACATTGTAAATTCATTGGATAATACATATATGATAACAAAAAGATATAGTAAAATAATATTTATGAATCTTAAAAATTTAATTTATAAATATAGAGGATTTGAATAATTAAGGATGACATGATGTACAAATACAAGCCTCAGTTCTATCTAACTTTTCCTTATTTTCGGGTATTTTGGGAACACAATTTGTACACCACGATAACCGATGAATTCTAGATGACCTTGTTTCTTCTTTACAGTTTTCTCCATAACAAGTTCCAGCCACTTTACAATGAAAGAATTTATCGCATCCAGCACAGTTAATTTTTATCTCATCTAGAGTAAATTTGAGTGAACACCCTCCGCATCGTATTTCTTCATCCATGGTAAATGTTGGCCTTGCAATCGGTGCCGGTTCGGGGTGAATCCTATATTGATTCTTCTTATTTTTATTTTTCTTTTTCCTTTGCGTGTTAATCTTGTGCGTGAAACACATTTTATTTTACTTTGATTAATTTCTAAAATATCAAAAAAATCAAATTTATCTTTTAATTCATTTATTCTTGTATTTTTTTATTTTAAGTATTATATAAATGGAAACTTTAAACGAAGTCAATGAATTACTCACGACAAAGATGTGTTCGCCAGTAATCATATATGGAGTCATCCTTGTCATGTCTCTTGTTTGTATTTATTTGGTTCGACAGAGATTAGGAAGATATAATACTCTTAAAATGGAAAATTTATATAATTTATATTCGGCACAAGAATTAAAATTCTTATTAACTCTTGGAATCATTATGTATGGTTTGTGTCAATATAATAAAACCGAATTAGCATGGATTTTCTTAATTTTCCCTGTTATCTATGTTGTAATTCAAAACTTACTGTTATATATCCATGTATCTTCGGCTTTACAGAATGTCCCCGAGGAACAACCCTCCATGCCAATGCAATCTCAACATTATGGTATGGGAATGGCACCACCTCTTCTAGCAGGACAGGGGCCTTCTATTCCCCAAATTTCAACTCAAGAGAAATCTGTAGAGATGCCTCCTACACCAACCGCCGAATTTACTTTACCTAAGATAACTAATCAGTCCAATTCAATGGGTGGGGGCGGGAGCAATTACGGACCAGTCGGCATGAATGAACCGGTGGGTTTCTCTTTGAACTAATGAATTTTATCTTCATTTATAATATTATTTAATTTATTGGTAATATATTTTGTATATCTTATATTTGTTTTGCCATGAATAGGTAAGAATATGATATTGTCAATTATATTTTTAGAGTTTATACAATTTGAATCAATACAAATTAATTGAGAAATCTTTTTTACATAGTTTATATCATTTGGATCTAGTTTATTCATAATTTTTGTTATATCATGATAGTATATTGGAAATAACCAATGATTATTTGGTAATAAATAATAGTTATTAGGTTTATTGATTTGGTTTCCTGGTATAACATACGGAGACAACAAATTATTTAAAATATATGTTTCATTCTTAACACTATGATCTTTATAATGATGTATTCGGCATAATAAATATTGAGTTAATAATCTACATGGTTGATATGAAATATTATTAATTAAATCTTTTGCTGGAATATTCCTTATTAAACTGACAAATAAATCTGTTGTATTTATTTTACATATCCGACAAAAATGACGGAAAAATAAATTAATATATCTATTATTTGTTAAGAAAGAAATGAAAAAATATTTCACTAACTTTACTATATATGAAAAAGTAGATTGATATTTATATCTTTTTAATTCACCTTTGAATATTTTTAACTCTTCTTGTTTCTTTAAGAATGTTAATGAACCACCAAAACACGAGCATTTTTTTATTGACCCAAAACTAAAACATATCATGTCTGCTCTAGGATTTCCTCTATAATGTTCCGTAAAGCACTCGGCACAGTCTTCAATGAAATGTATAGATTTTTTTTCACATATATCTATGATATAGTCTATATCATTAATCGTTCCAAATAAATGAGAATATATAATACATTTAATATCTTCATGTTTTAGTTTATCACGTAAATCGTCTGAATTCATATCAAGTGTGTTAAGATTCAAATCGATTGCTATATATTCTAGATTTAAGTGTTGAATAATATCAAGTATTGTAGGTATATTAATTGACGTGATTAATACTTTTGATCCACTCGGATATTTTTTCATTTTCAAATATGTATAAATACTTGTTCTTACTGAATAGGTAATCGCTTGGTTGTCTGATGATTTATATGTATTCAAAAGCAATTTATATAATAAAGGATAATCGCAATCTATCATTAATGGTGAAAATGGTATCATTTGTATAATATAATTATAATTATAGTATTTTAAATGATTTATTTAAAGTTATTCACATTATAGTCTATTATGAAGATCTTATCATTTGATGTCGGAATAAAAAATCTCGCCTATTGCCAATTAGATACTGAAGATGGTAATATCCTTGATTGGGGTATTTTAAATATTTCGGTCGAACCCACCTGCGAGCACGTTATTAAAGGTAAGTGTTGCGAGAGTACCGCCAAAAAAATGGTAAAAGAGACCGGTTTTAGATTATGTACTAGTCACTGTAAACTTAAATGTTATAAAGATCTCAAATTAAAAAATACTCCCAAGCTCGATAATCACATGTTTCAGTTAGGTAAGTGCATCATGGAGACTCTAGATAATAAAAAGAATTTCTTGGAATCTGAAATAGTAATTATTGAAAATCAACCCGCGTTAAAGAATCCAACAATGAAAAGCGTTCAGATGATTGTCTATAGTTATTTTTTAATGAAATCGTGTATAAAAGATATTCAAATGATTAATGCTAGAAATAAATTAAAGGCTTACAATGGTCCTAAGATACCTTGTGATATAAAAGAAACCTATAAACGAAATAAATATTTAGCGATTAAGTATACGGACGTTATGATAAGAGAAAATATTATGATTGATGGAAAATATCATAAGTTATTTGATAGTTCTAAGAAAAAAGACGATTTATCAGACAGTTATTTACAAGGTATTTATTTTATAGGTCAATTAAACAACTAAGTATACACCAAACGCGGCTAAAATAATACCAAATACTGATTTAGCAGTTATTTTAGTTCCTTTTATAAAGTATAGTGCTAGGACAAAAGCGATTATACTATTCATGTTTACAATCGCCTTACTTTTCCCTGGATTATCGCAACTTTTTAATGATAAGAATTGACACGGCGAAATAATAATTGTACTCACTCCAGCAACAAGTAAATAAGGCCATAGATCTTTTAATTCAATCAATCTTATAGTTTCTCCTTGAACTTTTGATTTATACAGAGCGAGCAAAACAATAAAAAAACCACATAAGATATAGTAATACAATAAATGTTCTATAGTAGAGTATTTGGATGTAAATTTCTTTGTGAATATATCTCTCATTGCTATTAAGCAAGCGGCTACTCCAGCATAAAAGATCCAACTTTCCATTCAGTATATATTAGTGATTTATTTTATTTCAAATTAATATATGAAAATCCCAACAATGAAAGATTTAAAATCCTATTTAAATTTTAAAATAGATAAAAATATTCTGTGTATTTTAGTAGGAGGATTGTTTATTATTGGCCTACTATTGTATTTATATTTTAAAGAAGATAAAGAAGTTGTTCGTATAGATGAAACTGTAAAAAATAAGAGTGATATAGTGACAGAAGTACCGGATGTAAAATGGCCTTTCTTAAATTTAAAAGATGAAAACAATAAAAATGTTAACATTCTTGTAATTCGCGGTTATCTAGAAAATAATGGAGAATATGCAAAACAATTCATTGATTATCTAAATAAAGGATATAAATTTATAGGTTGTAGTAGTCATTTGTCTTTCCCCCGATTGTGTAATAATACTCATGGAGAATGTCACAAAGAAGAGAATATTAAAGTATTCGGTAAAGATATCGAAGATTATGTATTGGGATGGTGTCATTGTTTCAGAGAACCAGAAAAATATATTAAACCGGGAATCCCTAAACTATTAATGTCTGAATCGGATTTCAACTCTGAAAATTTACATTACGATCCAAATTTACCAAAAATATATGATTATATCACGATTCAACCAAGAGACAATGATAAATGCGACATTAAATGGCTTGGTGAAATAAAAAACTGGACATTAACTGAAAAGTGCATCAAAATATTTAGCGATGAGTTAGGGTTAAAAGGTTTAGTCGTTGGAAGAGATGGGTGTCCTATTAATATAAAAAATAAGGATTTAGTAGAAGTATCTGATTTTATACCTCATAACAAATTAATGAAACTTGTGACTCAAAGCAGATTTATGCTTTTACCGAGTGTAGAAGATGCTTCTCCCCGAGTTTTAACCGAATCATTGACAATGAACACACCTGTATTTGTAAATAAAGATATTTTAGGTGGATGGAAATATGTAAATGATAAAACCGGTGTATTTTTTACTGAATCAACGATAAAAGAATCAGTTACTACGCTTATGAATAATATTAAAAATAATGTATACTCGCCTAGAGAATATTATTTGAATAATCATGGGTTAAAAACCTCTGGTAAACAATTAAGAGATTTTTTGAAATCTATTAATCCTGATTTAAATGATTGTAAATATGTTAGATTTGAAATAAGTAGTGGTTAATTATAATGAGAATATTGTATATCAGATGGACTACCGATTTGAGTAACTTTATTGGGTATTACTGTCAAAAATTTATCTTTTAATTGTAAAGTTTTCCACTGTTGATCAATTGCGTATTTATGATAAATAGTATCTTTATAATTCTGATTCATTCTTTTATTTCCATATTTTAAGAATATATTTTTAAAATCTTTCATTGCTTTGGTCCATAAATCTATTAGGGTATCATAATAGTGACTTTTGACAATATACATAGTAGTTGTTTGAATTCCACCCTTAGCATAAGCGCAATCATTATTTACATTATCGATTGGTCCACTTACAGGACTTCCTACGATTAATACATCCCATTCTATATCCGAATTAAATATATTATTGATTTTATGAACGGTTTCGCTTGGATCATAAAATTTAATATCATCTTCCATAATAATTACATAATCCCAGTTATTTCTTTTTGCATTTTTTAACACATTAATATGGCTTAGACCACAACCAATACCACCATGATGTTCATCTTTGATTGCGGAAAATCTATTTGGATTTGTAATTCCTATTTTTTTTAATTCTGATATAGTTTTATCATTTCTATCTTTTCTATGATCCAAATTGATATAATAATGTTGATTCCATTTAATATTATCACTTTCTTTAGGTTTATTGTAATATATCATTGCTATCAAAACGACTATGATTAATATAAAAAGTAACTTATAATATTTTGTGATTGTATTTTCTATTTCTCTTATAATTTTATTTAAACTATTCATATTGATTATAATAATTGAAAATATTTAAAAATCTTTAAAAATGTCTAAGAGAAATATTTAGATGTTATATCATTACCTAATTATTATGGTACAGTATATAGACAACAATATAGTGGTTGGTCATAAATTATTATATTAATAAATTTAATGTTTTTTTGAGGAATGTAAAAAGATATTAAAATCCATCTATGTTAAATTAGCAATACTAATAATACTAATACTAATAGGAATCTTGATTTATATATTTTTTAGAAACAATGATATAGAATTAGATAATCAATTTACAATATGTGTTAAAACAATTTATCGTGATAAAGCGATTGGTAAATTTGTTCTTGAAATGAGAAATTATTCCCAACAACAACAATAATTATTGCTGATGATTCGGATAATGAATATAGGAATTATGATAAAACTGGGGCAAATCTTAGGGGTAGAAATAATATAAAAAATTACATAGATCTTATGTATAACGGATCTAGAATTAATTAAATAAAATATCATATAGTGAAATATTTATTTCATCTAAATGACTATGTGTAACTTTAGGTATTTTCCAACATTCATTATTATTTTTACAATCACCAAAAAATCTTTCTAAGAATAAGACTGATTTATTTGGTACACTAATTTCTACATTATTCAATTTATTTTTTTTTAATGGAAATATTTCTCCATCCAAAAAATATGATTTAGGCCACGATTCTCTATGCGGTTCGTATGTGTAAGTATATTTATTATTATTCATCTTAAAAGGGAACACGTCGATAAAAATATAATTACTATATTCATTGGTTATCGCATTGTTTTTACCATATTCAAGATGTTTTGGATAATTCTTATTTTTCTTAAATATTTTAAAAACATGGTCATAATTTATATCAGAAACATAAAAAGCTATATGTAATCCTACATATTCGAAGTCATTTAAAATATTATTCGTATTATTTTTAATTTTTATTTTATCTTTGTAATCAATGGATAAATCAATATCATCATCATGATCTATTATTTTACCCTCTCGGATACTCCCCAATAGAGTTCCACCAATAGCCCAATAGTTTATATTATGTTTATCAAATATTTTAATAGATTTTTCTAGTATATCTAATAATGTATAATGGAGATATTTGATTTTGAGTTTTTTTATAATTTTTTCATGGAATAATAAATATAAAATTAAACATATCAGTCCAAAAATTATATACTTACAATTTTTCCTCAGTGATTTAAAATTTAAAATATTTTTTAGCATTTATACTATTTATACTATTTTATTTATTTTATTTATTTTATTTATTATATCGGTTGTGGAAATATCGTTAGTTCTAGGCAAATAAACAACATCTATATTACTATCTTTTAAAAAATCGAACCTACCTAAGTGATCATCGCCCATTATTAATAAATCTGCTTTATATTTTAAACAATATTCTAATTTTTGTTCTAATGATTCTTCTATAAAGACTTCATCA
>CERI01116708.1_pt1 | contig 35720 bp, 52 predicted proteins | sample 350261 | NCBI WGS metagenome assembly CERI01 (sample SAMEA2620979, study PRJEB7988) | marine metagenome | isolation source: saline water (ENVO:00002010), including
ATCACCGCAGACGATTCTATCACCGCAGACGATTCTATCACCGCAATTGCCACCCAGGAGACGACATACGAGTCCGATGTGGCGGCGCCCGCAACCGACAAACCGTCTAAGAAACAGATGGCGGCCAACCAAAAAAAACTCGACTCTCGTAAAGATGCCCTCCAAAAAAGGCTAGCTGCCAAAAAATCTAAGGAAGCCCAGAGGATAGCGCTCAAGATAATGAAGGCAGCTCTCAAAGCCCTGAAAGCGTCCGACAGGGAAGCAGGCAAAGCTGTCAAGGAAGCGGTCAGGACCCACAAGCGCTTCCTAAAAGAAGCAGAGCAGGCCGCACACAAGACAGCCAGGGCAGCCCTCAAGGCGATGAAAGGCTTCAATAGACAAGCGCAGCGCATAGCCAAGGCCAAGTCACCGAGGAAGTCACCACCAACGTCACCTGCCATCGCGGGTTTTGAGTATGGCGTGTTCTGGGATGAGACAGACTCCACCGAAAAAGCATGGCACCCACGGACACCCACGTGTTAATACCAGCCAAAGACCAAAAAATAAAAACCAAAAAAATAAAAAAATCAAGAAGAAAAAACTTATACTTTTCATGTTTTTTGTCCTGGCAACCGAATGCGCTTTTTGCCGATTTTTTGCAAAAAACCAGCAAGACTGATCAAAATTGAAAGAACTCATAAGCAAACCAACAGTAGCATCGCCCGTGAGCACAACAGTAACAAACAAAACACACGAACAATCCAGCAACAAATGATCGAGACAATAATCATAGGCCCCGTCATCAAGACTGGGGTGCTTATCTTAGGCAACTTCCATTCACAAACCCAGATCGCCTTTACTGTTTGGTCACTCATGGCTACAGCTGCAGCAGAGGCGGAACGCTACAACAAGCACCTGTGCCAGAGCCACCGCGAGCATCAGCAGCGCCAGCGCTACACTAAGCAGCGCCAGCGCTACACTAAGCAGCGCCAGCGCTACAACAAGCACCACTCGTAACAGATCGTCGACTGATGCTGACAAGCCCACCTCGAAAAAACAAAAAAAAACAAACAAAGAAAGACAAAGAAAAAACAAAAAAACAAAAACAAAGTTACATTTTTTTCTTTCTTTCTTTCTTTCATAGATGTGACTGATTTCTCACTATCCTACCGGTTTATGAGTTATGCCGAAATTTCCATCTGGCATGGACGCAACAAAGTATCTTAGGGTGGAGCACCGTAAGTCAAACATTAAAGTATGCCACGCACAGAGGTGTAGTGTGTGTGTTTAATATGAACTCATAATATGGCAAAGAGTCTGAAAAGCAGACGGAGTGTAGATGCCTGCCCATGTAATCCGAAAAGAAAACAGGGAAGAGGAACCAGGTCACGCAATCAAAAAAGAAAACAGGGAAGAGGAACCAGGTCACGCAATCAAAAAAGAAAACAGGGAGGAGTTACAAGGTCATTTCTATCGAGATTCTCAACGAAGACAATGAGGAATGAAGTCCGGCAAAAAGACCTAGAACCATTTTGGAGTGGTGAGATCGACTTTCCAAGTGTAGATAGAAGTTTGTTGAATAGCACTCCTAGTTGGGAAGCACATTTGGAATTGGGGAGAAGAAAGTGGGCAACAGAGCAAAGAACTCTTCCCAAAGGCACACTATTATTTCACGGGTCGGACGTGCTTAACCCCGTAGCTAATTTAGACGATAGCACCAATATATTCTTCTTCGGATTAGATGCGTACATAGCAATCTGGTACGCACTTGAAAGTGCGGAGTCAGGAGGCAGGAGCGACATGATGAGACTGTTGGAATCAGAAGCAGCAAAACAAGCTCGCGTAGAGGCAGACATAGCGGAGCTAGAAAAAGGAAAATGGACGGAAAGTGAGAAAGAGAGCAAGATGAAGAATTACAATGAAAGACTTGAACAAACTTTGCAACAACAGGGACAGTTTTTATCCAGCCTAAGACAGTTAGGTTACGATGCCGCAAATTTGACAGAGATCATGGACAATAGCAAATCTAAGGGAAGACGTTACTATTTCTTGAATGTTTATAAAACGATAAAACCACTAGAATACATATATCTCGATGATGGAATAACAGAGGTAAACCCACACGATGTGGAAGCATGTCAAACTACTGCATGCATACACCCTCAGTTTGGATACCATGGAAACAATATCAGCCCACCAGTAGAGTTATCTGTGGAAATGACCATTCCTACCAATAATGTTGCGGATTCAGTCAAGTTCGTGAAAGCATTACTGATTGACGTTGATGTCTTGAGGAAAAACGCAGGCAAAACATATAATGACTTCAAAGCGACCGACGCACTAATCGACCTATGTCCCGTCTAACAAAATTGAAACACTTATAAGTCAAATAAAAGAGGTAAAGCGAGTATTGTCTGAGACAAAAACGAATGGTTTCCTTTCCGTCCGAAGTGATGTCATTGATACTTAGTTTTAATGACACCTCAACGAGAAGAACTGCATGCATGAGGATCAGTGTATGGTTACGCGCGGCGTGCAATCAAAGACCAGAATATCGTAGGCTCGGTTGGTCAGAAGTCACCAACACATCATCCAGCAACGGATCGAGAGGACATACTTCCTTCTATCGCCACCGCGAGTATGCTCTGCATCAGTACGATCAACCCACTTTTCGCCGACCTCTTAGCCAGTACGCTACCAACACACAGGAATGTTGGTCAGGTCAGGTTATGCATCCTAATGCGTGGCAATACTATTGGACATTGTTGAAGGGCAGGATGTTGACCCTGGAAGAGGAAAATTACAATGTACAATAGGAGCCACTCGTTTGTCAAACGCACATGTCGTGGCCACTTAAGTATAGCAATCTGCAATGGTCCCAAACAGCTATGCACAGTTGGCCCTCATATCAGGAATGTTATGTAAGATATATGACGATTTTCACGACAACAACTTGTATGAGGCGTTTGGTATCAAACACGATGTAATACTTTTTTTCAATGAAGCTTTGAAATCATCGTTCCTCTTAACATCCGGAGCCCTAGCCATTAAGTATCCGATCTTTGTTGTTGGGTTGCTCGTATCCATGTTTGTTCTTTTCGTTATCAGACCAAGCGATTTATCACACCCATACGAGTTTTCATGTTTCATGGCACCTTTTGTTTTGATGCCATTTTCAGAATGGAACAACGATGTCCAGTATTTCAAGAACGGACTTTTTTGGTGCGAAATCGCCGCCGGTACGCTTTTATTTGAGGGGGGGATGGACATTTCTAGTACGGAGTTCGGAATGAGTAAATTAGTCTCACGGATTTTCCAGTTGGTTGTGTGCATCTGTAGCATTACCCATCCTGCCTTCTCTCCTTTCCCGGCTACTGATTCCATTCGTGTTTCAGTGTATTGGATGGTTGGCTATCTTTGCATAAGTTGCATTATGCAGTATCTTCTAATTAACAAAATAGTTACAGGTGGCGCTATAGATGGAATTGATGGCGAAACCGCAAACACTGATGAAGTAACGCCACTCGGACCACCCAAGGTCAGTGACGAAACCATCTCACCCGCTAAACCTAAACTTAAAGTTGATTCGTCTTCCGCAAAAGAGGATACGTTGTGTCTGCACACGCACTAGCATGCTTCATGCAGAATACACCCTACCCAGAATTAAAATTGAAACACTTATAAGCCAAACCAAAGAGGAAAAGCGAAATACTTATAATCAATACAAACAGCTCACACTAGTTTCGTCTGAAACAAAAGCGAATGGTTTCCTTCCCGTCAGACGTGATGTCGTTGATACTTGGTTTTAATGACACTTCAGCGAAAAGGTCCGCCAGTATGAAGATCAGTCTATGGTTACGCAAACAAATACCAGAATATCGTAGGCTTGGTTGGTCACAAATCAGCAGCAGCAGCATGCCCAATTGCTGGTGCAGAGGACACACATGTTTCTATTTTCATCGTGAGTGCAACATGCGCCAGTACGCCCGCCCCCACTTTCCGTCGGCCACTTAGCTTCGGTTGCGGCGCGATCTTCGGTTACGGCGCGATCCTCGGTTACGGCGCGATCGTCGCTTCCGACCCAGTCTCTTCCGCGGGTTATTTCTTCGTTTGGTGAGCGTACGCTTACCGGCATCAGGGTAACGATCTATTCCTAAGAAAGAATTTATGTGCTTGACTGTATCGTCTGGTGCTCTTCGGGATAGTATGTTTGTAATTTGGTCTCTTCTGCGAACTGCGTTTTGAGCATTCCGCGCTAGGGTTTTCTTAGTAGCTTTCTCTCGCTTGCGTGTGGCTTGTTGCAAATTAACCAACCATGACAATCTACGTAGTCGCTTGATAGCTTCAAACTCTTCGAACCTTTTGTGTCTTTGATCCTGCAGATACTGCTGACTCGTGCGACGGGGTTCTATCGCGTGATATGCTCTAACGTGCGGTGATATTGCTCTTTCACCTTGCATAAGCCGCCATTGATCGTACGCGGAATGAGCATGCGGAGGCCGCCACTGATCATACGTAGAAAGAGCTTCGCGCTGGAACAGGTCATCCTGTTCCATACATAATAGGACAGATAACATCCAAAATTCGCGCCTTTTTTACTAAAAACACTCTATTCAACATAAAATTGAAAAACTTTTAAGTCTAGACCAATGACGACACTCCACGATAGTCTACAACAACAACAATCGCAACAATCACTTCTACAGCAACTAAACTTCCAACTTGACATGACCCTCATGACTCCATCCTACGCACCTCCACTCTCGCTCCACATCCCCAGGATCGACGTTCGCAACATCGGTCCACACTTCAGAGACGAGGACTTTGTCCGTCTGTTCATCGCCAACCAATTCGAACAGCAGAACATTGGCACTGTCTCGAAAGTCGATTTGCTTGCCAAGCAGAATCACGCCGGCTACCCTTACTACGAGGCTTTCGTACATTTCGAGAGATGGACACTGCTACCCCATTCACTCGCTCTCCGCAGAGCCGCCTGCAGCCCTTTCCGCAAGGCCACCATCCCCCTCCTAGGGACGCAACATTACTGGATCGTCAACGAAAGCCTTTCTCCTGTCTACGAAGAGGACTGGCAGTCCATTCTCTCTGTCATCCCCGGAAGCACCTGGCAGCAGGCTGCTGAAGAGCAAGAACTGGTTGAACACCAAAAACTTCGGGCTGATGCCACCATTCTCCAAAGATGGTACAAGCACATCCCTACCGAAGAGGAAACTCAAGCTATCTCAATCATCGAGGCATTCGCAGTCAAGCACTGCAAGCCATCTCCTATCACCTGCCCCGCCGTACTGGGTCTTCTTGCTTACCAAGCACAGATGGAACTGGACCAGAGCCTCCTCGACGTAGCTCAGGCTGAAACTGAGTTGGCCAAAGCGCAGGACGCTGTCTGGAGATCAGACTTCCTGGCATCACCCCCGGGTACATGGAGTGACTACTGTACCGCATGAGGCGCACGCCATGCAGCCAGGATAGAATAGGATAGAATAGGTCCGGATAGGTAGGATAGGATAGGATAGGATAGGATAGGATAGGATAGGATAGCCTTTTTTACCCCAGTGCTTTTGGTGATATATATGTCTTTTCACACTCGTTTCTCATTATCCTACCGATTTATGAGTTACCCTGGTCTACTCGGTACGGTTGCATACCGTCTGGTTTCACATACATTGCACACACACACACATGGCGTATCTAGATTTGTATCCTGATACGCACCGTAGTAGATTTAGCTTGGGCGTCTTCTCCTAGCGTCTTCTCAAAAAAACCCCCATCCAGCTGACTCTATTTTACCTCTATCTGAAAATTAGACATACACTGTCCCTTCATTCAACAATATGACTTATTATTCGTCTGACCACCCTTCCAAAACCGGGCTTAATCGATTGTCTTTTCGATACCCGTATATGTTTCTATATATTTCGTCAAGTTGTGCTTTTCTCCTTTTTATTTGTTTCCTATTCGTGCGCAATCTCTTGTACGTGGCACCGGATTGCCTTCGCGCGGAGGAAGGTGACATAGAACGTACAACTTTCACATGATCTTCCACGATGTCACCGTGCTCATTTTCCAGACGCGCTATTGCTTCTCTTGGCAACCTTTCCCGTTGTGTTCTGTCATCCATAGCCTGCACATGAGTTGCTATTAAAGCAGCAGCTCCCTGAGGTAAGTGGTTTTGTCTCATGATGTCATATACTATAGCATTATCACCGTAGATAACACCCGCGTCTGCCTTATCTCGAGCCCTTCTTGTTCTTAAGTTCCGCCCATATTTATCCAATGTTCCGTTTCGAGTCCTCCTCTTACGAGGTGGCATCTTCTTGAATCTGTTAGTTACGTTACCCAATCCATATCCATCTTTTCTTATTGTTGATCTTGGTCGATATGAAGACCTCATTGACCTAACCAGCCTATCTCTCAACTCAGTAGAATTGTAGCGCCTTAATGTGTTTCTTCGCATATGTCCGTTCCTCATGCTCTATGTCGTCATTAATAAATGAACACAAAACCACCTTGACAAAGGGAAAATTGAAAGGGGCTGTTGCCTTGTGTTTTAAGACATCCACCAGCCAACACCAATTACAACAAACTCCTCCTCACAAAACAACAGTCATGTCACTCACCAAGCAACTCCAGAAAATCATTGACGCCCACGTTCTCGATGTGATCTCACAACTAGCCGTTACTTACGATTTCGACGCCGCGGAAGCGAAAGCATCCATTGTTGGAGCCTCCGATAAATCCAAAAAGCCACCCAAACCCCGAGCCGCAAACGCATTCATGCGCTTTTCCAAAGAGCAGCGTCCCCATGTCAAGGCAGAAGAACCTGACCTTGCACCAAAGGACATCCTACGCTCTCTCGGCAGGCGCTGGCAGGCCCTAAGTGACGATGAGAAGTTGCCCTACAAGGAAGCATACGAACTCGCTAAGCAACAACTCCAAGAAGGCTCCTCCGCTGACTAACCCTCCCTCCTTTACTCAAACACCCTATTAATACCTTTTTTCTTTTTATCGCCTGTTTCTCATTATCCTACCCATTTCTGACTTAGCTCCGACACGGCAGTCTCACTCACTAGTGCACTTAAATGGCTTTGTCATACCCCCAAGAGTTACGTTAGCAAAAAAAAGTTAAAGGTGCACAGTGGTACCAGGTGCCACTTCTATGAAGAAAACGTCAGTACCCGTGTAGGATTACTAGACGGTGTTTTTACCCCCTGGCTTCACATTTGGTGAAATCTCAGGATCGCCTGCATTATCATAACGTCGATGCTCCCCATATCTCTTTCGCGCAGTTGCCATTATATATAGACTACGTGACTTATTATCGAACTTAAAGCCTAACCACACAACTCACAGGACGAATTAAGGGAATATAATAAGCGTGGATTAAGAGCGAACTGACAAAAGTGCGCGGGCATTTAGACTGATAGAATGCCGCATAAGTCTTTGTTCTTATCAGCACCATTGACCTTCCACCCTATCGAACACATTGTTTCTCAATTCACAAACAAGAGATATCCATGATTAGATAGACCGAGGAGAATATAGAATTATTGTAAAAGCCCGAATTTAGACAGCGCAACTTCCATTGTTAAACAGTTTATATTGTGACCTATGATATGTGCATTTCATCAACCAAACACTCGTCTCTCGTGCTCGGTGGTGAGAGGCGGTGGTCCGCCTGGGTACAATGGACCTAGCAATTGCTTTATATCTCCGACAGGTTTGCCAGGCACAACTGCCTTGACCGATTGGTTGTCAGGCGTCTTATTCCCTGCATAATCAGCAGACGCTCTACTACGTCTATGCCTACTACGTCTATGCCTACTGCGTCTATGCCCACTGCGTCTACGCCCACTGCGTCTATGCCCACTGCGTCTATGCCCACTGCGTCTACGCCCACTGCGTCTATGCCCGCTGCGTTGTCGATACATACTACGTCTAGTCTGTTTAGTAGCCATTATATATGATATTCCTAGTTTATTATTGAGAGTATTGAATAACAACTAAAAACGTAATGTTACTTCGAATTCGTCTCGTGCAGCCGTTGGCTGCTCTACTGTAATTACTACAGCGTCCAACCGTCTATATACCTGTTTCTTTGTGCCTTTTTTCGTTTTAACGGAGATATTATACGTTGTGTAATCGGCACATCACGAGTTGCCCTAATCGGCTTTAACATTGCACCTAGATGAGATCGCCTGATCGAAACGCGTCTCTTGACTGTTTCATTGGGTGATCTACGCCTTTTCTTTACTTGGCTCTTAGGCGGCGACGAATATCCCGCTTGACGCCGACGCGTTCGCGAAGTGTTTCTCCTCAGAGCCCTAGTTCGACGCCTAGCCATTATATATTATTCAATAAATATATTTTATCTGGCCAAGGCAATGCCTTAATAAATATGTCGTTGCCATTTATAATGGACAATAAACCGTTGTATAAACCCTTTAAGTCCTCAGCCAAAAACAAGAAATATTCCGTCTATGTCATGAAGAACAATAAGAAGAGGTTGATACATTTCGGCGATAACAGATATCAGCAATATAGAGACAAAATAGGACATTACGCGCACTTGGATCACAATGATAAGAAAAGAAGGGAATTATATTACAAGAGGCACGGTCCAAGCAACGATAAAGCAAGCGCGAAATACTATAGTCACCGATATCTATGGTAAATCACTTTGACCCTAAGGTGAATCACTATGTATAACATCGGATGTGATATCATTAGTGGCATCCTATAAAAAACATAGTTGTACTTTAAAAGTTTAGACATGCGTATATATAAACAATCAAATGAGAGCTCGTCTTCCGAATCACTCCTACATGCGATATTATCTTAAAGAAAGGAATAAGAGCCGAGTTGGTAGACAAGCAGCATTGAAGTCATTATTGGACATCACAATGGCAGCTCCTATCTTAACTATGAAAAACAATAAGCCAGGAGGCGAGGCAAAAAAAAAAAACGCAAAATAATTTAGCGTTTGCGACGAGTATTTCGGCGCTTTCTGCAATATCTAGTTGAGCCGCGCTTCGCTACTTTACAACCATGGAACAGACCGCCACTAGGCGTACGTATAACCCTGCGGGAGGCACGACACATCGGTATGGACTTGCCACGGCATGGAGAACCACGTACGCGCCGGCGATAAGAACGCCTGGCAGTCATGCCACCTCCATAGGTTCTCTTTTTACTTCCGCAATGCATTATGCATATCAGTCATATAATAATACTATTACTAGTATTTTTTCTATATTGATCGCTCAAATGTGGAACCAATGTACTCAATGCTATCTCGGAAACAGCAGTCGTCAATAGAAGGAAAATGCCCGCTGAAAAAGCAACACTACGTTCGAACTCGGTGTCCCTTGTCTTGATCTCAAAAAAAGGGTTGAACCTGATCAATAAAAATGCAGCAACGTAGTACTTTATGACCGAGCTTAGTACTTGTAACTGCTGAGGATCAACAGCAACTATCCCCGCGAAACTTAGCAGAAAGAGTAACAAAGATACATAAGTCAATAGCTTAAAAAGTTTTTTATGTAATGATAGATCCATCCGTGATGCCTATGTACTTATCAATGATTAATTTGGAAAAACGAACAACGACTAGCATACGTTGGGTATCAGCTAAGTCATGAGCTTGCTACCATCCCATCATTGTCTTGCTCTCAAGAATACTTCGTTATAGTTATTTCTACCTGCATACTACCACTTCCTCGAAGGTGAAAACCACTTTAGCCTATTATGTCTTGCGCTATCTGTTGCTTCATGGTTACATTGGAGCAAATTCAGTTTAGCAGGATGGCGCAGGAAACTTGACATACTACTTGCATCTACGTATCTCGTCGCTCATGCTATGTACAAACAGTCGAAGGAGCCAGCGGGCATAGTTCTACGCACCGCCTCGCTCCTATTCTTCATTAGGGCTTGCATCTTCATTGTCGGACAGGAAGAAGGTCTTGTCGCTCATCTTATGTTCAGGTACTTAGCATGGATTGCTGTGATGAAGAATTTTGTAAGCTACGAGATACTACTAGGATTGTCGCCAATGTATGTCATAACAGGTGCTTACTCAATTAGCCCGATATTCGTAATTGACACAATCGGGGCTATAGCAATGGGCCGCACACACGAGTCCTTGAAAGAACTTACTCAAGATCCATAGTAACGCCTGTAAAACTCGTGTGGAAAATGTGCTATGCCGGAAGGCTTAAGCGCGCTATTCTTACTCCTAGGCAGGCCTAGAGATTCTCTATCGCTCCTTCCTTGTTCTGACTCAGTCTTCGTTAGCGCCTCACCCCCTTGCACAGGAATGTTTGTTTCTACTAGTAGTTTGCGGAAACTAGTTTCGGCACCGATCTTACTCCTCTTGTGACGGTCACGGATTGAAACGGGCATATCTGCGAAGACTATATAGCTGTTTGGGTCTAGATACGCCGCAATCAACGCACCCTCAATCTCAGGACTAGATTCAGTATCTATGCAGTGACCAAAGACAGTTTCAGGAGGTACGCCATTATTAAGTAAGTGCGCTGCTGCTAAGTGCCCTAATGTATATGACTCTTTTGTTAGAGGTGCGGCTTTACGTCTAGTACGTCTACGTCTTCGGAGCTTATTGAGCTTCCTGCTGGGCATACCTTAAACGTTAATGAGAAGTTTATGCGTGTTAGAAAACACCGGGGTGGCGTTACGAACACGCACTTATCTTCTTTTGTCGGTACTACTGGATAATGCGTACAACACCCGTTGCACCCATGTTCTGCACGTTTTTTCTTCAAAACCTAGCCTCATAGGAGTTTTGATAGGAATCACACTACACTGTCTCGATAGCACAATCTACGCTAGGATACTGCCGACTTGATAAATGCTGTTTAACTTTTCAAGCGAAAACGCTGGTCCTTTCAAGACGATTATACCGTTTAAGAAAATTGAAAATTATATCATCTACATCGGCATTCCACAATCAGTTTTCCTAAAACAACCGCCATGCTTAGAAAAGCCACATGCTCCAACGAATCTATCGCTGAATGCGCCAAGTCTCAATCTTCCCATGCAACGGTCCCTAGACCAACCTTACTAGTGCCCGTAAGCACTAATACAAGTTATCATGCGCCAACTAAGTCTTGTATTCCTAGCTGTTCTCCAGGGAAAGCGGAGCGGCAATGCTCTACTATGCTTAAGGCACTAGGTTCATTTGTCAATAGAATGAGACTAAAAGCAAGTGCAACGTTCAGTGGCGGTTGCTCGCGTTCTTCTGCCGACATAAGCCAACAAAACGGTCAAGGACTGGTCCGTCTTTCCCCGCCGTGCAGGACTACCGATCCTCCTGGAGGTAGGATAGTCAATGCTGGATCTGACCCAAGGAGCCCACGATCACGAAGTCCCCCACAGCACGAATATATGCCAGTGCCACTCATGAGTCCAGCTTACTGTCTCAGACCGCAATTCCTCTTTCGACGAATACCTGGATGTCCAAACTAAGTATTGGCTATCGTTCAACCCTCAATAAGGTACCATATACGAGATCTTGCCGGTCACTGCATAGTTTTTTATCCCTAACAACATCATAAAATTGACACATCAGAAAGATTAACTCCATATTCTAGCCTATGGCGTTCATTGTCTATTCCATGCAAAGCCTCCAAGAAACCCTGTTACACTTATCCCTCACTGCCTGCCTAGGTATAGCCATGGCAATGATGACATGCCGACGTAGTACTAATAATCTATCTAGAACCACTACTAAAGCGCCGACCATCACAGTAGACAAGTCAGGAAACTGTTCGAGTTTGGAGACGGTTTTATCAGTACCCTTACAAAAACGAAGCGAGTTAATTCTATTGCTCCATAATTTCCCAAGAAGCGTTCGAGTTGTATGTGGCCCGACTGTCAGAAATGATGCCGACGCGTTCGGAACGCGATATACTGTCTTTAATAAGAAACCCTTCCTTGATAGTGTGATAAAAACAGTCTCTACTCCTTTTCACACTTTGCAACTATCAATTCTGCCCGAGTTTGCCATCAAAATACCACGAACACGAGCGGATAGTACGTCCAACACCCTAAAGCCTTACACGACAAATGATTTATGGTACGATCTAAAGCACGACTACATCTCACTAGTCAAAGACTAGGTCACTTATATGCTAATTCTTTTACACTCATATAACTTAAGTAAAATTGAAAACGTGTTGTCGCGCTAGCCGTATAAGATACAATGAGTTCAGAACCAGAAGTGCAGTTCTACGTGGATCTTAAGAAATGTTCTAAACTACCAACTATAAAAGAGCGTCAGAAGTGCAAGGCTAATAACCTGAGAAAGTACAAGACCGCAATCGTCAGAACGCAGTGGCATACTGTTAAACGACGAAACTGTCCGGGTAATAATTCTAACACAAGCATGCCGAGGAAGGATCATACCTAGAAAATTGATAGTTATTCATAGTGGCATACATACATACACATGTTGGTAAGAATGACTATTTATCAGTTGATGAGCGCTAAATCGCTGCGAGTGCCTCTTACAGTAGCCAAAACAAACTCAGTCCTTGAGACCGCATCCGTTGTACAAGACGCAACCTTCAAACAAGCACATTCACTACAAGAACTAATGATAAGGCAGCGACCATTATCGCTATCAAGACACCCGTTCGAGTCTAAAGACTCTAACCAAAAGTTGGCATCATCATCCTCCCGGTTGCGATATGCATGTGGAGGAAGTCCGCAAACATGTTGCATGTTAAACCTTCCACAGCCGTAGATAGGCAAAACAACACCGAACAAAGCTTTTTTTACAATATATTAAGAGAAGTACTTTTACCGCAGCTTAAGTAAGTCACATCGAGCCTCGCTGTAGTCTCTCGAGCTCGTCAGCCACGGGTGATTGCCTACTCAATTCAGTCTCATATTCTACCAGCTTCTCTTTAAGATCTTGAAAGGCATCAGTTAGGAGGGCTACAAAATTTTTCTCAGCATGCAGCTCGCTTCTTAACTCCTCATTTAGGTTTCTTAACTGTTCATTTTCGCTTGCAAGCTCCCTCTTCGTCATAGCCATCAGCGTACCACCTAGGCGGCCATTATCATTAGCAAAACGCTGATGCACTTCATACTGCTGTCCGCGACATCTGCGCGACTTTGTTTTACCGCGGCGTGCGCGTAGCGTCCTGCGAAACCTGGCCATTATACTTTCTCGAGTCATGATAAAAACATAAAGCCGGCACGTGGCCGCCGCGATTTGTGAGCGAACCCAGTTCAAGCCTGACCTCGCTACTTACATTCCTTAAATAATGAGTTACCTGAGGGTACAGGTGGTAGGGGTAATCTGCCACTTCTTGTGGGCTAATTCCGTCATCGCCATTCACATCGGTGCCCCTCTCTGTAGATGGGTGGTCTGATGTGCAGTCTGCTGTGCAGATGTATGACCAGGCAGTATGCCCGTTTGGCTCATTAACGACGCATTTTCTTCAGCGAGTCTATAATTATCTGCTTCGAACGCGTCGTTGTGTTGCTGCAGTCTGATTACTTCTCCTTGTAATCCGGATATCCTTTCTCGTAGCTCGTCATTCTCTCTAATACGGCTTTCTATCTCCCTGCCAGCCAGCTCAAGTCTAGCAAGATTATTATCAGCTTCGCGTCGGTATCTTAAGATCAATGCGTGTGTCGCCTTCGATTTTGCCTTTTCCAGCGTCGTACCACCTAGGCGGCCATTATCATTAGCAAAACGCTGATGCACGTCATGCTGCTGTCTGCGACATCTGCGCGACTTTTTTTTACCGCGGCGTGCGCGTAGCGTCTTGCGAAACCTGGCCATTATACTTTCTCGAGTCATAATAAAAACATACACATGTCACTTGCTACTGGACTTGCAATTATCGCTGCTGCAAGCGCTATGATGTTGGCCGTCCGGCTTAAGATTTACAGAAGTGGGAACTCTACTGCGATAAATTTCCTTAAGGCTTCGGATACTATAGTTATGATTCGTTTTTTGGGAGGGCTGCTGTTTTTACTTGTATTCATGGGAATTGCAATTAGCGTCAGATAATAGGTACTGTGAGCCGCGACAAAGTAGTTTTTCTACTGCTTGTGCCCGCATGATATCAACATTAGATCGCGTTTGGTATGTAAGGAAAGCTAGCCATATGTAGTATGATGAATGTTGCGTCTTGCAAAAGTGCTTAACAAGATAGCTTGTCGTGGCAAGAGTGGCACCAGGAATGATCCAGACTATGGCTTTGGATATAGACGAGTGTCGGTATATCATTATCGCTTGGTTTGAAAAGGCAAATGCTTATGCGCCTAAGTTTGCCGCCTGGGCAGCTACTATATTCCTATAGCCGTTGAACGCGGAAGACAGGACCATCATGCTTCGAATGTAGTATGGGGGAGGTATTGATGCTGCTATAAAACCGAGCAATAGGTATAAAGGATCTGAACATGATATGCTCTTATGTTTAACAGGAACTCCATCAGGGTAAAGGAAAATTGAAAAAAGTATTCTTAGTTGGGGTTAGCCCAAGGGCGGCATGGCAAGTCTACTAGACGCTACAAAAGAGAAGATGGTAAGTGACACTAGACAAGCGGTACGGCGTCTCTCCGAGATATACAAATTTGACATAGATGAGGCCCTTCACAGATTATCAATAGGTGAGCATACGCCCGCGAAGAGAGTGAAGGTGACACCAGAACCAAAGGTCACGTCAAAGACAAAGGCAAAGGTTAACACAAATGGCATACTCCCATGGTGCGGCCAGATAATTGATGATAATTGTATGGGGATCCGGTTCAATAAAGGTATGTTCACGCAGTGCAAAGCTAAACCGATGAGTAATGGAAAATGCGCAGCATGTTTAGACACGACAAAAAGAGTAGTCTGTTGCGGAGATATTAGGCAAAGAAGTGACGATAACTGGTCAGATACAAAAGGTAGAAAGCCCGTCCGGTATAGCAAGATAATGAAGAAAATAGGAGTGACACGGGAAGAAGCAGAGCAAGCGGCAGCGTCAATCGGATGGACAATTCCTGAGATCGAGTTTTCCGAAGTGGGTTCCGCACGGCGTGGGAGGCCACCCAAGACAAAGCCCTTAGTCTCGGCCAATACAGGCAACCTAATGTTAGACGAGTTGGTACGGGGAGCGCAGGAGATGTCCATTAGCAAGGGCCTTTCACCAGCCTCCAAGCTGGACAAGGAGAGGTCATATGAACTATTTGGGACTGAAAGCGATGAAGATGAGATTGAGGAGTCGGACTATGAACTAGAAGTGACACCAACGCAAGTTGTTAAGGTCAAAGGAAAAGATTATCTTTTCGACGAACGGACAAATAGTGCATATGACATGCAGACACAGACTCGAGTTGGGGTAACAACACCCGGGAGAAGCCAGTTCAGCCAGTTTTGGCAATCAGGGTTGATTGATTAACTAGGAAAATTGAACATGTTTTTTATGATTTACATTGGTTATATATCTAAACAGTCACACATTCCAACTGAAGATGACTACTTTTAGCTGCTTTCTGTCTCGCATCGACACTCGATCTCTCCCGTCCATGATGAACTTTCAAACGTCAGCTGAATATAAGGCAGCTGTACGTGTTGCTATCTCCAGCGAATTCGAAAGAAACGAACTTGGAACGCCCAGTCAGGTGCATCTTGTTGAGAAGCATACATCGGACGGCTACCTATTCTTCATCGCATTCGTACATTTCACGTGTGAACCACTGACACCAAGCGCTTCAGCGTTTCGATACTCAGTCACATGTCAAGGTGAGCAATTGCTGCACCTTAGATCAGGTAGATACTGGAGAGTGAAAAAATACTTGGAAGCGTCTTCGGAAAACGCCACATTGGTGCAACAAAAACGGTTGGATCTAGACGCTCATGTTTCGCCAACACTAGTGCTCCCCAAGCTTACCCGAAATGGATTGGTTGTTTTGACGGAATCCACTTCTCCCCAGCTTGCGACAAAGACACTTAGACAGGCTTTTCAGGATCATTTGATCGCTGCACAAGACTCTTCAGCGAAGGAAGTATTAGGTGATCCAATGCCTCCAGTACCCCTGTTTGACCTGGAGTGGCCCCCTGCGTATTTTGATGACTGGCTAATATCAGAAAATAGCGAAGTAAAGCTTGGCTATGAGGACGCAAGACGGCAAGGACATAACTCTATCATGAAGCAATACCATGAGGAAGCCCGCAGGTGGCACGCAACCGCCAATATTGTCTAGCTATATTCGACAAACAAAAATTGATGTATTTTTTAGTTATTAACAGCTACTCAACACTGAGCCGTTTTGGAACGTGACGTATGGATATATTCAGAAAGGAGATATTGTTACGCAACGGGCTTAACGAGCTAGACCATCAAATACAAGGCTTGGAATTTTGTTTAAACCTGGAAGAATTCGGTGTTGAGGTTGCGTCTGGACAACGAATATACTCTGGGATAGTAGCTGATGAGATGGGACTAGGCAAGACTATACAAATGTTAGGGGTAGTTATTAGTAATATTAGAGCTAACCCCAAGACACTAATAGTGTTACCGCGTGCGTTGGTGGAGCAATGGCATTCCACAATCGTCAATATGCTAGGTCACACCCCACATGTAGTGCATGGCAAGAGTAAGAACATCCTAGATGCAGCTCCCATAACTATAACTACTTATGGCACACTGGTGGCTCACATGAAGAGGAAAGATCCAGAAAGCCTACACCATGGTTCATGGAGTCGTGTGATATTCGACGAAGCACATCACTTACGCAATGAAAGCACTGCGGTGTTCAAAGCTGCCGAGGACTTAGAAGCTACCCATAAATGGATGCTCTCTGGTACTCCTGTTCAGAACTCGCTATCCGACATACGCAGCCTGTGCCGACTGGCATGTATCCCGAAAGACACGATGAAAAGCGAAATCGGCTTACGAGCTGTTTTACTACAGATTATGGTGCGGCGTACAAAGGAAGGCGTAGGAATGGTTCTTCCTGGCTTGACTCGTGTAGTGCATACAGTCGAATGGGAAACTGACACGGAAAAGAATGTGGCGGAAGATATTCATGCCATGCTTTCGTTTAGTGGGATTACGCGTCATAAAATTTTAGAAGGCTCCGCTCCTCCGCATCACCTTGCACTAATGCAGAAGGCTAGGCAGTCGTGCATTGACAACCGTCTGTTGAATTCATCTCCAGAACCGGAACAGCGCGGACAAGTGCCAATACGAACCAGAATAGTCGCGCCAGCATCAGTGGGGCCCTCAAAAGTCAATGCAGTCGTAAAATTAATTTTAGAAAGCCCGAGAGAAAACAAAAAACTGGTGTTTTGCCACTATAGAAAAGAGATAGATGGTTTCGTAAAAGTGTTATCAGCCAAGAACCTTACTGTTAGATCATTTGATGGCCGCACAAGCCAAGCCGACAGAGAAAATATGCTTGCCGACATGTCGGTGGATGTGTTGGTCATACAGATCAAAACCGGCTGTGAGGGATTGAATCTACAGCATTTCAACGAGGTATATTTTGTAACACCTCATTGGAACCCAGCGGTAGAGGACCAAGCGATCGCCAGATGCTATCGGCAGGGCCAACACAATATAGTCCGAGTGTTCTCATTTCGTATGGCTCCATTCGATGACCACGGAGCAACTCGCTCTATGGATACTCATATTAGTCATTGCCAAATGCGTAAAAGGCTACTCATGCAGTTGGTAGACAGCACAACAATGTCAGCTACGTCTGAGACATTGGACGACAGATGCGCCATATGTCTGGAGGAACAACATACACACGATCATATAAAGTTACCTTGCGGCCATCACTTCCACGTCCAATGCATGAGTTCATGGTTAGATCGCTCACCCACCTGCCCAACATGCAGGCAATAGATTGATTTGATAAGTGCATAAGAGTATAGTATTTTTATTGTTTTTTCACCTGCCCAACATGCAGGCAATAGAGTGATTTGATAAGTGCATAAGAGTATAGTATTTTTATTGTTTTTTTATCATTCAGGGATGTGATCTATAAATAAAAAAAGCAAGTTGGTGTATATCATATGTCATCAACGTCGATTTGATCTTCGCCGGAAACGAACTTAGTTGATTGGACGTCTAGATGTGGTTCTTGTGGTTCTAGAGTAGCCTGAGCAGCAGCTGAGAATTGGAAAGCTTGGGATGTGTCGTCAGCACACGCATCGGCAGTTGCCCACGACCAGTCCATAGCGACTTCTTTAAACAAACGAATTCGGTGGTCAGGCGTGTAGATGTGTAGAAGGTCGACCTTTTGCTGTGTGGCTCTAGACTCCCATGATCGCAGGCCAACTAGACAAAACACACCGGAGGAAACTATGTTGTCACGTTTATGTCGGCCACGGAACTTGTTTCTAATGATGCATCGACGTGCAACCCCGTCATCGCACATCACTTCCGCATTGGAACCGCCATACAGTTTAGTAAATACCGCATAGTGTTCATCGTCGTCTTCACGTGTCCTTAGTCCAACCGATGGAACTGTCTGGTGCTTGCGCCCTTGCTTACGCCCTTTGTTTCCTCCCATACGCTTCACTTGGCTATGGTCTTAGCTATCAATTTTCTTGAATAAACATCATCCATTGCTATTTAGTAAAATTGAAATGTTTTTATGATGTTGGCCAAATACAATGACCCGTTCGGCTAAATCATCATCTATGCGTTCCCGTAAATGCTCGGCATACAACAATACCATACCTGAGTCAGATGGACTTCCTAGGGAGCGCGACAATCGTACCGGAAAAAAAAAACGAAAAGCGAAGACACTCAAGGGAGGGAAGTACAATGCCGACGGTACTCGACACAGTCACTACGGGGCACTAGACACTAGATCACGACTGTTAGCTTGATCTGACCCGGCAAAAAACTACCCGTCGGGCCAGCGAATGTTCCTTGACCCCTATCTTTGTTTTTTCCTTCGCCGAGTTTTTTTCTTCTCTCTTCGCTTTTTCTTGTTTATTTTCTCCCCATTGCATCCAGGTTTCTTGTGTATTTCTGAACCTAGCCGCATGTATGCCACAGCAGGCTGCTGATAGGATCCACTAGCTCCATCGTCTGTAGTAGCGTCATTTGTCTCCGCTCTTTCCGCCAGCTCGACTAGTGTATTTGTCACTGTTGAAAGGTTATCTTCCGCTTTTGCTATCCCGCGCGCTGATGTACCGATTATATGGTCTCTTAGTTCGGATCGAGTCTCTCTAATTGATTTTTTAAAGAAGCGCAATTGATTATCTTCGCTTAACGTAGGTAGTTGGTGCAGTAACTCATTAATCTTTGGCGCAAATGGTCCTTGGTGCTTCCACGGCCATCGGACGAATGCATATGTTAAAAACGTTTCTTTGAGCCCGTGGACCTCCGAAGGTCTGGTTTTCCCAAGTTCATGGAATTTCTTTTCAAAAGCTATATATTTTGTTTCTTGTTCTTCTTCTTCTGACATTATATACTTTAATATCAGATTGTTTTGTCTGTATCGCTACCTCTGGCCCGGAAGGCACTTCGACACATAACATCACAACTCCGCACATGTGCTATGCCACAGTAGCCAGTGATATTTATAACAAAATAGTATATATAGCCGATGCGTAAGTTAAGGAGAACCTATGGTGGGACTAAGAAGTGTCGTGGCCGATCCGGGAGGGCTAAGCGTCGGTCGAGGACGGGACAAGCTAGGAGACTAACTCGAAGGCCTAAGACAATGAGGCAAGGCAGACGGCGATATAATAGCAGAGGCGGAATGATGGCACTGAATTTGGGACAAATCTATCGGAATGCAAAAAGCGAAGAAAATATAGAACAAAAAGAAGAGAGGAAGAGAAGGAGGAGAAGGAGGAGAAGGAAGAGAAGAGAAGAGGCTGAGAAGAAAAGAATAGAAGAACTTGGAGAAGAAGCGTTTGAGCGATGGAAAGAGAATAACAGTTTCGATAAGCAAACGTTTGAGTCGATCGATATTGATTCACCATAGCGGTATGGACCCCTGTGAGAGTCAAGCACACGATGATAAGAAGTTGGACGTTTTTAAATTACCCGCAGCCACTGCGGCATGTTACTTTAACCGCATGTATATATATTCATATATACAATGGAACACGGAGTTCATATCTGCATGCGTACCTTAGGTAGTAACTACACCAAATTAGTGGAAGCGGTGGAGATCTATGAGTCTCTGAATGACATGTACGACCAAGAGGGTATCTCGGCCGACGAGGCAATATTGAACATATTGGAGGAGGACGATAGTGCAATGCTTGACCAACTGGACATAGATGACATATTGGACTGCGCTGATATAATATTACACGAAGATAGGTGTAATCGATACCTTGGTGGCGCTGAATCGCTAGCTGTAGAACAATTAGCCACCTCAATTTTGGAAACTAAAAAAATAACCGGAAAGAGTCTAGTAAATGAAGTACTGAAGGCTCTCACTGCTATGCCAGAGCCTGGCTTCTATGCTGAACTGCTGACAACCTCGCAGGGAACAAAAAGATGTGTAGAGGAGATATGCGGCAAAGCAGAACAAAAATTGGCAAAAGAGAAACTACTCATGGGGAATACGAATATTGTGTCCTCCCTTCACGCTAGGTCGGTCCGTGGTAGAGGTAGTATGCGAGCAAGAAGTAAGAGAAAATGTAAGTCTCGTAGGCAAAGTCGTAGTAAGAGGTAAAATGCGTATTAAACTTTGGCCCATCTAAGTTGGGTAATTAGTAGAGCAGACGGTACTCTGCACAGGAAACACTCTTTGTCTTGAAGGCTTCCGGATAACACAATATCCTCGCCACAGTTAATAGCAGATGTACAAAATTCGATGTTTTTCTTACTAAACTTGAATGGTTCGGAGTACGACCATACTGTTCCTTGGTAGTCGTTCAGAAGGACAATGCGGTGCGTGTATAATAGTTTTGTTTTGGTGCTAGTGAGTCCAAGTCTGCGTTTCTGTACTTCATGTATGATAAAAGCATACCTTCCACCAAGTTTGAAGGAGGATGAGGATCCACGAAACTGCATGAACACACGTGGGGTCTGTACTACATTAAGCGCGACTAGCCGATTTGCGGATTTTATTTCACAGATACGCAGGGGACACCAAGAGTGGATGATGCGTAATCCGTGGGGGGAAGGGAAAAATACCCAGTTCTTTTCAGCTATGCCTATTGGGTTTCGAAACGTTGGCTTAATATGTGTGTCTTGTCCTAAGAAGTGGCTCCCCTCCATCTTGTACTCTCCGAAAACTTGCTGGACCCTTCCTTTAATAGCTTTGCCGGCAAGGAAAAACAGCGTGCCCTCGTAATCGACTAATCGTACATCTTGATGTCCCCTAGACCAGGGTTCTCCTTCTAAATCCTCAAGATGAGTCTGCGTTCCGGCAGGCATGAGCTCGCTACTAAGGGAAAGGCGACTATTCGATGATACGTAGTGAGATGGCATAGGTAGAGCAATACCAATGGAATCGTATCCCGTGTTTACCCATCGAACATTCATAATGTACTCATCTTGCACGGCACATATAGTAGGATTACAAGCATTTACTTGAACAATACAGCCATCAACTGTGATGTTGGTAGTGAAAGCAAAGAACGTCATGTGTGTTCCGCTAAGGAGATGTATCATTTATCTATCAATAGAAGCCTTTTTATGCCTCGTCATCACTAATATCGTCAGCCCAACAGCGTGAAGGAGTGATTACTTTTAGCGGAAGGGGTTTGCGACAGTCACTTTTGCTGCCCGAGCCTGCCGGGGGACCGCGACTCCATACACCGAGTGGATTGTGAGGTTTTCCAGATTCGTCTGTATCGCAGTTCAGATAGAGATCCGAGGTACCGTTCGAGTCAGCATCGTTCCTTATGCAGCTAAATGGGTTAGTAAGTGGTACGGAAGGGGGCTCGAGCATAGCGGTTTTAGGTGTGGTCAGCAGTTGTGTAGCGCGGGCCCGATCCTGCCTTGGTACCGTAGCTTTCCAGTTCCTCCGACTGATCATCAACAACTTAGCACGTACGCCACCAAGGGAAGACATGTTTGCAGAGCTCTCACGATAGTTAGATTTTGTTGAGAGTGACATGACTAGTATGCTGTTTAAGCTAAGGACTGTAGTTTAGCTGCATTCAATTTTCTACACATTATCTCTAGAAAGCGTAAGTTTAAGTAAGCAGTCTCTGCAACTGCAAACATGCCCGCAGGGATGAAGCGCACACAATTTGCGGGACTTGCGGCAAATCAGACAATCGAGGCCTGTATAAAGGTCAACGAAGAGTTCCGCCGTTGTTTGCGATCGACACAAGGGGCAAATAACACCTTTGAGATAAGACGGCGGTGGGGGTGTGGGTAGTACTAGACTTGAACTTGTACATGGATAGACGCAAGAACCACCTCTTCCGAGACATGCATCGCAGCGGTGAAAATAAGAAGTGTGACTTTGAGGGTCGGAACAACCATGGACTTCACAGTGGAAGGTACTAGGCACGCGTGAGCTACCCCTTCTCGACAGTTCGGTCCTCCGGAGTCTATGACGGAGGCCCGGCCCACATTCATGTTTTCCGTGCCCACGTTTCTGGCATTTGGAGCAGATATGTGCTCGTGACAGATGCGATCTGGGATCTTCACAATCAACACAGTAACAAGGCATAGTTTGTCCCAACATATAAACAAGTGCTTTCATATCTGTTTTTGCTATGAGTTTAAAGGTCTTATATTTAGAACGATAGAGATAGTGGAGCACATATGTTAGGGCTACCAGTAGGGGATTTTACGTTTAGTAGCTGCAAGTGAGGAGCCGTATCCTGCTATAGCATACAATAAATTATAAACTGCAAATGTTGTGAGCAGACCAACCACAAAAGTGATACCCATTTTAGCTTGACCGTCTAACAAACTAGAGTTTTTGGACTGAGCCAGTCTTATTTCAACTATTAAAGTTGAAACTAGGGCAGCTGCAACAGAGTTAAGTACGAAGGCCATGAACAGAGTATCACCACGCATGCCCGTTAGTAGAGGCAGCATTTTGTGTGTTAATAAGTACTACGATAATTATAGAAATATTGAAGTTTAACATTATGTGCTGACTGTATATATGAGTCCATCTACAGCAAACTTAAATATCGCGAGGGAACGTGTTGGTAATGTCGATAAGGTAGGCTTCGCAGACGTGTTGAGAATAATAATGGAAATTGTCGAAATGGACGCAGATTTAAACGGGGTGGAGGCTAAGACGCATGTTATAGAAATAATTAGAATACTAATTAACGAAACGGCGGAGGATGACAAAGACTGGTTAGTCGAAATGGTCGACTCAGGAATTGTCTCATCGATGATCGATGTAATAATATGCGCATCAAAAGGCGTTTTGGATCTTAACAATAAAAAATGTCCTTTACGCAGTTTATTTAAATGCAAACCGAGATGAGTTAGCTAGAGTGTCTTGCTTCCTCCAAAACGCTTATAATGTCAAGTGTTAGATTTCCTGGACCGGGAGTACTGTCCAGATTCCTTAGAAGACGCATTTGAGACATATTATGAGCAGCCAGTAGTCGCAGTTCAAGCCGACCACCTGTGTAAGCTTCGTGTTCCATGTGAGCGATCGTCAAATCGCGCAGTTCGTTGGCATATTGTCTGGATAGTACTCGATGATAATCTGCCATTCGATCGTGGGTGCCTATCATGACAGCAAGATAGTGTTCTCTTTGCTGAGTAGGTACGGGAGTAGGCTGGTCCAAGATTGGAGTAGTTGCAAGAGCTTGGGGCGCCCTACAGACTGGACATGAATTGGATCTGCCTAGCCATTGTCTTATTGCGTCTGGCTCAAACAAATGATTGCAACTAAGACGAACGGCAGTAGATCCTATTGCCATCGACTGTCGGGTGATAGGGCAGCGGACTATGCCGTCAGCATCTAAGTGTTCCGATGCCAGCTTTATCTCTTCCAGCTTAGGAAGCAATGGCGTATTCGTCATAGCTCTCGGGCCTAAGGAAGCTGATTCATAGTCTCTCGAAAACGATCTCATTGACTTTAAATAATTGGTATATTATTGTTCAATTTTTTAAGTTATGAATAAAAAAGCATTAGCTAGGCGTAACTCGGTAGCGATTTCTAGTTGCATGTGGGCTGCGATGCAAGAAGCGGCGGGTCTTTCTTCCAGGTTTCTGTTGAAGTACGATAACGAGCCTAGTTAGTTTCTGGAAAACGGGCAATGCCTTTGGAACTTTGAAGTCACATGACCTACCTACTTCCCGTACATTTATTACGGGCGTCTCATCAAGCAATATATCATGATGGTCCGTACTGCAGTACATTATAAACGCGTGAACAAACCTAGAAGGTACATTCACAATGTCTTGAGCGGTACTTACTAGTTCTTTTATGCCAGTATCGTTCAAAGAGCTATCCAGTAACGGAATCCGCTTGCCTGGTGCAAGCCTGATGCCGCGCTCTGACAATAATATTATACCAGAGCGTAGATATTGAGGAGACTGTTGATGCAAGCTTTCTTCCAAGACAAGTTTCTTTTCCAAGCTGTCCACCCATGACGTTTCTATCATTACTTATACCTATGAATACAAATCCATTAAGCAGACGTGTCATCGTCCTCTTCACTTTCGTAATCAAGTCCTGAAAACTCGTAAGCGGTTTCTGGAAACTTTTCACGTGTTTCTCGAATATGCCTATCCAGCACTTGAATTAGCGCTTCAGATAATAAATTTCCTGGTGGGGGCGACTCGTTTTCCATATGTATAACAACTTTAATATACGTATCTATATTCTTATCCTTTAGCATATGTCACTTACATTACCTTCACTCCGGAGAATTCAGAAACAATTAGATAAGGCCGGTGCGGGCAGTGGATTTACGATGCTAACCAAAAAAACGCTCACATATGGAGAAGTTGAAACATTGGCATTAGATCTTGGACTACAGTGGGAATATTTACTTGAGAAAGAGATAACAATGCTTGATATGCCTCCGTATGCGATAAGGAAATATAAGAATGGACATTATGGATTTGATCTTGAACAGCTTGACGATCAAGAAATCCTTGTACCTATCAGGAACGGAAGGGCACTAATAACTTGTCCATTTGAGAATAAAGACAGGATGGCTCCTGAACTCCTATTTGTTATGGATGTTCCAGCTGTATGTTCGCCAAAAGTGGCATTGTATTCGCTGAAAGGACTGTGCGTTGAACTGTTAGGTATCGAGCATAATTTAAATGGTATTCTGAAAAGCAAACTGTATTATTTGCTTGAGCGTTGCTGTCGGCCCGCACCTGAGGAAAGAAGTTTTATCTTTATTTAATCTAACAAACTCATATATGCTGCGGAAGAAGAGCGAGAGGTACTTTAAACCAGTCTCTAGAACACCTTTTTCCACGACTAGCAATAGGAGAAATCAGGGGTGGGTGGGTCAAACATCACTTAGTCGCTCTGTCCAGCCTACTACCTACAGAGTTATTGCCGGGTCAGAATCGGTGGCACAAGGACATGGCGGTTGTTGTGGGGTATATATAGAGGAGGATAACTGCGGACTTAACATATGTACTCCCGTTGTTCAAACAGGCTACAAAGCTAGACCTTGTGGAAATTGCAATGGAAAAAAAAGAATAAAACAAACTGTAAAAGACTTTTCGCCCTTGAACATGAGCCAGTCTCAGTACATTGAGAAAAGACGCCGTGCGTATTTCGCTAGGAAATACTGGGGTGGTACGAGCGAAGATGGGGTGCCGCGGTGGAAGTGTAACTGTGCCGGAGCGAAGGTTTATCATCACATAGGCGGAAAACTATATACGAATGATCCCTACGGGAAGGACGTATTTTACTCACAAGGTACCGGTATGCCATCTCTTTCCCAAGGCGGCTATATCCGTTCGAAATTAGGTAATACTAAGTGCATGCAAAATGACTGGCCTCAACATGTCGCCTATAATAAAAAACGCAGATGTACTGGCTGTGGAGAGTGCCCGGACAGGCTATGGGACTACAAGGCACAGATGAACGACTGTAAAAGACAAATTATCAACTATGCTAATGATGAATAGATGTTCCAACTCTCAAAAGTATCGGTTTTGATTTTATAATTAAAAACAGAATACTTATAAGCCTAGTATTCATTATGTCCTTAGCGACACTTGCTAAAAAAACCGAGGCCAAGAAGAACATATCGGCTCATGGCTTCTCAGTGGTAGGCACCGTTCGGGATCTCAATCCGACTAACAAACCTCTGCTGATGTCCAGCGTGAGAACTCCAATGAGAGGTGTGACTGCAGTAGGCTACGGAGGATGCTGTGGCGCTTACGTTCGCAACATGCTTTCAACAAACCACCAATGTTGCCCTGGTTTGGGCGTGGCCAATCAGACATCTGCCGCTATCATTGGGAAAAGAACAAGACATCTGCTTTGGACGGCCGATTCTCAACCACTTTACTATGAGAAACACATGCGTAAGATACGAGTACTTAGCAGCTGCATAGATACGCGGCAAAATAAGAAGCCTAAAAGTTTGGAGGAAGGTTGTTGTGCAGCCACACGTATAGGATCCAGACTAATAAACCGCAGCACTTTCTTCCATGAGGAGAACGGAAATCGTTCTTGTTCTGAATATACAGGTACTCAGTTATACAAAAACAACTGTCTTCCGACACCGTCGTGCAAGGCCCCTTTCCCACCGGCGGTTAATCCAGTAAAATGCGGCGTATCAGCTGCGACACCCGAGGAAGCCATTCGACTAGGCCTACTTCCTACAAATTGGGGGAAATGTAGCAAATCGTCACGTTTCACGATAAACCCATATGAAAGTGCTTAGAGCATATGAAGTCTAATACACATGATCCACTTACCCTTTGTAAAATTGGACCACGGCGCACAAACTCCACGTAGAGGGTCAGACAAAGCAGCAGGGTTGGACCTTTACGCCTCGAAGGGTACTTGTATTCCGGGAAGCGGCAAAGCGTTAATCAATACGGGTATTGCGGTAAGAATTCCGAGTGGTCATTATGGCAGGATAGCGCCGAGGTCAGGTTTTTCGTGGCATAACCATACCAACATTGGTGCAGGTGTAATAGATGAAGACTATAGGGGCGAGCTTAAGATCTTAGTTTTTAATCACAGCTGTACCGAACTAGAGGTCAAGAAAGGAGAAAGGATAGCCCAATTAGTTTTGGAGAGATGCTCTTTAGCGAACGCAATATGCGTTGAGAGTTTGGACAAAACATCTCGTGAATCCGGCAGTTTTGGTTCGACAGGTGTCTAAGTATGTATTTTTCCGCTCGTATTAACACCGTTGGCACTCAAGCTGGCGTGATGTTCAAGACTCGTACCATGGTCGATGCTATTGCCAGACGTATCTGTGTGGTTGGCCAAGTCATGCGAGTTCAGATGGACTGTAGTAGTAGAGGCACCAGATGGCTCGGCGCCGGAACCTCCCCTGCCTCTCCATCTTCCTCGGTCTTCAAGCATACGCCTAGCCGTACTTGCTATACGCGTGTACGTTCTTGATCCGTGACGACGCCCTCTTCGTTTTGTCCCAGACAATTGTCTAGCACGCAAGTATGCTGCCCATAGTCCCTTGTCATTAGGCTTACAGCTTATAGTGTCGCCATAGACTGCGCAGATAGGGAAACCAGTAGGATCACCCTTAGGACCAAGAAAACATTTCTTACCGCACTTTCGTCTCATACTTCTTCGCTGCCTACCACGTGGCTGTATTTTACTCCACCCGGCCCATCGGTTTGATCTCCTGCTCTTGCGTCGCACCATATACAATATACTGCGATAAATTTAAGATTAAGTATTTACAGGTTTATTCAGTATTAGAACATGATCAAGGACGGGGAGTTTGAAACGATAAGCCTTTCTATGGGCGCTCATGCGGTAGGTGTGTCGTCGCCATATAGTAACACATCACCAGCGTCCCCTTTTGGATTCGAAGTACCTAATGCTCCTGATGTGAAATACAAAAAAACTACGTACGAGGATACTTTGGAAAAAGTGAATACTATGTATGAAGTAAACCTAGCAAGAAGGTACTCATCGGCGATAGATGCATTAGCATCTTTTGTAAAGGGTAAAAAACATGTTCATCAGGAAAGCCAACGGTTTGTTTCAAGAAGACTACGGCTAGTGATGATACCCGCATTAGTTGCATCCGCTATACAACCTATCTTAATTCAAGCTGACTCTATCCAATGTACAGAGAATGGTAAAATAATAGTGGGGAGTTTAGCGGGATTGGTAACTTGCTTAATAGGTGTTGCTAATATGTTAAGACTTGATGCTTGTATTGAGGCACATAGAACTGCTGCACATCAATATGATAAACTCCATTCATTGCTTGAGTTTCAGTCAGGACAAGTTCTCCTGTTTAGTAATCCATCTTTAAACAAAAATAGAGGACTAGTGGAGCTACGCAAGGGAGTCAGGGATGTAGAAACGTTGAATAAAGTGAATTCTCTTAGCGATGAAGACATCGGTAATGAAGACAAAAGTAATGTGCAACATAAAGTAATTGAGCGACTTAAGGCCCTCCGGGTGGAGGGAAAGGTGGCTGAAGAGGAGTTGGTTAAGAAAATGAGTTCATTGGTTGAAGAGGTAGAAATAAGGATAAGAGATATAAAAGATGGTAGCCAGTTCGCGGTACCGCAGGAGATACTATGTAAATTTCCAATTACTTCTAACACTAACATCTTCTCAGTTATTAAACGTGTCGATGATGCCAGAACACACGTGATTACCGAGCTAGCACACGTGACAAATAATCTGAGATATGAAAAGGCGCTACGTGCGGCGGGGGTAGATAGACCAGACTCGGCTATGTTATCAATGAAGAGACGTAGTCTGCTTGAGACTGTTATTCAATTAAACAGTGCATATTCCATAGTTGATGAGATGTTCGCTCGTGAAAGAATAAATGGTTGCACTCAAGTAGCGGGAATGCCATGTCGAAAACAAAAAGAAGATGAGCACTATGATGACGATGACATCATTCAATGGATTATAAGTGGCAAAAAACCATATGGATTTAATGGATAAGACTTAAATTGCGAACTGCAGGAGATAGTTCGTCCCACTCCAAGTTATATATTTCATAGAAAGCCTCTTCTTGATCTTTAGAGCTAAAGATAACATTCAAGTCCACACAGACTCCGCCGTAATTAGCAATCCGTCGCTGCCATGCTATTCCGTTAGCAGCTAAAGCCAACCAGTCGGCACACGGGACGATCGGTTTATTAGTAATAAGGGTGTCAGTCAGAGCATGTCGCCGAATTTTATACTTCCTAGATCCACACAATTTTTTATACGGACGAATATCGGGTGAATCAATGACTTGGAATATATCGGATATCTGTGTTAGTATTTTCGAGGGACAACTAACAAATCGGGCGCTGTTCTTGACCAATACGTTAGGCATTTGTCTCGCACATTGAGAAGCACGGGAAATAAGATGATTCTGACTTCCTACATCGTCCCATAACGAACTTATTACTCCCGCCGTCTTGGTGCTGCTCGATGTGTGTTCCCTGGACAAATAGAAACCAATATCATGTATGTCACCATGTAGACATGCGCCTTTCAGACAGGATTCTGTGTTGGATTGTCCAGATGGATCTAGATATATGTTATGAGGTAGAGAAGTGGGATCCGATGCAATTTGGTGAATAGCAAAAGCAGATGCATCTTGAGGCATTTTCAATAAGTTACAAACAATGTCGGATAAAGCAGTGGCTTTTGCAGGAAGTGCAGTGATTAGCGCGGCTGATTCGCAGCGTTTTTTAACAAACCTTAGAAAAGAGTCTGAGGAGTTTGGATAGAACAATGCTATTATACAGAGAAGGCCATCTTCTATATTGTCCAATGTGTAGACTAACTCCCAGAGCCAGAATATTGTCTCTTCCAAAGTGGATGGATGTTGGAGGCAACTTAGGAGGGAAGAGATTGCGCCTTCGATAGGATACAAATGGTTCGTGATCGTCATCTGTGGTCAGCTATCTCTCCCTGTATCAACTCAATTTTTTAAAGGGTATCTATTTTTGCATGAGGTAGCTTACTCTCAGACAAGCCACCTTTAACCGTAGAATGCTCAACAAAATCGTCTAGGAACTCAACATACACCATTGGATTATCCCAAGTAAGAAACAAGTCTTCAAACTGCTTCTTAGCATCTAACGTATCTACACGCATTTCGGGATCGGGTGATGTGCATACAGTAAGAAGACTACGCCATTTTTTTAAGAAAACAGATTCTTGATTATCTTTGAGATCATCTTGAACTTCAAAATAAATCATTCCTATTGAATATGTATCCCAAGTTCTCCATTGACTTAGAAGATAGTTAGCTAAGTCTGGCAGTTCCATTGCGGCATATTTATTCAGCTGGACCTGTGTTGTGGTTAGCATAGCCGCCAGTACAGACGAAGGCATGAATGACAGCCGCTCTTTATTCTCAACTATATCTGCCATAATAATCTCGGCTGACGCTGAATCCCATTGTTCCTTATTAGCTATCCAACTCAAAACAACAATATCTAAACACCACACTCGGTATTCAGCCGTGTAGATATAGAAGTACTTTCGTAGTCTCTTGAGGGCGTCACTTAGTCTGTTCCCTTTCTCCCGTAAAAAAAGACTGTCACAGTCATATATTGATATTCCGAAATCTGCTATTCTAGGCAAGTTGGTGTCACGTTTAAATAGAACATTGCCCATTTTAAGGTCAAAATGCACCACTTTTAAGCTCTGGAGTATATTGACTGCCAGCAGTAACATCTTAAAGGTCTCCATGAGTACGAGCAGCCTTTGTCTCGGCAGCAAACTGTTAATTTCAGTTACAAAATCAGCCGATTGTATATAGGGAATATCCATAGCTTTGTAGCTATTATTAGCCCTGGTAATAACATCACAATTCTCAAAGGCTTTAATGTTGCTTGAATTTATGGTTAAGTTCCAAGATGCAATCACTGGTAAAAAAAATAGCTTGTATTTTTCGTATGACAGAATTTTTTTTCCAATACTAATTTCGTTCTGGGCCGCGCTATCGTTTCGTTGAACCTTAGTAACAAACTGTTTTTTGTTTCTGAGCTTCCCACTTAGTGCAGGATAATAGACGCATCCAAAACCTCCCTGCGCAAGTAAGTTAGGCATACGTTGATATAATATTTTAATAGGGATGACGTAATGCGCTATCTAGTCATCCTATAGTACCTATTCTTGAATGTCTTTTTCAATTTGTCTTCTGCTTCCTCTTTGGGTAACACTTTTGTCAAGTACAAAAGCTCTTCCTCGTACCTGAGTCTGGCCTGTTTTGATTCTAAAAATAGCTGATAAGTCTTGGCTGGTGAGTTAAACAGTGGCGACGACAAGTCATCTTCGATGAACGCATCCATCATGTCCAACATCTCACGACTTGTTCCCACATATACTCTACGTGGTTTCAAGTTTTTTTTACTTGTTGATTGCTTAGTCCTAAAGTAATACCTTCCTGCCTTATACATTTTATCCAATGTGTCTCCTTCATAGCCAGCAGCGATGAGCTTTTGTGTCTCTGCCTCCACAATCACCGCATTTGCAGCCACCCAATTACCCCACGCTATCTTATATTCATGTCGGTCGTCATACATATGAAGCTTAGAGAAGTGAGATATAACCTCAACCACTGGGGCGCTTAAACGATAGCGATACGAGTGCCTCGACATTCGTGACGAATACGTATGATTATGATCACTCGAATATATCAATTTTAGCATTTAAATCCATATAACGATTATGGAAACACTAGTCGTCTACTCTACGTGTGTATTTGACGAAACTAGTAGAGAATACGTGAACTGTTATTACTTAAGAAATCGACCAGAAAATAAGTCAGCGATAAATAATCTAGTTAAGTACAAGCGTTTCGCAGATGCGAGCCGACCGGTGTCACGCTCAAACCAGTGCTTTTATTACTTTGTCAATGAAGCCACTAACAACCTATACAATAGCAGTACATTTGGTGATTTAGTAACAATACTAATCGCAAAGGGGTTTTATCCTAACAATGGGGTCCTAAAGGTCATAAAAGCTCAAGAGACGAATGCATGCTTAGTATTGAGCACAAAATTGAATGAAAGATAGAGTTTATATAGCATTAATATGGACAAAGAGATTGAATATATTTCAACGCTTACTGAAAAAGAAAAAATAGCCATGGAGCTCGCAAAAAATGTACTAGGGACATCGTTCGCGCTTAAGAGGTGCATCGGTTTTGTCGAATATTCGAAAAACAAACAGGATATAGATGAGAAGACCATGCAACATGGACACCAACAACCAGCTTCATTATCTTCTGTCCTTTCTTGATTAAACATTAACTTCCCGACTAATCTGGCTCCTCCTCATGCTTAAGAGCTCTCTCCCCAGCAATGTTCATTATTCCAAGGTTTTTTTTAGTGGCTTCGGGTGTATTAACTGTTACCTTGTTTGGGTTTTCCATACTATCTAAGTTAATTTCAGCTATCTTCGTTTCTAGTTTGACCGTTTGTGCTTTAACGATCTCTCGCAGCTGCTCCATTTGCATACCCAGTGCAGCAGATGCCCTCCTCTGGATCATTATTGCCTCTGCACCTGATTTAAATGCAGGAGAAAACGATGTGGCGAGTAGCACAAGTGGCCCTATAAAAGGTACGGCGCTTATTGCTGCTTTAATTATGTTCGTGCCTACACCTACTGTACCAGTAACAGCTTGAGTACTTAACTTCTGTAAAGCTGTGAAGAATTCGTTGATAAGTTCCCCTACTTTTGGATTAGATAGCTTTATGATTTCCGTCAGGTATTTGATATACACGGCTGCAATATTTTTTAGTTCTGCAGAATCCCCATGGTCCATGAGCTCTCCTATGCCAACGTCTTTACCTATCGTGGCTGCACTTAGGCCTATTGCATTCGCGGCAGTAGACGCCGAGGCGACGATCGCACCCGCTATTAGCGATTGTATTCTATTAGATGCGAGTTCCAAATCAGGGCTTTTACTAGATTTACTAGTTTTACTAGATTTATTAGATTCCGTATTGTCCGCGCGTAGCTCAGAGGCCTGAATCAGTTTAGTCAGCGTTCTAGTAAGCTCATTCGCCAGCTTTTCTTGGGTAGCCGCGAGTTCGACGGAAGGTTTGGTCTGCGCGTTGCCAGTACCACCCACAACCACACGACGCCCACTGGTCAGATTTCTCTCAGCTTCTTGCACACGGGTCAGATTTCTCCCAGCTTCTGCTCTGGCCTCCGTTATCTGAGGGTTAGGAATAGCTCCAGCATCTTCATTGCTCGGGCGATCTATACTTTCCTTTAAAACATTAGCAAGCTTTACCGTGGCTTCTAATTTACTAACCGTTGCTTTGTCATTCCTGCCTCTTGTCTCAACATCTAACTTTGCCTGGTTAGTTCTTTCTACTTTGCTATATAACTTATAATACTTATCATCAATTTGGACTAACATTGCATTTACTTCACTCTGCGTCATACTACTGTACTTGCCCTCATCATTCCACAACTGCATTAGTCTTTCCGCAAGTTCAGCGACACCCAGTAGGCTAGGCTCGAAATCCGGAGGCGGCGGGACAAATATATATGCCGGAGCCAGCCTGTTGGGGATCCTATCTCGTGTCGGATAGATAGTGCCGGGAGCTTTAGGAGGCTTGAACCGCTGATTAAGCACATTCATTTCATCCGGACCAACGAGCTGCATCATCTTATCAACGCTTGGTAACTTCATTATTTCCCACCACTTATGCTTCTGCAATGCCTTAATCGCGCTGGCTAGATATGGATAGTCGGAATTCTCCAGGTCGAACGTCTTCTTTTTACTCATAGTCTTAATCAAGCTATTATTTCCACAGTTACTTACTATTCTCTGTTTTCCATTGGTTGTAGGTAAATGGTGTTACTACCTTGGGCAAGTGCTCTTTCTCTACAGGACCCATATACTTGAACTGGTTGGCCTTCTCAGGGCATGGCATCTTAGACTTAGCAAGTACAGTACCACCCCGTCCCCCATTATATACCTTGGTTTTTGCAAAAACACAATCGTGTGACTCTATAGTCGCTGAATCCCGCCTGCGCTGCTGTGCTTTAAAGATCTCATTTGGAGTATCGATACAGAGTGTTTTGCAATTATTATCAATGCAAAAAATCCTAGCAGCTGTTTCAAGGTGTGAATAGACTATGTTGTTTTTATCGGCCCAAAACTTAAATTTCCCAGGCTCAATCTCTGCCAGTTTAAGGCGCACTTTGCCACTTGGTGTAACAGTATCTACTCTTGCATCTATGAGCTCTTTACTCCGATGTTTTACATCAGTTTCTTTGAGCGCACGAAATTCTTCAGCGTATTTATGAGCAAAGGGCGTTTCCTGCTGACTTTTATCTTCTGAGATAGGTTCCACAATATTACCCATCCATCTATAATAACTAATCGAGCCGCATATAACTACGCAAGTCGCAACTGCTGTACCAAGCGCGTGCCAAGACGGCATAAACCCAATATGCATTTGTATAAGGTAGAAATCGTTCTTTTAAGGCTCTTTTCAGGCAGAAATGCACCGTTCGCGGATAACATTGCGTACAATATGTTGTAAGTCTGGAAGATGGATTTTATCATAGGCTTCTGAATCGGGATGCATTCTCACAAGATATAAGCCTTTTATCTTAAGATTATACTTTGACTCCAGTATATACTGGTAAGTATTCAATTGCAGCGCATAATGCCAATAGCTTGAATCTGGAAGAGTACTGGCATGCCCTCTACCAAACTTACCATAGTTTCCATCCGGATTGATCTTTTTAGTTCGTTTCCAATCGTAGATAAAGTAATTATGATCTTTGTCGACGAACACCATATCAATACTTCCTGCTAGTTTTGCTTCCTCGTGATACACCTCCCATTCCGTCCTGTAAGGAACAAGGGACTTCTCGTGGTCCGACCAGAACTCTTTAAATTGGCCATGTTCAGGACTTATCCGCATTTGTTCAAGCGGCATTCCATTGAAGAAAGATTCTATATCCTCATGCAGTTGCGTCCCGAGCGATGCTGCCTCTCGCCCAGACGAGTTCCACAAGGCTAGGATTTGGGGGTCAGTCATCCCGTCATACTTTGGATTACCGCTCTTACGTACTGATTTCAGTGCGCCCCGCCTATCAAACGGAGGAAAACTCTGTTTTATAAGCGATGTTACCGATGTAAAACCCTTCTCTAGCTTACCATTTAGGCGAATGTTGTACACGTGTGTCCTACTATCCAGCTTAATGTTGACGTCACGGGCATGTTTGAAAGTTTTGGACAACATCAGCTATATTGTTGCTCAGTAACCCTTTACGTTGATATAATCAGTTTTCCAGTAAAAGTTGTCTAATGTAGATTTAAGGATGAGGGCTACGGCGATTAATAATAAGGGTCGTACTGAAAAGAACAAAAACGTTAAGGAGGGCAACTGCATATTCCCTTTCAGAAAAAACAGACAAGACTGGATGACATGTATGGAAACAGCAAAAGGGAAGATCTGCGCCACCGAGATCAATCCTAAGACTCGGACTCTTAAAAAATATGGCTACTGTTCAAACAAGCAGTCCGTTGCTTCAACGGAACCGTCAGTTACTGAAGTCTCGCAGTCCATTCAATCAACTGAGCAGGTAGTAACCCCGACTGGGCAGTCTATCACTGAAGTTGTTAAACCGCTTGTACGCGAGGACTACTCCGAGACAAAGTCGAAGAC
>CERI01073703.1_pt1 | contig 35578 bp, 37 predicted proteins | sample 350261 | NCBI WGS metagenome assembly CERI01 (sample SAMEA2620979, study PRJEB7988) | marine metagenome | isolation source: saline water (ENVO:00002010), including
TAAGAAGGGTGATTTTATTGATAAAGGTCAAGTCATAGGAAAGCAGGGTAATACTGGTAGAAGTACAGGTCATCATCTACATTATGAAATTCGCTATAAAGATAAACCGGTTGATCCTAAGAGGTTCTTAAGGGTTGGACAAAAAGTTTTTTAGATGTTCTAATAGTATAACCTTTTATATTAAAACATTATCTTGGTTTTTTTAATTAATACTGTTTAACTTAAAGATGAATAATATATCAAAATATTTTCAAGTTAAAATGATACAATAGTAATTTATGCAAAAAGTTCGAAAAAAAATAAATAATATAATTGATAAATCTGAGATTATTAAATCCTCTATGCCTTCTATAGTTGCCTCTGATATGTACATAGAGGGAACTTTAAATAGTTCAGGTTGTATTGAAGTTGAAGGAAAAATTAAAGGATCTATTATCGCTCGATCTATTATCATAAGAGAAAAAGGTATTTGTGAAGGCACTATTTCTTCTGACATGATTGACATTCAGGGTAAATTTTCTGGTGATTTAGATGTTAATAGTATTAAAGTATCTAAGAAAGCAATAGTTACTGGAAAATTCACCTATAATTCATTAGTTGTGGAGGATGGTGCTTCGATAGAAGGAGAATTTAAAAAAAGAGAAGCAAAAGAAAAGAAATAAATGATTAAAGTTTCCTATTTAATAGTTATATTTATAATCATGTTATCGTCTTTTACTGCTGGAGTTATCTATTGCGATGATATAAAAAATAATTTTCAATGGATATTCGATGATAAAAGCAAATATAAGGAAGATCATATCAATCAAAATAACCTATAATCATGCCTAGTTTTGATATTGTATCTAAAGTTGATTATCAGGAAATTGATAATGTAGTTAATAGTGTAAAAAGGGAACTTGGAAACCGCTATGATTTTAAAGATTCTAACTTTAGTATTAATTTTAACAAAAAAGAAGAAAATATTACAATCAAGGCTGAAGATGATTATAAGTTAGAACAAATAGCTATTTCTTTAAAAATATATGCTACCAAAAGAAATATTAATACAAAATTCTTTTCCTTTGGTGATGTAGAGAAATTAGGTGGTCAAAATTTAGGGCAAAATATTAAAATCCTTCAAGGCATTGATAAAGATAATTCCAAAAAAATTATTAAAAAAGTAAAGGATTCTAAGCTAAAAATCCAATCATCAATACAAGGTGATGAGGTAAGGGTTGTTGGTAAAAAGATAGATGATTTACAAAATATTATGTCGCAAATTAAGTCGACTGATCTTTCTATATCCGTACAATTTATTAATTTTAGATAATTTAGTGAATATCTTTCAAAATATACATAAGTCATATAGAAAACATCTTGATATTGTAAATAATATATTAGTTGATAGAGCTAAAGGTGACTCTGAATTAGCTAATAAAATAATAGAAAATTTAGTATCTTTTGGTGGTAAAAGAATTAGACCGTTATTGGTAATAATTAGTAGCAACATTTTATCTGATTCTAATAAAGAACTAGATTATTTAAAGATTGCTGCTGCAATTGAATTGTTACATAATGCAACCTTATTACATGATGATGTAATAGATAATAGTAAATTAAGAAGAGGTAGGCAGACTGCGAATTATAAATGGGGTAATAAGGCTGGTATTTTATCTGGGGATTTACTTTTAGCTACTTCATTTCAGATTATTATTGAGGTTGGACAGATGGATATATTAAAATCTATTGCTAGCGCATCAAAGATAATGTCTAATGGTGAAATATCACAATTATCTAATATAGGAAATGTAAATATTGGTATAGAAAAATATTTAGATATTATATATGCTAAAACAGCTATACTATTTTCTGTGGCAACTGAATCTGGCGCCATATTGGCCGGTGCTAATAAAGATCAGATTATTCAATTGAAAGATTTTGGTACTAATTTAGGTATGTTATTTCAAATTGTGGATGATATTTTAGATTATAATTCTAATAAAGATTCTATTGGGAAGAATATTGCTGATGATTTTATTGAAGGTAAAGTAACCCTGCCAATTATTTTATTAATGGAATTGTGTGATGATTCTGAGAAAGAGTTTATTAAGATGATATTTAATCCTAATTTTAATCGTGATATAGGTAATTCTTTTGACAAAATAATGTTAATGATATCAAAATATGATATTATACATAAATCTCAAAATGTGGCTATAAGTTATATTAAGAAAGCGCAGAATAATATTTCCGATTTTTCAGATTCTAGTCATAAGGAAGTTGCATTTTCTATTTTAGAGTACGTATTAAATCAAAATTAGACTATATAAATCTTTAATTAATATATAATGTTTTTATTTAAAAAATTATACATATTACTCATTATATCTTTTATTTTTTTTACTTCCTGTGTTTCAGATTTAGTAATTTATGGTAGGGGTGATATAAATTTAAATAGGGTTAATTTTAGTGATTTAAATAATTGGGAGAAGGATAATCATTCGTCTGCTCTAGTATCTTTTTTAAACTCTTGCAATAAATTTTCTTCCATGCCTGATTCTCGTATGATAGGTGGTCAAATTGGCAATGTGCTCGTTAGGGATTTTAGAGATGTATGCGAGATTGGTAAAGTGATAAGGGGTATGGAATCGCGCCAGGCTAAAAATTTCTTTGAAAATTGGTTCATACCCTTTTTAGTATCAAATAAGAAAGGTAGTTCCCATGGTAAATTCACTGGTTATTATATTCCAACATTAAATGGCAGTAGAGTAAAAAGTGATAAGTTTAAATACCCTATTTATTCTAAACCTAAGAATCTTGATAATAATCCTTATTATACTAGGGAGGAAATTGAATCTGGTGCCTTAAGAAATCAAGATTTAGAAATGTTTTATGTGGATGACAAAATTGATCTATTTTTTATGCATATTCAGGGTTCTGGTAATGTAATGATTGATGATGAAGTGGTAGTTAGATTATCCTATGCTGGTAGCAATAATCAGCCTTTTTCTTCTGTTGGTAAATATATGATTGAAAATAATATAATTTCTGGAGATAGATCATATTTTGCCATTAAAAAATGGCTTAAAGATAACCCTAGTCAGGCCAGTAAAATTTTAAATAATAATTTTTCTTATATTTTCTTTAAAGAAAATAAAAATAGTGATGCAATCGGTGGAGCAGGAGTGCCTTTATTATCAGAAAGATCAATAGCAATTGATAAGGATATCTTACCCTATGGTTACCCACTTTGGGTAGAAGTTGAAGATTATGAGTTAGGAGAATTCCAAAAACTATTAATATCTCAGGATACTGGTTCAGCAATTAAGGGCACTGTGAGAGCGGATATTTTCTTTGGATCAGAAGAAAATTCTGAAATTAGGGCGGCTAACATGAATAATAAAGGACAATATTATATTTTATTACCTACAAAATTAGTTGATAATTTTTTTGGTATTGAATGAGCATATTTGCCATAATTCTATTGCTTTCTGGTCTTGCTATTGGTGTGTCAGGCATCGGTGGTGTAGGAGGAGGTGGCGGAGGAGGCGGCGGTGGTTCATCGTATAATAATTCTTTAAATTACAATGTCTCTAGTTGGGCTAGTGAAGTAAACCCAACCAAGTCTTCTTTATATCAAACAACTGAGTATAATAATATTTCTAATAAAGAAAATGCCTTTAATCAAATCAACTTATCTAACGCATATTCCTTACTAGAACAAAATGGTAAAAATATTGCTGGTGATGATATTAATGTTGCAGTAATAGACACCGGCATTAATTTAACCCATAGTGAATTTTCTGGTAATAAGATCAGAACATTTTCAGATGGAATTAATAGAGATTATGCTAATAACGATGCGGATATAAGTGATGTTGATGGTCATGGTAGTCATGTTGCTGGTATTATTGCCGCTAATCGTGATAATTATGGTATGCATGGGGTTGCTTTTAATGCTATAATAGTAGGATATAAAGTTTTTGATGATAATAATAGTGGTACCAATACTAATGTTACCAACGCTATTAATCAGTCTATCAATGACTCTGTAAGTATAGTTAATCTAAGTTTGGGATTTGATAATCAGGTTAGCGATGTTAGATCTAAGTTAGTTAGTGCAAAAAATAATGATATATTAACATTATCTGCATCTGGTAATGATACTGCTGATAACCCAACGCACCCTGCTTTTTACGCTTCTGATCCTGATTTACAAAATTATATTTTATCAGTAGGATCTGTAGATAGTAAAAATAATATATCTAGTTTCAGTAATTTATGCGGTAGTGCTTATAATTATTGTCTTGTTGCGCCTGGAGAGGATATATTTTCTGCCCATATAGATTCTTATTCAAGTCTTAGTGGTACATCAATGGCAACTCCTATGGTTTCTGGAGTTGCTGCCATTTTAAGATCGGCTTGGCCACATTTAACAGCTGCCAATACTGCTCATATTCTACTACAAAGCGCTACTGATTTAGGTGATGTTGGTGTAGATTCAACTTATGGTAATGGTTTGTTAAATGCTGAGGCAGCAGTAAATTACATAGGACAAACTCTTATCCCCTCAGCCGCATCAATTAATAGTTTTGGCTATAATTTATCTGATAGTAATTTAATTACATCTTCTATTTTTGGAGATTCTTTTATTAAAAATGTAGTACCTCATTTAAAGACAGCAGTATTTTTTGATAATTTTGGTCGTGATTATAAGGCTAATTTTACTGATAAAATATCACATTATGTTCGAAACCCTCTTCTTTCAAATTTAATTTTTGATCAATATCAATCTTCTCAAATACCTATCGTTGGAAATAATTCTTTTTTTAGTTTAAAACTCATTAATCAAAAAAAATCAAAAGATTTAGACGGCAACATAATTGGATCAAATTATTTTAATATTAATAATTTTATTTATGATAAATCACAGACCGATCCATATCAACTTAATAATCGTAATATTTCTTTTTTATATCAAAAATCATTTAATAAAAATATTATTTCTTTTGGTAGTAATAATTATTCAAATCAAACTCATGATAGATTTTTAATAGATTATAATTTGGTTGCAGGTAATCCGTCCTTTAGTCAAATAACTTCTTCTCATATTGGATTTGATAATTTAACTAAAAATACAATTAATATAAAACATAAAATAAGTAGTTTTGCCGATAGCAATTTATCTTTTTCACAAATATTCAATAATTCTAATATTTTAAATACTGATCCCATAAGTAACATCTTGCAGTTAGGTTTTGATTATAAATCGGATTTTTTTGATATAGATGTTGATTATGGTAATATTTTGGAATATAAAGATAGGTTTTTAGGGGGTAGTGCTGTAGGAGTTTTTTCAAATAATAATGATAGTAAAACAAATTTTATTAATATCAAAAATAAAAGAAAAATCATTAATAATACTTATTTTATTTCTAGTTATTTAGAGGGAATTACTAATTTATCTGGTAATCAAAGAGGTATTTTTAGAAATTATTCTAATATTAAGAGCAGGGGGTATTCATTAGGTATATTTAATAATAATTTTTTTGAAGGAAAATTAGCTATTAATTATTATGAACCGCTAAGGGTTTACTATGGTGATGTAGATATAAACATTCCTACTGGTTATGATAATAAAGGTAATGTAGAGCGTTTATCAATAAATAATATTAGCTTGGAACCTTCTGGCAAGGAAAAAAATCTTGAAATATCATATAATCTATCAAAAGAGAATTATAATATTAATTTAAATCTGCTAGCAGTTGAAGAGCCAATGAATATAAAAAATAATCATAATGAATATATTATATTCTTGAAATATAATAAATTTTGGTAATTGATACCATTTTTTAACTTTAAATTAATTTTGATTTAAAATTAGTATTTTGACAAATCATAAAAAATATGATATAATTTATAAAGATAGATACTATTATCTAGCGGTATTTAAAAGAATTCTGTATAGCTGCTAACTACTATTATAGTCTTTGCAGTAATCTTATAATATAAAATATATTATGCGCAAAATATTCTATAAAATTCCATATTTTTTATTTATTTATGCATTGCTTCTTGTAGCCTCCTGCACCACATATTCAACTAGTTATAATGAGAGACAAGAAATTGATCTTGATGACATAAATAATGTTAAAAAAGGTCAAGCCTGTACTAAAAATCTATTTGGTGGCATTGATTTCCCTCTTGTTGGTAATATAGCAATTAAATTAACAGGTGAACAATCCGTAATCGATGCTTTAAAAAATGGTAATATTACCGATGTATATTCAATAGATAGATCAGTAATACATTATTTATTATATAGTAAAAAATGCACTATTGTTTATGGAAAGTAAATATAATATAAAAAATATTATTATTATCTTATTATTATTGTTATTTTCTTCCTGTATCTCTATTAAAAAGACTGGAGAAAAACTTTATGCGAGTAAAATAGAAGATATTTACAATGAAAGAACAAATTTATTTCCAAAATTAAGCCAAAAAGAAATTAAAAACCGTCAAAATAGGTCACTTCCTACTTTTGATAATGATTGGAATAGTAAAAATAGTGTCGCTGCTATCATTAAATCATCTATTATCGATTCCATAAATTATAATAAGAAATTTATTGAAATTGATTTGCGCTACTATCAATTAGTTGGTTTAGGTAATATTATGTTTTCAGCAATTAAAGATAAAGATTTAAATAATTTTCTATATTTTTCAAAGTTTGATCAACAATTTTTTATTTTATTTAATTTTAGTAAGGATCAGATAACCATAGTTAATGGTCAAGAAACATCATATGATTTTGATATTTTATATATAAAAGGTAATCTCAAAGATAAGGAAATTATTTTTAATGTTAGTAATTCTCAATCTGTTCAATGTAATATTAAATTCACGCCCCAAAAACCAATTTTTTCATTTTTAGCTGATAATATTAAAACAGCACCTTGTGATATTCGTGAAATATCCAATTCTTTACAAAATTTCCTTTATAATGTTACAGCATTAGATTATATTAGTGGTAATTGGAATATGAAGTTATTTTCAATGAATGGTTCAAATTATGCTCATAATGGTGGTACACCAAAATTTACTCATGGTTTAATAGAAAATATTATGAATAATAATGTTGCTAATCTTAATATGGGTTCATTTAAATATATGAAAATAGGCAGATACAACAATAAAGGTTTAAAATTTAGATATAAAAATAGATCAGATTAATTTATTTCTCTAAATACTATTTTTATTAAGCCATACAGAGTTAGCTTAATAGATAGTTTTAGGTTAATATATGAAATATATGGGTTAAGGAGAATTGGTAAAAACACCTTAAAATGATTTTACATTTTAATTTTATTATCATATTCTATAAAAAAGTTTTTTATTAAGTATGACAAAACAATTATCATTTCAAGATATTATTCTTAATTTACAAAATTATTGGGCAAAAATTGGATGTGCTATTTTACAACCAATTGATATTGAAGTTGGTGCAGGTACTTTGCATCCAGCCACTATTTTACAATCTCTAATTCGAGAAAATTGGAATATTTCTTATGTTCAACCTTGTCGTAGACCAACCGATAGTCGTTACGGCAATAATCCAAATCGCTTAGGTTCTTATTATCAATTTCAAACAATTTTAAAACCAGCACCAGATAATATTCAGGATTTATTCCTTAAATCACTTACTACAATTGGCATTGATATCAAAAATAATGATATTCGTTTTGTTGAAGATGATTGGGAAAATCCAACTGTTGGCGCTAGTGGTCTTGGTTGGGAAGTTTGGTATAATGGGATGGAAATTGCCCAATTTACCTATATGCAACAAATTGGCGGCATTGAATGTTCAACAATTCCAGTTGAAGTGACTTATGGCTTAGAAAGAATAGCCATGCATATTCAAGATATTGATAATATTTTTGACATTAACTGGAATGGTAGGCAGGGAGCAGAAAAAATTACTTATCGTGATGTCTTTTTAGAAACAGAAAAGCAAAATTCGGCCTATATTCTTGAGCATTCAAATAAGGATATATTATTACAAGATTTTATTGAATGTGAGGTGGAGGCAAATAATTTAATTAGTCATAATTTACCAATAGCAGCATATGAAAAGGCACTTAAAGCTAGTCATGTTTTAAATTTACTTGACGCTAGAGGTGTTATTTCTGAAAAAGAGAGAGTTTCTTATATTGCAAGAGTTAGATCTATGGTAAAAGAGGCGTGCAATGAGTTAGTTAAATAACCTAGTTTACAATTAAAAATGAAAATAGGAATTACAGGAATTAATGGTAGAATGGGAGTGCAAATCGCCCAGTTAGTGTATGAAAATGATATTACAGAAATTGCTTTTGGTTTAGTTGATAAAAAATTAGGCTTAGATGGTAAAAATATTGGTGAAATTACTTCTATTAAAAATCTTAATCTTGATGCCAGTAGTGATATTGATGCTTTATTTGAAAATTCTGATGCGGTAATTGATTTTTCTTCCCCCGAGTTATCAATTTTATGTGCTAAAAAGGCCTCTCAACATAATAAAATTCTTGTTTGTGGAACTACAGGATTTACTGAGCAACAAAAACAAAATCTTCATATAGCTGCAGCTAATACTAAAATTGTTTATTCAACAAACATGTCAATTGGTGTTAATTTATTAATGAATTTGACTGAAAAAGTAGCAAAAATTCTACATGAAGATTATGATGCTGAAATTATTGAAATGCATCATCGTTACAAAAAAGATGCACCTTCTGGAACTGCACTTTCTCTTGGTGAAGCTGTTGCTAATGGTCGTGGCTTAAATTTTGGTGAAGTTGCCAAAAGAACCAGAGACGGAATTACAAGTGAAAGAACTAAAAATGAAATTGGCTTCGCCTCACTTAGAGGTGGTGATGTTATCGGTGACCATTCGGTTATTTTTGCTAGCGACGGTGAAAGAGTGGAGTTAACTCATAAGGCATCTAACAGAATTATTTATGCAAAAGGAGCAATTCGTGCTGCTATTTGGGCCAGTGGTCAAGAAAATGGCCTATATTCTATGAGAGATGTTTTAAGGGGGTTTTAGTATTTATCATATCAATAGATAGGCTGTCAAATATTTTAATTTTCTCCAATAAGTAAGACATGAAAACTAGGAATTTTCCTAATTTTTGTGTAGTTTGCTGACATCGATTACTTGTAATATTTTTACTCTTTGTAATTTTGATTCAATATTTTCCTGCATAGATTTATCTAGCATGGTTAAAATTTTACTAAATCATGCAACTAGTTGATTGACACAATCATCTGCCTATATCTTAGAATATTCTCCAATATCTTCAAAATTAATGTATTTCTAGTAAATTATTTCCCAGACATGTTTTTATTAAGATAAAAATAGTTAATTTATAGTTTACATCAATGTAGAATTAACATTATATGAGGTAGACCTCAACTTCTAAAATAATACTATTTACATTAACAACTACTTGATTTAAAATATTATAAGTCAAAGTAACATAAAAAATAATGAACGTGATAGCAAATAATAATAATAAAGAAATTGTACCTGTTGACATTAGTAGCGAAATGAAAAAATCCTATTTGGATTATGCTATGTCGGTTATTGTGTCTCGTGCTATTCCTGATGTATGTGATGGTTTTAAGCCCGTCCATAGAAGAATCCTTTACGTTATGTATGAAGGTGGTTATGACTTTAATAAGCCATTTAAAAAATCTGCTAGAATTGTTGGTGAGGTAATGGGTAAATATCACCCTCATGGTGATTCTGCTATATATCAATCATTGGTTAGAATGGCTCAGGATTTTTCCATGGGCGTTACATTAATTGATGGTCAAGGTAATTTTGGTTCAATTGATGATGATCCACCAGCTGCCATGAGATATACTGAATCTCGTTTGGAGAAAATTTCGCACATTATGCTGGAAGATCTGGATAAAGATACGGTTGATTTTATAACAAATTATGATGGTTCCGAGCAAGAACCGATGGTTCTACCAGCTCGTTTTCCAAACTTACTTGTTAACGGTAGTAGTGGTATTGCTGTTGGTATGGCCACTAATATTCCACCTCATAATCTTGGTGAAGTTATTGATGGTCTTTTAGCCTATATTGACAATAATGATCTAACCGTTACTGATTTATTACAAATTATTCCAGGGCCAGATTTCCCAACTGGTGGTGTAATTTATGGTAAATCAGGTTTTATCAATGCTGCTAATACTGGTCGTGGTTCAGTTATTATTCGTGGTAAATGTAATGTTGAAGAAAAAGGTAAAAAATTCTCAATTGTCATTAATGAAATTCCTTATCAGGTTAATAAAGCTAAATTGGTTGAAAAAATTGCTGAATTAGTTAAAGATAAAAAAATAGAAGGTATTTCTGATTTGCGTGATGAATCTAATCGTAATGGTGTAAGGGTTGTTATTGATTTAAAACGCGATGCTATTTCAGAAGTTATTATTAATCAGCTTTATAATTACACTGAATTACAAAAAAGTTTTGGTGTTAATATGTTAGCTCTTAATTATGGTCGTCCAGAACTTCTTAATTTGCTAGATGTTATCAGAATTTTTACTAAATTTAGGGAAGATGTTGTTGTTAGAAGAACAAATTTCTTACTTAATAAAGCAAGAGATAAAACTCATATTTTAATTGGTTTAGCTGTTGCAGTTGCTAATATTGATGAAATTGTATCCCTAATCAAATCTTCAAAAGATACCGCAGAAGCTAAAGAAAAACTTCTATCAAGAAATTGGCCAGTTGGTACAATACAGTCTATAATTGACCTTATCCAAGACAAAAATAATGTTGTTCAGGATGGTAAATTCTATTTTAGTGAAATTCAGGCTAAGTCTATCCTAGATATGAGGTTGGCTAAATTAACAGGTCTTGAAATTGAAAAAATCGACTCTGAAATTCAAGAATTATCTAAAAAAATTGCTAGATATATTGAAATTCTGTCGAATCGTGATCTATTAATGGATCTTGTTAAAAAAGAATTAATTGAAGTTAAGGAGCAATTTGCTGTTCCAAGAAGATCACAAATTGAAGAATCAGAATTAGAATCAAATATTGAAGATCTTATTCCAAAAGAAGATATGGTAGTGGTTGCTACCATGAATGGCTACATTAAACGTGTGCCACTTTCAACTTATAAATCCCAAAGGCGTGGAGGAAAAGGTAGAAGTGGTATGGATGTTAAGGATGAAGACATTGCAGTTAATATTTTTATTGCCAATACTCATATTCCAATCTTATTTTTCTCCAATAAGGGTAAGGTTTATCGTATGAAAACTTATAAATTACCACTAACATCACCGCAAGCTAAAGGTAGGGCATTGGTTAATTTGTTACCTATAGAGCAGGATGAAAAAATCACTACAATTTTACCATTACCAGAAGATCAAGAATCCTGGAAAGATTTAAATATTGCTTTTGCTACTGCTTCTGGTCAAATCCGTAAAAATTCTATGGATCAATTTGCTGATATTAGGGCAAGTGGTAAAATTGCTATGAAATTAGAAAATAGTGAATCATTAATTGGTGTTAATATCTGCTCGGATCATGATGATATTATGCTTTCTACTAAAGATGGTAAATCAATTCGTTTTTCATCAAAGTCCTTAAGGGTTTTCCAAAGTCGTAACTCAACTGGTGTTAGAGGTATTAAATTAGAAAAAAATAATGAGGTAATTGATATGTCAATCCTTAAACACTCTGAAGCTGACATGTTAACCAAGGAAAAATATCTTAAGATACCAACTGAAAAAAGAATTGAATTAAAAGATGTCCTAATTTTTAATGAAGAAATTAAAAATAGTAAGGAAATTGATCTCATAGATGCAATTCCAAGAGTATTGCCAAAAATTAATTCTGACCTAACCAAGGAGCAAGTTCATCAAATGGCGTTGGATGAAGAATTTATACTAACCATTACTGAAAATGGTTTTGGTAAGAGAACTTCTGCCTATGAATATCGTATCACGAACCGGGGTGGTGTTGGTATTACTAACATTATCACTTCCAAGAGAAATGGATCTGTTGTAGCTAGTTTTCCCATTGATCATAAGGATCAAGTGATGCTAATTACTGATAATGGTACTTTAATTAGAACTAAAATTGATAATGTAAGGGTTTCTGGCCGTAACACTCAAGGTGTAACACTGATCAAAACTACTTCTGAAAAAGTCTCTTCAGTTGCTAGAATTGCAGGTAGCCAGGAAGAGGAAGTAGAAGGAGAAGAATAATATTTAAACTCAATGGCACGCAAGACAATATAGATAAATTTTCTATAGCGGTTAGAAAACATAAAAAAAATCTAATGAGAATAATTTTTTAGTTATTATTACTGCTGAAAGAGAAAAGCTAGATTGTAATAATTTATCTCGTGATGTTGCTATTGATAATAAAACAGATAAATCTTGGTTATTAGTTTATAAACATTGATGATAATAGGTATAGTTTCTGATGACAATTGAAGTTAAAAAATTCAATCATAATAATCAAGAATTAGCAATTCGTTTTGGTCTTGGCGCTATTAAAGCGGTTGGTATTAAGATGATTGATGAGATTTGTCAAAGAAGAGAGAAAGAAGGTAAGTTCACGGATATTTATAATTTTTCATCTCGTTCTGGAGGTAAATTTATTAATAAAAAATCAATTGAGGCTTTAGCTAAATCAGGTTCTTTTGTAAATATTCATCAAAATCGTCGCCAAATTTTTGAATCACAAGAAATATTATCAAGATTTGCTTCACAGCAAGAGGAAGAAAGATCCAATCCGCAAATGAGTCTTTTTGGTGGTGAAATGGGTCTTGAAGATAAAAAGCCAGATTTAATCAAATGTGATGATTGGCAAAAGAAAGAAAGATTAGAAAAGGAATTTGAAGCTTTTGGTTTTTTCCCTAATGAGCATCCAACAGAAGATTACATTGACGACTTACAAAAAAGAGGTGTTTTGACATCGGAATTTTTAGAATCTGAGGCCAAAAATGATCAAATTATTAAATTATTTGGCTCAGTTGCTTATAGTAAACATAAATCTAGTGCTAAGGGGCGTTATTCTTATTTAACCATGTCTGATCCTTACGGTATTTATGAGGCCTCAATTTTTGATGATGAATTAATTACAAAATCGCGTGATATAATGGCTGACGGTACTAATTTAGTGCTAGAAGTTTTAATTCGAAAGGATGAAGGTGGAATTAGAATTTTGGTTAAAAACATTATAGAAATGGTGGAATTTATTAAACATGTTCCAGCTAAAAAAGAATCGTTTGCTGATATTAAAATTAATAAAAAAAAATCTTTTGGCAAGGAAAATTATCAAAAGAAAGACCCAGATTTTATTGACCCTTTAGCAGCCCAACAAAAAAGAGATGAAGAGTTAAAAAAATTAAAAAATAAAGATATTTTACCTGAAATTGAAATAAAAATTACCAACAGAGAGCAAATTTTTACTATCAAGAGTTTTTTAGCCAATAAAATACCTAAAATTGAGTTTGACAAAAGAACTAAAATTTTATTATTAGTTCAGGAAAATAGTAAAATTATAAAAATTTTACTAGATGATTCCTGTATTTTAGATCAAAAGGATTTTGATAATTTATTATCTATGTTATAAAATATTTTAACAATAAATAAATATGCCATTTTAATTTTGAAATGGTATAATATTGACAGGTGATAAAAGTTACTTTAAAGTTATTTATTATTATTAAATAAATTTATTATGATCAAAAATATAATTATTCTATCTTCATTGTTTATTTTATCCTCTTGTATTGATATTCCCTTTTTACCATTTATATAATGAGATTCTTTCTTTATGTAATTGTTATTTTTTTTAATTTTTTCTCCTCCTATTCTTATGCAATTGACCTTGAATCTCTAGGTTTAGACGATGTTAGATCTAAAATATCTAATATAAAAAATAAGGAAACAGAAAAAAATAACTCAAATAAGAATAAACCTTTACCTAAAAAATTATTAATAAGAGAAAAAAAAGATAAAAATAAGGGTGATAATAATGTATTACAAAATCCTAAGAATTATAAGCTTAATATTCTTAAGGATAAAAGTAATTTAGTTAAGGCCAAGGGTTTTTTAAGAAATCAATCCAAAAATATAAAGGATAATTTAATTGGTGTAAAAGCAAAAATATCTAATATTTTATCACCAACTTCTTCTGACGTAGGTAACATAGAGCTAAATACAACTAATATTATTGGATCAAAAGAATTAAAAATTAATGATAAGAGTATAAAAAAAATAAATTCTAATAAAAAATACAAATTTAATAAATTATATCCTAAACCTGTTACAAAAATAGCGCCAGATTTTTTAACAACAGACATAGCGCCACCGTTATTATCTCGAAGATTTAGTGATGAAAATATTCACCATCCAATTTTACCAAGATATTCAGACAAGGTAGATATATTATTTGCAGAAATTGGTACCAATGACATCAATGATTTTAATGCAATTATTAGAGAAATTTTTAATGTAAATATTTATAATGAATTTGGTGACACGCCTCTACTTTTTGCAGTTTCTCTAAAAAGACGCTTGATAGTTGCCAGTTTACTTGCCGCTGGTGCAAATCCTGATTTAAAAAATAGTTTAGGTCTTACATCTATTAACATTGCTATAAAAATGGGCGATTATGAAATGGTAAAATTATTGGTTGAATCAGGAGCAAATTTAGATATTAGAAATAATTTTGGAGAAACTTATTTAATTCAGGCAGTAAGGATTGGTTATTTACCAATTATTGATTATTTACTTTCTAAAGACATCAATCTTAATGCAGTAAATAAACAAAATTTGACTGCTTTAGATACTGCTAGAATGTCTAATAACAATGTTGTGATTCAGTTGTTAACAAAATATGGTGCCAAAAAAAGAGTAATAGTTGAAAGATCAATTATCAATGAGTTAGAAGGTAAGTGGTAATAAATAAAAAATAAAAATACTAATAAACTTAATATTAATTTCTGCTTTTTCTAATCGAGATCACAAAATGAATACATTTTAAGTTAAAATTGTATAATATAATATCAAACTCATTTTAAAATGATTCTACTAATCAAATCCATATTAAATATAATTAAATTATTTATATTATTTATATTATTTTTAATATTTTTTCCTTTTTATGAAGAAAGGGCAATTTATTTATTTCTTAAATTCTCAGGTCCTGTCTTTATCAAATTAGGGCAATTTTTATCAGTAAGACCCGATATTGTGGGAACAGAATTATCTGAATTACTATCAAAATTTCAGGATAATTGTAAGCCATTTTCAGCCAATAAGGCAGTTAATTATATTGAAAAAATTTATAAAAAAGATATTGATAATATATTCAAAAAATTTAAAAGAGAACCGATAGCATCAGCTTCAATTGCCCAAACTCATAAAGCAGTTCTTAAAAGTGGTGAATTGGTTGCTGTAAAACTTTTGAGACCAAATATTAATAAGATTATAAAAAGAGACTTATTAACCATTAAAATAATTACTTTTTTTATTGGTATTTTTTCAAAGAATGTGAGAAAAATAAGACGGGACATACTAACACCTTTAGAAAATATGTTAGAGAAAGAGGTTAATTTGCTTTTTGAAGCTGCCTCTTCTTCAAAGATAAAAGATATTCTATCAGATATTGATGATTTTGTTGTACCAAAAATTTATTGGGAATTTAGCAAAAGAGATGTTGTTGTGATGCAGTGGATTGAGGGCACTAGATTTTCTGATAAAAAAGCAATCTCTACTACTAAGTTTGACAAGAAAGAGATGGCGAAAACACTAGTTTTAGGATTTTTTCATCAAGCCTATGATCGTGGATTTTTTCACGCTGATATGCATCCAGGTAATTTAATTCTTACTAAAGATGGCAAAATTGCCTTGATAGATTTTGGTATTATTGGCACATTAGAGAAAAAAGTAAGAATAGCTATCACTCAAATTTTTATTAATTTTCTTAAAAGAGATTATAGAAGAGTAGCAGAACTTCATTTGGAAGCTGGATTAATACCAGAAAACACTGACCTTAATGAGTTTGCATTATATTCCCGTATTTTAGGAGAATCAGTAACAGATAAAAAAGTATCAGAAGTACCATTAATATTAATTTTTACTAAATTAATTGAGATGATCCAAAAATATAACATGAAAAGTAATGAAAATTTATTGTTACTACAAAAAACCATTACTTTAATTGAAGGCGTAGCATTGTCTTTAGATAAGGATGTTAATATTTGGGAAATAGCAAAACCTTGGATGGAAGAGTGGGCAAAAACTAATATTAGTTTTGATGCTAAAATAAGAGATGGTATCTATGATATTCTAGGTGATATCAAAATTATTGCTAAAAAAATATCAGAGTCAAAAAATAATAGGTAATATTATTTACAATCTTTAAATATTATGTAGTCTTGCAAATATAAATTTTAACAATAACATCTAGATAAAATTTAATTACAGCTGATGGAAAAATTTACTAAATTAACCGCTAGGTCTGCTTATTTGGATCTTGTCAATATTGATACTGACATGATTATCCCCAAGCAATTTCTTAAAACGATTAAAAGAACTGGTCTTGGAGCCAGCTTATTTTATGAGATGAGATATGATGAATCTGGAAATAAGATTAATGACTTCATATTACATCAAGATGGTTATCAAAGTTCAAAAATCTTAATTGCTGGTGATAATTTTGGTTGTGGTTCAAGTCGTGAACATGCTCCTTGGGCTTTATTAGACTTTGGTATAAAAGTCGTTGTTGCAACTTCTTTTGCTGATATATTCTATAATAATTGTTTTAAAAATGGAGTTTTACCAATTATTCTTGATCGGAAAAATGTTAGAGAATTAATGGATTTTGCTAAAAATCCTGATAATGAAATTACTATAGACCTTGAATTGCAAAAAATTTCTTTTAATAATAATGAGATATCTTTTGAAGTTAATAAATTTAAAAAATATTGTTTGATTAATGGGTTGGATGATATTGGTATGACATTAACTGTGGAGGATAAAATTGATGGATATGAAAATAAAGCTAGTAAACTAACTCCTTGGCTTTTTGAAAATAAAAATTAATAAATTATGACTATACTAAAAGGAAAAAAAGGTTTAATAATGGGTGTTGCTAATAATCGTTCAATTGCTTGGGGCATAGCCGAAGCAGCGCATAAATATGGCGCAGAATTAGCATTTACTTATCAAGGTGAGGCATTAGAAAAGAGAATTAAACCGTTAGCTGCTTCAGTTGATTCTGATATCATATTGCCGTGTGATGTTTCTGATATTGATTCTATAAAAGAGGTGTTTACTGTTTTGGAAAAAAAGTGGGGTAAATTAGATTTCTTAGTACATGCTATTGCTTATTCTGATAAAGAGGAGTTGAGAGGTAGATATGTTGATACAACTCCAGAAAATTTTGCAAACACTATGAATATTTCTGCTTATTCTTTGGTTTCTGTTACCAAATATGCTGAAAAATTATTAAAAAAATCTGATTCAGGTAGTGTAATTGCTCTTAGTTATTATGGTGCAGAAAAGGTTGTTCCTCACTATAATGTTATGGGTGTAGCAAAAGCAGCTCTTGAAGCAAGTGTACGCTATCTTTCTGTTGATCTTGGCAATGACAATATTAGGGTTAATGCTATTTCTGCTGGTCCAGTTAAAACTTTGGCGGCAAGTGGTATAGGGGATTTCAAATATATTTTTAAATGGAATGAATATAATTCTCCATTAAAGAGGAATATAACTTTAGAAGATGTTGGTGGTTCTGCTATCTATTTATTGAGTGGACTTGGTAGCGGTGTTACAGGTGAGGTCTTGCATGTTGATTGTGGTTATCATGTTGTTGGAATGAAAGCAGTTGATGCGCCAGATTTGACTATAGAAAAGAAAGAAGAGTAATTTTATAATAATTTACTCTATATAATGAGCATTATTTGTCCTCCATTCTTAATTATAATTTCCTCTCCTTCTGGTGCTGGTAAATCGACTATTTGTAATATGTTGATCAACGGTAATAAGGATATTAAATTGTCAACATCAGCTACCACTAGGGTAAAAAGACAAAATGAATTAGACGGTCAAGATTATTATTTTGTTACCAAAGATGAATTTGAAGAATTAGAATCAAAAAATCAACTGCTGGAGTCAGCAAATATTTTTGGTAATCAATATGGTACTCCAAAAAAAATGGTAGATGATTCATTTAGCAAAAATATCAATGTATTATTTGATATTGATTGGCAAGGTGCTAGACAATTAAATGAAAAATTTAATAAAAACAAGATAATCAGTTTTTTCCTTCTACCTCCATCTATGAAAGAATTGCATTATAGATTACAAAAAAGAGCGATGGATACCCAAGATATAGTTAAAAAGAGGATGTCTGGTTCTATTGATGAAATTAGTCACTTTAATGAATATGATTATGTTATTATTAATAATAATCTTCAGGAAACATATGATAAAATTTTCTCTATAATTCATAATCCTAATGAAAAACTAAACTATGATTCAGATTTTTTATCTGATTTTGTTACTTCTTTACAAGAAGAGTGGGAAAATGATTTTAATTAAAATGCTATAAGTATTTCAATAAAATAATGATAAAAAACACTATATTAATTATTATTATATTTTTATTTATAACCTCTTGTGCAAGAATGAATAATGATAGGGTGTCCATTCAAATTAATAGTAATCCACCAAATTCTCATCTTTATATTAACAATTCCTATTATGGTCAGACACCTGTTAATGTATTTTTATTACCAGATTCTAACATTAATTATAAGGCAACTATAATTGGAGATGATTATAGAAAAACTATAGATTTAGAAACTTGGTATTCCGTTAGGGAAGGTAGGGGTGAAGAAACTACTCGTTGTGCTTTAGATGCTTTTGGTAGCTTTCTAATATTACCTATGGCCTCCTTTTTATCAATAAAATGTCGGGACTTTAAACAAAAAGAATATTTTATTGACGCGTATAAGCGTTAATTTAATTAGCTATAAAATTAATTAAAAATTGTTGATGAAAATTTTATCATTAATATTTGTTGTTTTTCTATTAAATTCCTGCATGAAACTATATAGCTATCCAGGTGGTAATATGGGTAACATGCAAAACCCTAATATGAAGGCAGGTGGCCCCGCGGTAAATTATAATAGGGTTGCGCCACCTAATATGAATGGTGCAAATCAGGTACCACCAGGTTTTCAAAAACAAATGATGCAAATGAACAATAGACCGTTAGTTAATCAAAATAAACCGCAAGCTTTAGCTCCTAATTCAGTTAATAAATATCCACAAAATGTTCCTTATCCATACGGTATGAAAAGAGAGTATAGGGGGGGTAATAGTGAAGATAAGGCTATAAAAGATTTGGAAAATTTATCAAAACCACAATATCGTGGTGGTAATCATTATAGGTCAAATCAATTTCAGGAATCCTTGAATGACTGATTTAAATAGAAATATTGTTGAAGTAGTTAATTTTCATACATTATCATCGGAGTCTGATCTATTTTTTACTTCTAATCAAAATATAATAAATATTGCTAAGGACATTCTAGGAAAAAATTACCAAAATTTTGAAATTTACAAAATTAAAGATAAAAAATCAGAAATTACTTTTAAAAACATCAAAAATAGTCCATATTTAAAGTATTATTATAAACATAAGAATAAAAAAGTTATGATTGCTGCTGGAGGTCCTGCTGCAGAAGAGCAGGTGATTATTGCAGTTACCAACTCTAAAATTAAATCTAAATTTGATAAAATAATTTATTTAACAAGAGATTATCTTGAATCCAATGCCCACCATTCTACTAAACAAATTCATAGTCGTAATAGTTCTGCACTTTATGCTAGGGATCATTTCGCTGGCCATCAATTATTAAAAAATGCTATTTTTAGAAAATTATTCCCAAAAAAATATAATATTTTGGACATCAATTACCCTAAAATTGATGTAAAATTATCTTTTGATCTCAAGTTATTTAGAATATATTTCAAAAATGAATTTAATTGGCTATATCAAAAAATTAGAAAAATATTTTCTTTTAAAACCAGCTATGAAATTGATTTAGAAAAAGCTAAAAAATCCCTTAATATTCAAAAAAACATTGAAAAAGTAACCAAAAAGAAGTTAAAAATAGATTCCTTACCAGCAATTGAAATTATCCTCAAAAATCAAAAATATAATAATATTTCTGATAATAAATTAAACCAAAAGAAGGTTATAGATATTTTTGGTAAAAATAATATAATTAAAAATGTCATAATATTTCCCCAAGATAATGTTTTGCCTTATGATATTCACAAAATTAATGCTAATATTGCTCAAGAAAATGGAGCTAAATGGTTAACAAACATAGAAATTAAGGAAATACTCATGGATGGTAAGAATCTAGCAGGTATTGTCACAGCCAATAATAAATATATTTATGCTAGTAAATTACATTTATCACTGGGTTATAAGGCAAAATATAAATTCAATAAAAATGTTAAAAAAGTAAACTTATCAAAAAATATTCTTGCAACAGGTATTTCCATGGTTGTAATTATTAAAAATAGCCAAAAATCACAAAATATCTTTAATCTTAGTTCTGCTATTTTGTTAAATGATATCTATATCAGCTTTATTGCCAAAAATAATGAATATATTTTGTTAAAGATTGCTGGAGGTGCCAATATTGGTTCTAATAAATATAAAAATACTTATTTTTTTAATATTTTAGAACATTTAAAGATTATTTTTGATGATGATTTAGTAGGAGTATTGTCTTGTTATGCTTGTTGCCGCGCAATTAATGGTCAAAATTCAACCAAATTTACCAAAATAGGAGAAGATATTATTCTTAGTGACGGCAAGGGTGGTAGTGGCAATAGTAAAAGATATTATGAGGGTAATTTTGCTTTACAGGAGATGATATGATTTTATATTTTTACAATAATTAATTACCTATCAACCTCACCAAATACAATATCTTGAGTAGAAATTACGGAAACAACATCAGAAAGCAGGTGCCCTTTGGCCATAAAATCTAATGCCTGTAGGTGATAAAATCCAGGCGCCCTAAGTCTAGTCCTAACTGGTTTAGAACCACCATCGGAAATTATATAAACACCAAATTCACCTTTAGGAGCCTCAACATAACCATAGGATTCACCTTTTGGCACTTTATAGCCCTGGGTATAAATTTTAAAATGATGAATCAAAGCTTCCATTGATTCTTTCATTTCTGATCTACTTGGTGGAGAGATTTTTTTGTCCTTAGATTTAACTTCACCTTCTGGCATTTGTTCAACTGCCTGCTTTATAATTTTAATTGATTGGCGCATTTCTTCAACCCTAATTAAATAACGATCATAACAATCACCATTTTTACCAATAGGAACATCAAATTCCATCTTATTATAAACCTCGTAAGGTTGTGATTTACGTAAATCCCAAGCAACTCCAGAACCTCTTAGCATTGGTCCAGAAAATCCATAGCTTAAAGCTTGTTCCTTTGTTACAATTGCAATATCAACCATTCTTTGCTTAAAAATACGGTTATTGGTAAGCAAAGTTTCCATATCATCAATATATTTAGGGAATTTATCAGCAAATTCAGATATATCTTCTAAAATACCTTTAGGCAAGTCATAATTAACCCCCCCAGGTCTAAAATAGGCCGAATGTAAACGAGCACCAGAAACCCTTTCGTAAAATTCCATTAATTTTTCCCTTTCTTCAAAGAGCCATAAAAATGGTGAGGTAGCACCAAGATCAAGACCTTGAGTAGTAATAGCCATAATATGGTTTAAAATACGGGTAATTTCACTAAATAAAACACGAATATATTGAGCGCGAAGAGGAACTGTAACATTTAGTAATTTTTCAATAGCAATGCAGTATGCATGTTCTTGACACATTGGAGAAACATAATCTAAACGATCTAAGTATGGCAAAGCTTGGAGATAGCTTTTATGCTCCATTAATTTTTCAGTACCGCGATGTAGCAAGCCAATATGAGGATCAGATCTTTTAACTACTTCACCATCCATTTCTAAGATTAGCCTTAATACGCCATGTGCAGCTGGATGTTGAGGACCAAAATTTAGGGTAATATTTTTACTATTTTGGGTTGTCGATTCAGTATTTAGATTAGTTTGATCACTCATTTAATAGAATATTATTTATTATTTTTTACAATTATCTTTTGATTTTTTTTCTTTGTAAAGAAAATTATTATTATTGGTATAAATTATCTTCGAGAACCTTTACTTGACCAACAATATTAGATACGGCTAGTCTTTGTAAGTGGGAAATGGTTTGCATATTTTAATTGGTAGGTATTTTACATCTAAGTAGTTATGATTTAGTTCACTAACATTCAGACCAATTCCAAACATATTACGATTACTAAATACCAATTGTCAAAAATTTTCTACAATAGAATTTTATATTATGTCAATGAGTATTACTATTATTTTACAGTAATTTCAACTCCTAATGGAATTGCTAAATTATCCTTTTTATGGCCAATGTTTTCTATTTTAAAGATAGGAATATTAATATTATTAGCAAAATTCTTTAAAATCTGTTCTAAATATTCTTGATTGTCAACTTTGCTAATGTTGCCAATTAAAATAACATGACAATTATCAAAAATTTTGGCATTTTGTAAGTGATTTAGCATTCTATCAATAACATAAGATTTTTCATCATACTCTTCAATTAGCATTGAATATTTACCATTATTATTAATTTGCCACTTGGTACCAATAGATGTTTGGATAAGGCTAAGATTACCTCCTAACAATTTTGGAAATTTTTGCTCCTTAATATTTTTAGATAAATCATTTATAGGTTTAATATTATAAGATAATTCTAACTTTTTTTGACTTAAAATATTATATAAAAATTCAACACTCTTTGAATCTATTTCCCCTTTAGAAATTTGTTTTAACATTGGTCCATGAAGGGTAGGGTAGTTAAAACAGTTATTAAAAACTAAATGTAAGCTGGTAATATCACTAAATCCAAGAAAGATTTTATTTTTTATCTTTACTGACGATTCTAATAACTGTAATATAATTCTGGATGAACCATAACCACCAGATCCACAAAAAATAATATTTATATCGTTATTAAGGGCATTTTCTAATTCTTCAAAACGATCCAAGTCAGATTTAGATAGAAAATGAAGATCATTTTGAGTTTTTTCTATAAAAAATAACGGTTCCAACTGCCAATTTTTCAAAAAATCTTTAATTTTTTGTTTTTCAGTATCTAAAATTCCAAAAGCAGGAAAAATAACATTAACTTTTTTGTTTTTTTCTAAAATTGGCCAATTTTGTGGTCTATTTATTACTATTTTCATAGGATTTTCTAATAAATTTTTTAAAAATAAGATAATGTGGATTAAATTGTTCCAAATCTTCTTTTTTTGAACATTTCATTTCAGGGTGACCTTGTAGCCCAATTGCAAAATCATAATCATTTAATTCAATTGCTTCAATTACACCATCTTTTGCCTTACCAGAAATAACCACATTGTTTTTTACCTCAATTATTGCCTCATTATGATGTGAATTGATCATAATATTATCTTTACCAATTATTTGATGTAATTTTGTATTCGGAGTAATTTCCATTTCATGATCTTGAGTTAAATCAAAATGATCAATATTGCTTTTAATATATTTTTTAATATTAGGGATTAATTTACAGCCCATTAATCCAGCAATTACTTGCATCCCAGCGCAAATTCCTAAAACTGGTTTATTTAATTTTAAAGCTTTCAATATAATTGCAGACTCAAATTTTAGTCTAGGGGTTATTTGGTAATGTGAGCTATCCTTATTATCAATATACCAATCACTTGGCATTGCATAAAAACCACCTGGTATTAATAGGCCGTCAATTTGATCAAGATATTGATCAATTAAATTAGTATCACAATATGGAATCATAATCGGTAAACCACCGGATAAGATAATTGCATTTGAATAATGACTACGAAGAGCAAAATATGGAAAATCAGAAAATGTACCCTTCTTTTCCCAATCTAAAATAACTCCAATCTTTGTTTTTTTATCCATAATATTTTCAATGATTATGTAAAATTGATTTTATAATAATTTTATTATTTTCAAATTAAAATATATTAATTCAATTATAATATTATAACCCCATAAGAAACAATAAATAGTAAATGCTTACTTCGCTAATACTAGCAAATAATAGCTATCAAACATTAATAACTTGTGGTACTAGAATTTAAAGACCAATAGCTCTATCTTACCACATTATATTGCTAGAGAATTTGTATATATTACTGCCGTTACTTATATTAATTCATGACTCAAGAGGTTGATTGATTATAATGTTCTGTAGTAAGGTATTTTAGCACAAAAATTAGATTCAAACAATATTAATTAACTTGCTTAAGAATTATTAGGTTTGAAGATATTAGATATGATAAAGATCAACCTTTAACAACGTTTGACAAGTTTGATATCGAACAATAAAAAATACGATCTTAATTTAATATTAACGTATCTTTTTAAGAGAAGTTGGTATTATATTATTGACTAAAGTTTTTTAAAAAATATGATCTTTACTAAAAAATTTTAAAATAATTAATAATGACAAATAATAAAATTTCAGATAATCAGGCTATGGAGGCAGTAAAGACTTTGATTTCTTGGATTGGTGATGATCCAAATCGTGAAGGTCTTATCGAAACTCCCAAAAGAGTAATTAATGCTTATAAAGAGTTTTTTTCTGGCTATAATATTGATACTAGGTCTATTTTAGGTAAGGTTTTTGAAGAGGTTGGCAATTATGACGAAATTGTTATAGTGCGTGATATTCGTTTGGAATCTCATTGTGAACATCACATGGTGCCAATTATTGGTAAAATTCACATTGGTTATATTCCCAATAAAAAGGTTGTGGGTATTAGTAAATTGGCTCGTTTAGCTGATATTTATGCTAAGAGATTACAAACTCAAGAAACTATGACAGCACAAATTGCTAATGATCTACAAACAATTTTAGAGCCAAAAGGTGTTGCCATTCTTTGTGATGCTGCACACCAATGCATGACAACTCGTGGTGTACATAAAGTTTCTTCCAGTACTATTACTACTCAAATGACTGGAATTTTTAAGGAGGATTATAAAAGAAGAGAAGAGTTTTTAAGATTAGTGACAATGTCATAATCTAGACAATTATATGTCTCAAATAATATTAAATGACTAAAAATTACTATAATTTATCATAGTTTTTAACAAAAAATGTCCAAAGTAATGTAGTATCTTTAAAAACAACTTCGTTGTTTTTTATATCTGATATAAAGTAAAATAGTTATTAAGACAAAAATCATAGTAAATAGAATAATCATTCTCATATTTTCCATAATCAATTCTTGATTTTGTCCAAATACAAATCCCATTACAAGTAAAATAAATGACCAAATGCCAGATCCTGCGGCAGTATAAAATGTAAATTTTGTTAAATCCATGTGAGAAAGACCGGCAGGGATTGATATTAATTGTCTTATGCCAGGAATTAGCCTACCAGAAAATGTTGAAATAGAACCATGATTTCTAAAGAATTTTTGAATTTTAAAGAATTTTTCTTCTGGTAGAAAAAAATATTTACCATATTTTTTTATCATCTTGATACCTAAAAAATTTGCTAAATAATAATTAATAAACGCACCAAAAACGCAGCCAGCAACGGAGGATAATAATGAATAAATAAATGATATTTTACCTTGTGATACTAGATAACCGGCAGGAATCATAACAATTTCACTAGGAAAAGGTATAAAACTACTTTCTAAAGCCATTAGAATAAAGATAATTAGATAATTATAATGCTCTAAAAGTAGATTAATATTGACCATTATACTTGTGATACTTTCCATCATACTCCCTTTGATGTTGAATATTCAAAATGAAAAGGCGTATCAGGATAAATAATATTATAGATATCGTGGCAGGCTTGTGCTGCTTCTGAAAATCCAGTTAAAATTAATTTTAACTTATTTTTATAATTAATAATATCACCAATAGCATAAATACCTCCTTCAGAAGTTTCCATAGTAAATGGATCAACATCAATTAGATTTTTATTAATATTTAAGCCCCAGCTAGCAATTGGTCCTAACTCCATTCTTAGTCCGTAAAAAGGTAATAAAATTTCAGCATCAATACCCTTCTGATTACCATCTAAATCTTCAACAATAATTTTTGATAAATTACCATTATTATGCTCTAAAGATTTTAGTTGATAAGGTGTAACCATTTCAATTTTTCCTTCTGCTGCAAGTTTTTTTAACTTATCAGCGCTTTCAGGTGCGCATCTAAAACGATCTCTTCTATGGATAACATAAAGTTTTTCTGCAACTTCTTGTAATGAAATTGCCCAATCAACAGCCGAGTCGCCACCACCTGCAATAGCAATTTTTTTACCGGCAAAGTCCTGCTTAGACTTTACAGCATAAAATACTGATTTACCTTCAAATGCTTCAATACCAGCAATTGGTGGTCGGTTAGGGCCAAAAGCACCACAGCCAGCAGCAATTATAATTGCTTTTGCTTCAATTTCAGTATTTTTAGAAGTTTTAACTAAGAAGGAGCCATTTTCTAATTTTTTAACCTCGTCAACTCTTTGATTTAGATGAATTTTTGGATTAAAAGGCTTGATTTGTTCCTCAAGATTAGATATCAAATCAGCAGCTAAAATATTAGGATGGGCTGGAATATCATAAATTGGTTTTTCTGGATAAAGTGCGGTACATTGGCCTCCAGTAAACTCTAAAGTATCAATAATATGGGACTTAATTTTTAACATCCCAGCTTCAAAGCAAGCAAATAAACCGACAGGTCCTGCTCCAATAATTACTAAATCAGTTTTATATGTCATTTAAGTTATTTATGAGGCTTATATATTACAAAAGCTCTTTCTTCAAAAGATTCAACCATCTTCATTTTGGCTTTTTTGAAAATAAAATTTAACATTGAAGATAATAATTTGGAATGAAATTCAAAATCAATATCAAAATAAACTTTACTTTTTTTATCACCAACATCCTTAAAATGCCAATAAGTTTCTAATTTTTTAAAAGGACCTTCAATCGCCCTTACAAAAACCTCAGATTCACTCTTTGAAATGTGATTAATAGTAATTCTAGAAGTATAGGCTTTGTGGACAGCCTTAAAACTAATATCTAGGTCTGCTATTACTTCTGTATCACAATCTTTTTTAAGGACTTTTGCATCTTTACACCAAGGTAAGAATTCAGGATATGATTCTACATCCATAATTAAGTCAAACATTTCTTTAGCGCTAAAAGGTACAATCCTTTCAATAGTTATTTGATGCATTTTAAAGTTGACATGATTATTTAATATTTTTTCTAAATAGTATCCTTACAACATTATTATGTTACAATATTTTTTTTTATTTGTAAAATTTATCTTCCCTTATAATTATATTCCTTATGGCAATCAAAATGAATATTTTTAGGAATTTCTCCACTTTGAAAGAATATATCAATAGGTATTCCACCTCTTGGATACCAATAGCCTGAAATTCTCAACCATTTTGGCTCCATTAAAGCAATTAAATCTTTAGCTATTTTAATTGTACAATCTTCATGAAAAGCGCCATGGTTACGAAAGGAAGTTAAGTATAATTTTAGTGATTTACTTTCCACCATTTTCTTATTTGGCGTATATTCAATGATAATATTGGCAAAATCAGGCTGCGAAGTGACGGGGCAGATAGAAGTAAATTCTGGACAAGAAAATTTAATAAGATAATCAACATCTGGATGTGGATTTGGCACATAATCTAAAATTTTAATATCCGGATTATCATATTGATAATCGGTATCTTTTCCTAATTTTATATTTTTCATAGTATTAAATATTAATATTTTTTGTATAATTATTTTAAACCATTATAATCATAACAATTTCTAATATATTTATTATTCAAATAGTTCTAAAACCTTATCAGAAATCTTAATAATTTCTTGATCGATTATATCTCTTTCAATTGTGGGGAATTTTTCTAAAACATAATCTGAAACCTCAAATCTTGGATCTTCTGGCCTACCAACTCCAATCCTAATTCGATAATAATTTTTACTGATTTTACTATCAATATCTTTTAAACCGTTGTGACCAGCATTACTACCAGCAAATTTAATTTTATGAGTTCCAACTTTAAGATCAATTTCATCATGAAAGACAAAGATTTTGTTAGTTGGTATTTTATAAAATGTAGTAAATTTTTGCACAGAAGAGCCAGACAAGTTCATAAAAGTCTGGGGTTTAATAGCTATAATCTTATGGTTTCCAATTTCTCCAGTAAAAAACTCACTATCAAATTTATCTGATTTTTTATCAAAAGAGAATTTTTTAGCAATATAATTAATAGCTAAGAAACCTGCATTATGACGAGTATTTTTATATTTTGTTCCTGGATTACCAAGACCAACTAATAATATCATATAACTTTGATCAAATTATTGTTGAGTTGTAATTGTGTTTTAGTATTTTCATCTATTATAGAATTCTTTAAGATTGCTAATGATAGAATTTTATTATTATTTTTTATAGAAGATAAAACATTGCCAATTTTTCGATCTTCAAAGGTAATCTCATCATTTTTTATAAAATCATTATCGCCAATAATTTCTATGAGATATATTTTTTTACGAATCACTCCCTTATATTTAATTCTAGCCATTACTTCCTGCCCAATATAGCATCCTTTTTCAAAACTAATAGCATTTAAATCAAAAAAACCATATTCGGCAGGAATTGATTTCTTAACGACTAAATCATTATGATCGGGAATTTTGTACTTGAAACGAATTTTATTGTAAAAATTAAGATCTTTTTGACAAAAATCTGAATTATTTTGTATTTCTAGTAATGTTTTCTCATCTAAGATAGCCCTAAAACCTAATCTTTTATCTCTTGGGTCTAAAATAGATTCAATTTTATCAGATATTTTATCCAATGAGATAACTTGTAGATTATTAGCAATTTTTAATTCAATATCTGCAGATAATTTATAAAGAGATAATCTTTGTAATATCTCATCAATCCTAGATTCTTCAACATCAAGATAAATGTTATTTTCCTTCTCACTAATAAAAAAATCACAAAAAAAAGTACCAACAGGTGTTAGCATTAAACTATAAATTGTAGGATTTTTATCACTAAGTGAGTTGATATCGTTAGTAATTAAACCTTGCAGGAAGCTACTACGATCAACCCCTGAAATTCTAATAATTTTTCTATCTAAAATAGAATAATTAGGCATTTATAGCAATATTATTGTCTTTTAGTAATTTTTCTAACTCGCCGTTAGAAAATAATTCACGCACAATATCGCAACCACCAATAAATTCACCCTTAATGTATAATTGAGGAATTGTTGGCCAGTCAGAGAATTTTTTAATGCCTTCACGAAGTTCAGAATCTTCTAAAACATTAATATCTAAATAATCAATTTTAATTTTATTATTGAATATGTTGCAAACTGCGCTTGAAAAACCACAATTAGGAAAATCCTTATTACCTTTCATAAATAATACTACGTCATTTTCTGTAACTATTTCTTGTATTTTTTGATTTATACCGGTCATTTTTTTATTTTAATTTTTTGCTATTGTTTTTAGTTGTAAAGCATGTAATTCTCCACTATCTAAATATTCTCTCAAAACAGAATTAACAATTTTGTGCTGTGCAACCATTGATTTACCCTTAAAAACACTATCTTCTATGGATAAAGAATAATGATTTTGGTCACCAACTAAATCAATTAATTTAATTTGTGCATCTGGGAAGTTATTTTCTAAAATTTTTTGCAATTTATTTTGCTCCATCATAGTATAGATTGTTAATAAACTATTGAAAAACTAAAATGTCATTTAATAAAATTATAATTTTTAGTTTTTATGCGTTTCTTAGTTTGGTTACTAAAATTTTAAAATAATATTTTTTTGAAAACAAGTTAAATGAGTGATAAAGTTGTAATTGGCATAGTTCCGGATTTTTTTCGTCATAGTATTAATTTTTCTTCAATAAAGGATCATTTTGGCATTGCCTGTAATTATGTTGAAAATTTAGAAAAATGCGGCGCTATAGTTGTAATTTTACCTTATCAATATAGTTGTATTGAGGATTATATTAATCTAATTGATGGTATTATAATTGCTGGAGGTGGTTTTATTGATCCAAGTCGCTACGGAAAACCAGATGCTAAAGTTAAAGTTAACAAAGAAAGAGATTGCTTTGAATTTACTATTTTGCAAAAAGTAATTGAAAAAACAACTATGCCAATCTTAGGAATTTGTAATGGTATGCAAGCGATTAATATTATTTATGGTGGAGATTTAAAACATAATATTCCAGATCATGAACAAAAATATTATGAGAATTTTACTGACTACACTATTCCATTTCATGATATCGATATTGTAAAAGATAGTAAATTACATAAAATAGTTGGTATATCTACAGCTAAAACTAATTCTTCTCATGGCTTAGCTGTCGATAATCTGGGGAAAAATATAAAAATATCAGCAACAGCATTAAAGGATTGTATTATCGAAGCTATAGAACATGAGACCCATCCATTTTGCCTTGGTTTACAATGGCATCCAGAGTTTCATAGCAGTGAGATTGATTCCAAAATATTCCAAAATTTTGTTTCTCATTGTCAAACTTATAAAAATAATAAATGTTAAATTTTTTTAATATTTCTAAGGCAAAAATATCTTTAATACCAGTTTTAATAGCGCTTGGTATTGTTTATGGCGATATTGGTACATCTCCACTTTATGTGATGAGGGCTATAATATCTGAAAAAATAATCTCTAAAGAACTTATATATGGTGCAGTATCTTGTGTTTTTTGGACATTAACGTTACAAACTAGCTTAAAATATATTATTATCGTTTTAAGTGCTGATAGACAGGGTCAAGGGGGAATGCTCGCCCTATATTCTTTAATTAAAAAAGGTAAAAAATGGTGGATTGCAATTTTTGCTATGATTGGGGCTTCTTTATTATTATCTGAGGGTATTATTACTCCAGCTATTTCTGTTTCTGCAGCAATTGAAGGTTTAAGAATATTTAACCCTGAATTGAATACGGTACCAATTGTAATAACAATTTTAGCAGTTTTATTTTCTATTCAAAGGTTTGGTACAACTATTGTTGGTACTTTATTTGGACCAATAATGCTTTGTTGGTTCTCAATGATTGGTTTATTTGGATTTTTAAATATTTTAGATCATCCTGAAATATTTGCAGCTATAAATCCAGCTTATGCAATCAATTTACTATTTAATTCACCTGCGGGAATTTTAATTTTAGGGGCTGTATTTTTGTGTACTACAGGTGCAGAGGCTTTATATTCTGATATGGGGCATTGTGATAGAAAAAACATTAGAAGAGGTTGGTTTTTTGTCAAAATTTGTCTCTTATTAAATTACTTTGGTCAAGGAGCTTGGTTAATAGAAATGGAAGGTAGTGTTTTAGAAAAAGGAGTTAATCCATTTTTTGCAACTATTCCTCAATATTTTTTATTACCATCTATTATAATAGCAACTATGGCTACAATTATCGCTAGTCAGGCTTTAATTACAGGTTCATTTAGTTTGGTAAACGAAGCTAGTAGGTTAAACATTTTTCCTAAATTAAAAACTAAATATCCAACAAGGAAGCAAGCTCAAATTTATATTCCACTTATTAATAATTTTCTTTTTGTTGGTTGTATTGGTATAGTTTATTATTTTAAAGAGTCGCATTATATGGAGGCTGCTTATGGTTTATCAGTAGTTAGTGGCATGATGTGCACAACAATATTGTTTTTTTGCTATTTATTATCAAGAAATTTCTCAAAATTTATTTGCTATAGCTTTTTACTTATATTTATGACTATTGAGCTTCACTTTTTTGCTGCAAGCATCTATAAATTTTTCCATGGTGGTTGGATAGTAATGATGATAGCTTCTATTATATTTTGCTCTATGTGGTTTTGGATGCAGGCTAAAAGTTTTAGAAAAAGAAATATTAAATTCATTGATGTTGACCATATTATTGGCGATTTAATAGATTTAAGCAATGATAGAAATATTAATAAGGTTGCCAATCATATTGTTTACTTAACATCATCTCAAAATCCTAACAAAATAGAGAATAAAATTACCTACTCCCTTTTTGAGAATAGACCAAAAAGAGCAAATATTTATTGGTTTGTTCATGTTAATATTGTTAGTCAGCCATTCACCTGTAATTATAAAACTACCATTTATTCAGCTAAGGATGTCGCTAGAGTAGATTTTAATATTGGTTTTAAGATTCAACCTAGGATAGGTTTATTTTTTAATCAGGTTTTAAAAGAATTAATTAAGAATAATGAAATTGAATTAGAGTCTAATGATGAATATGAAAAAAAAGTAAATATTAATGGCGACATTAGATTCATTATTTGGAAGAAATTCATTTCTAATCATCATTATTTAGATCTTTATACCAGATTTATTACATCTTTCTATGATGTCATAAGTAAAATTAGTGTTAGAGAAGATGAGTTTTATGGTTTAGACGACAAGCCTCACGAGGTTAAAATAGAAAGAGTCCCTATAAATCTTGATAGTGATTATAAAACCAATTTAACTAGAACTTATTAGATATTTCTAAATGAATATTTTAAAAAAGAAAAAAATTATAATCAAAATTGGTTCTGCCTTACTATTAAAAAATAATGAGATTAGAATTAACTGGCTTGAAAAATTAGCAAAGGATATAAAAATTTTACAAGATAATAACATTTCTGTAATTATTGTATCTTCAGGCTCAATTACAATTGGTAAAAAATATATTAATTATAGTAAAATTACTGAATCTAAAAGAAGAGCTTTGTCATCAATTGGGCAAGCAGAGTTAACCTCATCATTTTATCAAGCATTTAAAAAATATAATATTCATATAGCCCAGATACTACATACTGGTGGAGAATATTTAAATAGACAAAATTATCTCAATGCCATTGATACCTTCAAAGTTTTATTAGACAATAAAATAGTTGCAGTTATTAATGAGAATGATTCAATTTTAACTGAGGATATAAAGATTGGCAATAATGATAAAATTGCCGCCAGAATTGCTCAAATGTCTGATGCTGATTTGATGATCTTACTTTCTGATATTGATGGTCTTTATGATAAAAATCCTAAATTACATTCAGACGCTAAATTAATTCATAAAATTACCGAAATTACTGAAGATATAGAGAATATGGCTGGTGATGCAGTAAGTAAATTTGGTACAGGCGGTATGAAAACCAAGATTGAGGCAGTGAAAATGGCATTTAATGCTGGTTGTGATGTAATTATTTCTAATGGCCTGGTGGATAACCCAATTAAAAATATTATAGAGACAAATAATTATAGTTTATTTGAATCTAATAATAAAAAAATTAATGCTAAAAAAAGGTGGATTTCAGATTCTTTAAATTTTAAAGGTAAAGTTACTATTAATAAAAGAGCGTCAATTGCACTTATTAAAAATGGTTCTAGTCTTTTATCAGTTGGCGTTATTGATATTGACGGTGAGTTTCATAAGGGTGATATGGTGTTAGTTGTTGATGAAAAAGATAAAAAAATTGCCACGGGTGTTGTTTCCTACAATTCCACTATTGCCAGATTAATTATTGGTAAAAATACTAATGAAATTAAAAAGATAGTTAAAGATAATTTTAGTAAGGAGTTAATTCATAGGGATAATTTGGCCCTAAATGATAATTTTTAATTTTATGAATCATTATTTTGTATTTTTTGTTCATTTTGAACAATATCATTGTGGGATTATGAAGAAGAAATATATGCTATTAGAGAAGTTATTGCGTTATTTAATAGGTGGTAATTTACAAGAATAACATTGTAAGGGCAGTTATATTAATAATTTACAGCTTAATAATATAATATATTTATATTCTTATTTTAGGAAATTTACTATCTGTTCTACCCAATTCTGTTTTTATATTGCATAAAATATCAGGAATTGATTTTCTATTTTTTAAGAAAGTTGGTGTAGTAATCCACAAAAACATTATAATAGAGATTAATATATTAAAATTATTAGCAGTAAAGATATTAATAATGCTATATGAATTATTACCAATATATTTATTATAATGGATGATAGTAAATATAATAAAATATAATGTAATAAATAAAGGTATATTAGATATAATATTATGGATTACTGCCCTAAAAAAACCTACATATTCACTATTATTTTTTACTACTACAATATTGCAAATTCTTTGACCTATCGTTGCGCACCAAGTAGATGAATGGAAATAAATATTATACAACAATCCAAGCAAAGAAAAAGATATAATAGTTAGGAAAGATATTTTAAATAAATTATGTTGTATAAAGGTTATTATTTGTAATCGTAATAATTCATTTGGATTATCTGACGCAACATTACCTATTTGAATAGAAAAATGATTAATTTCTGCTGTAATTTCATGCTTATAAAAAATTATTACCAGAGATAATATAATTACTCTAATTAAAAATGAGGCTATTAGATCAATAAAATTAGCTACCATTTTTTTAAATAATATGTCCATAATTCTAAAATTTTTAAATTTAGGAAATGATATTTATATATTTTATGATTAAATCATATATATATTTATTTGATGTAGCAATTATCCTGCCATCTGAATTAATATCAAGTTTTTTACCATTCCAGTCGGTTATAATACCTCCAGCTGACTCAATAATTGGCACAAGAGCTAAAAAATCAAAATTATTTAAACCATGTTCAATAATAATATCAACATATCCATTTGCTAAAAGAGCAAAATGGTAACAATCTCCACAATAAATAGCACCTCCTTGATGTTGATATTTAGTTTGGCTGGTAATTTTATCAATTTGTTCTTTTATTTTACCTGTGAAAAAAAAGGGGGATTGAGTACAAAATACAGCGTCGGAAATTGATTGACAAATTTTAGTTTTAATAATTTTATCATTAAAATATGATAATCCCCCAGTTACTCCCCACCATCTTTCGTTATTAATTGGTTGATTAATAATTCCAATAACTGGTTTATTTTGATAGGTTAGGGCAATTAAAGTGCCAAATATTGGCTTACCAATGGCAAATGATATGGTGCCATCTATTGGATCAATAACCCATTTATAATCAGCATCTTTATTAACATCGTCAAATTCTTCACCAATTATTCCATGCGTAGGATATTTTTTTATAATCTCATCTCTAATTTTAGACTCTATTTCTTTATCAGCCTTAGTGACTGGAGAATTATCATTTTTTTTAACTTCTTCTAAATCAGAACGAAAATATTGCTTTGCAATATGACCCGACACATCTGCTAAATGATGAGAAAAATCTATAAATTCTTGTTTAATACCAAAACTCATTTTAAGACGGACAATTATTATCTAATATTAACATAGAATTTACAGGTTGCTAAA
>CERI01110351.1_pt1 | contig 35492 bp, 55 predicted proteins | sample 350261 | NCBI WGS metagenome assembly CERI01 (sample SAMEA2620979, study PRJEB7988) | marine metagenome | isolation source: saline water (ENVO:00002010), including
AAAAAAAACCAGACTGCCACATGGTCGATAAAAGAGCGACGAAGAGTACAACTCCAATCAATGGGAAATCAATAATCTCTGAAGTTTCGGAGTCTTTCATTTATTTTCGAATATAGAATACTTATAGACATTTTTCCGACTATATATAAATTAAGTCGCATATAAAATGTATAAATTTCAGCATTTGGACACACAATCACCGGCAAACGCCATTACTCTGTTTGGTAGAACTTTGGAAGGTAAAAGTATTGCCGCGCACGTGCACGGGTTCCAACCAAGTCTGTATATCAGAGTAGATGGGGATGCGGACACCTTAATGGCCCGCATTAATTATGCTTTAATCTGTTATTCGTCGAGTCGCTTTATCCTACGTGACCCAACAAAATCACAGAAAAATGTATCCCGTGCGTGTGAAAATGAGCGCCACGCATATTTTAAGGTTGTGTCTGGCCAAGATATTACAGATTACAAAGAAGGCGACTGTCCACAATTTTTGAAGATCACAACGAAGGACAAATGGTCATACAATGACCTAAAAGCAATACTCACGCGCAAATGTGAGTATATTACCTCGCAAAAGGTGAGCAAATGTGTTGATGGGATAATGCGCCTGTTAAACATGAAATCAAAATACGCGGATAACGTAGAGTTAAAGAAAGCAAAGAATTACATGTTGGGTCGGCCCTTTGTAATTTACAATGACCAAGTAGACTACGGGCTGCAATACCTTATCGATCGTGACATTTATTCCTGTTCGTGGATGGAAGTTAAAGGGACACTGGTCGAAAAGAAATTAACGACCTGTGACATTGAGATTGATATAAGCGACATTCGTCAGATTGAATGCGATCAGGTTGCTCCATGGAGGGTACTTTCTTATGATATTGAGTCGGTGCCACATCCGAGAGGTAATGGAAAATTCGAATTTCCAAGCGCCGAACGCGATCCAGTGTGCACTATTGGTGCTGTTTTACAAGTAAATGAGAAAGTGGACAAGTACGTCTGGATACATTCTCCAAATGGTGACCCAATCGAAAAGCTTACGCCCATAGAAAATCCACCAGATGACTATAACTCGGATGATATTGTAGTTTACCATTTCGATAGTGAGCTGGAGATGCTGAAGTCCTTCAATAAATTTATCGTCGAGAACGATATCGATATAATCGAAGGGTACAACACCGCATTATTCGACCACCCATACTTGTTTGATCGGTATGATACACTATGTGGGAACAAGCCCATATGGGGAAGGTTTTTGAATCGGAAATCGTACATCAAAGAAAAGGTATTTCAAAGCAATCAAGCTGGAAAAAACGTGACAAAGACTTTATACTGTCCCGGTCGCATCGACCACGATGGGTACCAAGTGATGAAGAAAAACCACAATTTAAATTCTTACAAGCTGGACGAAGTTGCTTTCACCTTCTTGGGAACAAAGAAGTACCCAATGGATTACAGTGAGATACATCCTAAATACCATACGAAAGAAGGACGCGACGAACTGGCAGTATACTGTGTGAAAGACGCATGGTTGACCAGAAAGGTTATGCATAAACTCAACAAGCTGTTCGTTTCTTTTCAACTGGCCTGTGTTACAGGTATACCAATTAATGATGTCCTGAATCGTGGGCAAGGTATTCGGACTATTGCGCTTATGTTACGTTACTGCAAACGTAGGAGCCCACCCTACTTTATTCCAAGGAGGGAAACGAAGGCGAAGTTCAAGAAGTTCAACGTTTTGACAAACGAACTGGGAATTGCACAGAACAATGAGGAAATTAGCGAAGGATTCCAAGGTGCTGTGGTATTAGAACCAAAGCCTAAGTTCTACAAGGATGCGATCGCAACGCTGGACTTTGCATCCTTGTACCCGTCCGTGATGATCTGTATGAATATGTCATATGAAACGATTGTATCAAGGGAAAAGATGTTAAAAATGGGATGGACAGAAGGGAATCAAGTTCGAACGGTACCCGACTACTCATTTGTAGATGGTAGAATGAAAACAAAGATTAATTACGATACGAATGTTATTTTTGCAACGAAGGAGACACGTGTAGGAATCATGCCGGAAATATTAGCTTCGTTATGGGAAGAACGTAAACGGGTCAAAAAACAAATGAAGAAACACCATCCAGATACCGTTCAGTACAAGATAGCAAACGGTCGTCAACTTGGTCTCAAGGTCTGTATGAACTCTATCTACGGATTTACGGGGGCATCCGTTGGGTTTCTTCCGGAAAAACGAATCGCCGAAAGCGTTACGAAGTATGGTCGTGGACTAACGTTAAAAACTCAAGACCTGATTGAGAATCATCCAGTGTGGGGAAAGCAGCATGGGGTACGATGCGTATACGGTGATACGGACTCGGTATTTTGTCACTTGCCGCGTTCACTGTGCGATGCCGACACTCCAGAGGCCACCGTAAAACGCGCGGAGGAAATAGGCAGGGAGATGGGCGAATATGTCGATTCACATTTTCTACGTCCGGTAGAATTGGAATTTGAGAAAATTTACTTGCCGTTTATGTTGTTGAAAAAGAAACGATATTGTGGTAAAAAATATGAAGAAGGACACGTAAAGATTGACATGAAGGGCGTAGAGTGCGTGAGGCGTGACTTCTGTCCTCTGTTGGTGAAGACCCAGAAAAAAATGTTGACCATTCTGATGGATACCATGAACGTTGAGAAGGCATGTAACATAGTCAGTAAGGCGGTACAAGACTTGGTGTTATGCAACGTACCATTGGAGTTATTAACGATGAGTAAAAAATTATCGCGTTCACCTTGCGACTATAAAGTCAAGGGCGCACATGTCAACTTGGCGATGCGCGTAAACAGAGAACGCGGTGAACAGCATGGCTTCGTTGCTGGAGATCGCGTACCGTATGTAATCGCCAAAGGTTCGTCTAGCAAAGTTTCGGAAAATGCAGTTCTGCCAGAAGAAATTACAAGTGGAAAATATGTGATTGATATTGAATATTACAAGAACAAGCAACTGATACCGCCGATGTTGCGAATACTCGAAAAATTGTGCGATAATCCACGGTCTCTCTTCCTTTGCAAAAGTATTAAGAAGCCGTCTATCACTGGCATGTTCAAGAATTGGGTTAAAAAAAGACCACGTGAATCTGAGCCTGTTTTCAAGCCCAAAAAAATAGTGAAGAAGAGCAAAAAAACGACACTATTTAATTTTTTTAAATAAGGTATAAATAATGAGATAATAACTATTAAATGAAACTTATTCTCTTCTTTCTATTATTAACTACCGTTTCCGCACAGCAATGTACTCAGTGCGATGAGAAAAGTGAGCTGGGGCGATCTACATGGCATTTACTTCATGAAATAGTGAAACACGCGGATCCCGAATACGAACCAGCTTTCATGAATATGATAAAAATATTGAGTGTGTTGTACCCATGTGAAGATTGTAAAGTTCATATTTCCGATTACATCAGCAATAGACGGATTGAAATGAATGAGAAATGGTTGTGCGAATTCCATAACTCTGTGAATGTAAGATTGGGCAAGCCTATATATGAATGTTAGGATTAGGGTTATATGGTCCAGATGGTCCAGATGGGCCGATGGTCCCTGAGCAGCACGACACCAGCTGTAGAAGGATAACATGGTGGATAATGAATGACCTTCACCGAAATACATTTGAAAACTAATTTAAAAACGTTTTTGAAATTCTTTTCTAACTATTTAAAGCCACAAATTCTAATCAAAATGAAGACCTGTACCAAATGCAACAAGAGTAAAGCGCTCACGGAGTTTAGCAAGGAGTCTAAGGGACGCGATGGACTCAACACCCGATGTAAAGTGTGTAAGAAGGCATATTGCAAGAAGTGGTACCAAAACAACCTTGAGAAAGAACGAGCGAGAGGCAGGAAGTACTACGAAAACAACCCTGAGAAACGCCGTGCATACAACAGGAAGAGAAGCAAACGCCCGGAAACTAAGAAACGAAACAATGCACGACAAAGGGAACGTATGAAGACCGATCCAGTGTTCAAACTTAAGCGTACTTTACGCACCCGCATATGGGATGCACTCAAAGGCAGGTACAAGAGTGCAAGTACCATGAAACTGCTTGGTTGTTCCATACCACATTTAAAGGACCATCTCGAAAAACAGTTCCTACCCGGAATGACATGGGAGAACCATGGAAAATGGCACATCGATCATATGATGCCATGTGCCTCCTTTGACTTGACCGACCCGGAACAGCAAAGGCAATGTTGTCATTACACCAACTTACAGCCCATGTGGGGTAAGGAGAACATGAGCAAACAGGATAAGATTCTTTACAATCGTACATGGAATGGGTTTAGATGGATAAATACTATATAACTAGACAACAAACATCCACCCTACTACTTTAAACTTATGCTCTTCTTTTTCCAAGTGAATGTACAGATATTTTATCGGTGGATTTCCCTCAATCACGAACCGTAAGGTCTCGCTTGACTGTTCTTCTGAAAGGTCAGCTCCTAGATCTTGCAACACAATATTTGTTATCTCATCTTTGGATAGTAAAATACCATCGTAAAACAGAGGATAAAGAATTAATCGAGTCCGCTGTACAACTGTCATCTCGTAACAAATTGGCGGAAGTTTTAAACCATCAATGGTCCGACCACTTACGAGATCATCGAATGGATTTTTTGATTTTTTTTTGTTATGTTTAATCGATAAATTTTTGGACACTCTTCTTTTTTTCCTGCCTTTACTGTAAAATTGTTGTTTCCTTTTCGAGCGTTTGACCGAAGCTTCGCCCAATTGTTTTAAAAGTGAGCGAACTTTATTTCGTTGTTCTTCTGTGAGCGGTGCAACTTCTTCCATATATTAAATCATTTTAACATATAAATAGTATAGTTTTTATTGTAAATGCCACTCTACGTTTATATGATAAGTCATGATAAACCCGAAATTAAAACACATACCTACATAGGATGTACAGAAAATTTTTTAAAACGTTTGAATCAACATAATGGATTGGAATCTGGTGGACCGCGAATAACGAAGCGGGCAGCCGGGTCATGGAAGCCGGTTATTATATTAAAGATAGAAAACAAAAAAATAAAGCCTAAGGCCATTAAATCGGAGTGGAAACAGAGCTCTAGGGGTTTAGAAAGTAGGATTAGAAAGGGTTTGGAGTTAGCAATCAAAAACAAACTAGCAATTATTTTACCTAAAAATATAAACAACCACATACCATCTGTTAAATATTTAAACGACAGATGGGACGATGAGAGAATTTTAATGACGAACAAAGAATGGACGACACTACTTGAGAAGTTTTAGCTTTTTGCGTTTCTTTGTTTGAATATTGAAGATGGGCACGTCATTTCGTCGAATTCTGATATCTAAAGATTTCCGAGGGAAGTCAAAAACAATTTTTGCTATAAACGCACGGTATTTCTCCATCAGTTCTTTCACATACGTTGAATCAAATAGTTCGATATCGGTTATTCTAAGTATATAGTGTGTCGCATGTAGTGTTATCTCGCTGTTAAATTCCATGTATGTCATTCCTAACACATTGCGAAATATCCCTCTTACATGTTGTTTATCAATTGTATCCACCATTGTTAAATCATAGTTTATAGGAATATCTCTTTCATCCAAGTCAATATCGTGTTTTCTCTTTTTCGTCCCTTCCTTATGCTTATAGGCGTCGATCTTGATTTCCGAAGTATTCAAATCAATCTGTATAGATATAACGTTGTTGTTCATCATCGGTATTTGAGAGATGTCGTTCAGGGTCATCTTAGGGGGATTGCATAAAATCATGGAGAACTTCGTGGGAAATTTTGAGTATACCCTCAATTTCATAGTCGATGATCCATCCAGACTACTTATTACCTTTATGACTTCTTCAACAAATCGACTATCGTTGTCGTGAAGACCTTTGTGACGTTTCAAATGGACTTGTGGGGTGGTAGGTGACGTTTCCATAGGTAATATATAAAAAAAACAGTCGTGCTTAAATACACCAGCGAATTGATGTATTTGCACCTATTTCGCCTTTTCTCGGGAGGAGTACAGGATATATCTACTGTTCCGTTCATCATGTTTGTAGCTATGCACGGTCGTAAACCTTGACCTTCTACAATGGTTCTCCATATGGATAGTGTATAGTCGGTTATAGTCTCAAGATTATTTACCTGTAATTTAAAGCCTTGGCCGCCGTGCATGTAGCCCTTAAAGGATACATCCATATCAGGGTTATCTGTATCGTTTATTCCATCTATAATTTCGTCAACAGTCTTGTTCTTTTTTAGCCTACGATTAAATACACTCTTAGACATTTAGATTAAATTAACCACTATTTATAGTTTGATATTTAACACGATTATGATTAGAAGGCTAAAGTACCGACAGACCCAGATTGCGGTTCTAAGAATGTTCGCTTTTCGGATAGTCTCCAACATCTCCATTGATTCACCGTCGTCCATCATTTTAAACTGATGGTACAACGCAATAATAGAGACGAATAAACACAACAAATGCAATACAGCAGGTGGGACTGCCCAGTCTACAAACGTGCACATTACAATGGTACTTACAATTTCCAAGAAAGCAAATGGACCAAAAGCTTTTGTTGTCCGATCCATTAGTACGTCACGTTGCATATCTTCAACTAAAGGGAAAGAAATAAGCTCATACGCTAAACCAGCGGTAACTATACAACAACAAGATAAATTGATTAATGACCAGACTAGTACTTCCATTTTTTATGGCTGACTTATATATTTATAGGTATTAATTCCATCAACCACTCCGCATCCATTGTTTTCAAAAAGTCTTTGTTTTCATACATTTTGACCACTTTGTGCGTAAAAAATGTTTCAAACTCTTTTGGTAAGCTCATCACTTGAATCCACTGCATTGCTTCGGTGAATCTCATCTGCAATGATATGATACAATCACAAAAGTCAGTCATCATATCTCCTATGATTCTTCTCTCTCCATCTGTCCATTCGGTGCTCGATTTTTCAATTTCGTGTGCGTGTTCAATACGTTTGACCAACACTTTCGCCATAATATGTACTTTTTTATCTACATGAACTGTAATACCACTTTTTTTGTGAAATTCAATCAATTGCTGACACCATGTATCTGGTTCTTCTTCCGGTATGCAATCAACCAAATCAAAGTTCGGCTTTTCTTCTATTACTACTTCACGACACTTGGGACATGTCACCTCTTCTTCATCGCTTCTATATTTGGCCATACAAGTCTCACAAATACCATGTCCACAGGGTTGCAACACCAAAGGTTTATTGATTTTGGAATACCGGTTCCAACATACAGGACATTTTGGTAATACTACATAATCCATTAAAAAGTATATAATCTATTTTATAGGTCAGTTTAACAACATCTAGAGAATAAAACTCTGCCATGTGCACTAATAATGTATACTTGGACCGCCACAAAAAGTACAATGTCTGGCCAGTACCACGAAATGGTCGCCCCAAAGGAAGACACGATACACGCCGCGTGAATGAATGGGAAATTTACTGCTCTGTAGAACCCCGAATCGTCATTTACATCGAAGAATCCCCAAAGTAATCCGAAAACCCAACAATGAACGAAGGAGGAAAGGAAATAATACCCTGTGTCATCAATTATACAATTCGGACCTTGCCATTCAGCGCGTTCAGGATATCCATCCCGACTTAGAAGGGCTATCATATGAATTATGACTACAGCAAAACTAATAAAAAACATGGTCTGTGGGGCATCCGCTGTGAAGCCGGTGGTTGTTTTTACAAAGTATTCGTGTGCGACAGTTCCACTGATAATATTACACACTGCTGCAATAATTAGGTACGTTAATTCGTATTCTTCCCTGTTGCATTGAGAGGCATATCCAAGTGCAAGACCATTGCAAATGGCACCTAATGCCCCGGCTAAAACATGCAATTCTTGCACCTGTTGTAAAACACCTGTACCGAATACACCAATAAAGGAGAGAACGCTCAATGTTTGAATTACACCTTCGGAATACGCTATTTCTGCCCCTAAAAATAATAAGTTTAGAACCCAGAAAAACATAAGATATAACAATCCGTCTGGAAACGATTTTTCTCGTTCTTCCCGTCTACGTATAGAGTCGCGTACTTCTTTACTATATAAATCCATTTACATGTATGTACATTTTATTTATACCTCACTTCTACAATTTGGACATGTGTTGTTGTTTTGCAACCATGGTGATATGCAATCTTTATGAAACGCATGTGACACCTCATTTTTGCATGGTAGTCTAGTAATCTTCTCCCCTTTTTTTATTGGTTTTTGACATATAGTACAATCTGCTAAGTCACATTCGGCGGCGTATGTTGGGTACTTAGACTTAACCTCAGGAATTTCCTCCTGCCAAAACGTTTCTGGAAGCCAAAAATTATCCTCTTGTGCCCCAAAAGCTTCAAGTATGGAAGACGTAACGGAAGGTCCCCTATTTGTTACCACAGGTTCGTTAACCCAACCTCTACCATTTCTAAATTCTAATGTGTAAGAAGTCATTTATACATATAGTTTAAACTTATATACTATCCGCCACATAATAAACATCCCAATTTTTCAAGACATCCTACTTCCTCTTCCTCTTCTTGTTGTCCTATCGCGATGCTATTCCCTCCACCCGATGCAGGAGCTACTGAACCCCTATTCCCAACGTTTACGGTTATTGTATTCCCCATTTTTTAATTTTATTTACATATATATACATGGATTTTAAACGAAGTCTGCTTCATCGATGTAGACGGTCTCGTACGACTCTTTTGGTTGTATTGGAACAACGGTGGATGTTAGGGTTTCTTTTTTCTGAAATTTGGACAGGACAGCTTTTTTTATTTTGGTTTCCACGCTCTCTTCCTCTTGATCCTCTTCCTCTTCTATAGGATCTTCGGGCAGAGGCATAGGGTGCACTTGCAAGCTTACACGACAACCCATTTTTTAAATTATTAAAGGTATTTATATTTAAACATTCAGTGATCCACGTATTTTGTTTGCATTAATATTTCTGCGTATTCTTTCGCGTCGTAATATGCTTTGTCTACATCGTGTCACAGTGTAAATCAAAATTAAAAGCCAATATAAATAAAAGGAAAGCTGCTGATGGAAACTTTTATAATTATAGTATAAAACAAGAGACACGATGGACAGAATGAAAATACATATATCTGCCCATACCATTTAAAAAAAAATTCTTAATATTTATACTGCATAAATTGTCCTTTTCGATACCGTTTTGGTCTCCATCGCATGGCAGGTTCTCCACCAGATAACAGCCATTCAATGTAAAACGATTGCCTTCTCGTTTTCATTGGTAGGATAATATTGGAACGACATATAACGCATGTAGTGTGAGTTTTTATTAAGATGTTATGACACTGTTTGCACCAAGTGTGTCCACATGGGTTTTTAAATATACTTTCTTTCGTTTCAAGGCATATAGGACACTCCATATACTAGTAAAATATTACCTATAGATACGTATAAAAATTAAATAAATGAACATATAATTATTGTGCATTCCGTTACCAATATGATCCGGGTTTTATTCGGAATGGGTGTAGGAATTTATTTGGCTCAGAATTACAATGTTCCCAACGCAAAATTATTTCTTAATACTATGATGCTATATTTAAAAGACTTTGAAAGGAATCTTCAAGAGAAAGACAAGAAATCGTAAGTTCTGTCGTGACATTTTTGTAATAGACTGAATCATTATCGTCCTTATACTTGTCAAATGCGTTTTTAATGTCTTCACTATTATCCAATCCCAATGCTTGTTCCAATAAAGCCACTTTTTGTCCGCATTCGTCATCTGTCAACGACTCCGCTTTATGTTTTAAAGCTAAAGCATGACGCCTATTCAACTGGCTGTATTCTAATTTCTTCCATGTGCGCGATGCAATTTCCATTAACTGGTACGACATTCGAATCGGCGAAAGAACCTCTTTAAAGGTGTACATGTTGTAGTAGTAGTCACTGGCATATAGCAGTGCTTTTGCCAAATGATACCTGTGTTGTAAGATGGGCAATATGCTAATATCGGAGTCTGTCCACATATAATTGTTTAAAACAAGCATGGACTGCATTTCATGCTGCACCGCCGTAGAAAACCATCTTTTTGCTTCTTTGGGTTCTTTCGAAACACCGTTGTCATGAGCCCATTTGGCCATCAGAGTCAATATGTGCAGTTTTTCAAAATTCCAACAGGAAGAACTTTTGCCGCACCATACAAACAGTAGAGGATGTTTCAACGAAGTGGTAGGTACCGCAATTTTGCTTAATAATTTATAATACTCTTCGGCTTTCGAATACATATTCTCATTGTGTTGTACACCCTGTGCTATCTTACGACGTAGTTCAGAAGCTTTAATAAGCTGTTTATTGCTAAAGTCAACATGACGCTCAAAAAAGATAGGAGATGTTTTCATATAGTGTTAGTATCCCTTATATTTATACTATAATACAGGCATCCGTTTCCACTTCTTGTGTCTCTACGTTGACGCCATGTTTCTTTGCTATTGCTTCAATCTTCTTTAACTTCTTCTTTATTGTCTTATTTTCTGCCATCAGCACTAGCACTTTGGATTCCAATTCATTTACAAAATCAGCCAATTCTGTATCTTGACGTATAACTGACATTTAATCAAAAACAAAGTTATATTTATAGCCTTGTACATACAATAAATGGAAGTTATAGCAGGTGCCTTATCCCAACTTACCGCTGGCGTAATAGCATGGACTTTTATTGATTTGGGCAAATTCTGGAAAAGTCAAAATTATTATGTAAACCAACAAGTGATGCAAATGCAGGCTCATTATTTAAATAAAAAAGCCCTTATTCGCACGGCTAAAGGGAGAACACAGCAGGTAGTACAAGAAATATTCGACCAATACGAAAGGACCATCCGGGCCAACGCCTGCTGCTGGGTGAAGACAGACAAATTACACCTTGTTAAGATGAAAGGTGGTCGGATAAAAACTAGCAAGGGGTGGTCTACACCGAAATGCTATGTTCATAGGGGATTTTTCCCACCATCTATGCCAATATATGAAAGTATGGATACATGTAAAAAACAAATTGATACGACGAACGGTGTTAGTTTCACAGAGAACGCAACATTGGTATCCGCGTGGAACCAAATGGAATTTCTGGTTTTGCAATTAGAAGCGCTGGAACAAGATATGGCAGCAATAAAATTGTAAAAATGAAGTGTAAATTCACCGACTCAAAACAAATCTACGAAATATTCAAGTTCATCGCCCAGTTTACAGATGAGGTGAATCTGGTTTGTGGCGATCATGGGATAAGCGTATTTACCATGTCGTCATGTCACACTGTTTTCATTGACATGAATATGCCACAGAACTACTTTAAAGAGTATGTGTGCACAGAAAACTGCATTATTGGTATATGCGTGCCTGTGTTACTTACTGCATTAACAAAAGAAAAATGTGACCTTAGCATGGAAGTAGTAGGAGATAATGTGTTGTTTACACGCACAACCTCCGACGAAAGTATAAAATATTTGATCAAACAAATGACCATCGAAGACGACAACATGGAAATTCCATTGCTACATGAAAACGTACACATGAAAATACCATATTCTGTTTTGAAACGATGGAAAAAGTCCATACTAAGTTTCACCAAATGTGGTGTAACCATTCGGCCAATGGCGGAATGCGTGCACATAAGCAGCAAAGGCGACGGTGGTGCGGTGGCGATGCAAACGCCCGTTCATTGCGACCACGTTACATACGCATCATTCAATAATCCGTGCGAGATGGAATTGGCAAATACCCTATTGAGCAGAGGTATGACCATTGGTGAGGTGAATCCTTCCGTAGAAATGGGTTACCAGAACGGTATGCCTTTCCGTATTGGTGTCAAACTTGGTGAAGGTTACCTACAAGTATACATCGCCCCGAAATACTCGGATGACGAATAAACGAGGTATATATACACTTTATGTTTAAAGAAATGGCCCGTGTAGTTGCAGACAACGAAGTTGATGCCCAACAAGAAGAACTTTCCGACGAAGACAATGAAACGTCCAATCTGATTGGTCCAACACCGCCGAGAAAACCAGCTTGTAGAAGATCTCTTTGTAAAGGTTTAATACTAAGTTTAGCTGGTATATTGTTTTTACTTATGATGATACAGTTATGGAGTGACTACGGTACATACATTCAAACTCAAACTTTCCCCCCGAAATTGATGTCCATGGGGACATATTGCAGAAATGGTACCCAGCAAGCGTCCTATCGACCATTTGATTGCGACTATATTGAAAAGTTAATTTGTATTGTTGAAAAGCCATCGTCTGTCTATGTACACGCTACACCACATTCTGACCATTCTTGGGCCAACGACCAACTGGTGGTCGAGCCTCATAAATCGCCGGAGTGCATTGATTTGATTGTATGGACTATATAACTTTATATTTTTAAAACATATGGATAAACTTTTAGTCGCACTAACCTCTACTGTCGTAATATGTACAATTTTATATTTTACAATTGAAAAGAAAGAAAAAGAAAAGTGATTTATAAACAAAAATGGAAAAGTGGCAAGAAAGTATTGTTAAACGGTTCGTGAAGGAAATTTCACTTACCAAACAGTTTACAGATTCCTTCGATGATTTTACACAATGCAGAGTCATGGAAATCATCTCGTTGATGAAGCCAATTAAGGCCCAAAGTCAAGATAACGCTATCACGCTACGTCTTACAGGAGGGTCACTAAAGGCACCCATTATGCTCGAAAAAGATGGTACCGTTCGTCCCATTATGCCGAATGAGTGTCGCACTAGAAATCTTACTTATTCTAGCCCATTGTACGTTGATATTCATGTGGAACGTCAAAAGGGTGAGAATACTGTCCTTCGTGACGTGTACATGGGTCGAATTCCTGTAATGGTATTTTCATCCTTATGTCACCTATACGATAAAAAGAACCGTGTACCGAACGGTGAGTGCGATAAAGACCCCGGTGGGTACTTCATTGTGAATGGCAATGAAAAATCCTTAGTTGGACAAAAAGCCTCCATGCACAATCGTATGATTACTTACTTTAAAAATGGAGTTTCCGCGTGTGCTGTGAAATCAGAACGTAACAAACGTGTCCATGTTACTACTTTAAAATTCAAGGACAACACACCGATCAGCTGTACCTTTCCACGCTTGGAAGAAGAGATACCTGCCTTCGTATTGTTAATAGCAATGGGCATCAATGTGGAGGAAATACGGTCTGTATTTTCAACCGAGGAAAACGCTTGTTTGGAAGCATCCTATCGAAATTTACCACAAAGTGTCGAAGAGGCGCGGTCTCTGATTAAAATTCGAGAAGTGTATAATGTTGGTCTTACGGAAAACCAACGTTTGGAAAATGCAATTCAAAATGTACTGATACCGCACATGAAAGAAAACAAAGCTGTCTTTATCATAGCGATGATGAAAGAATTATTGGCTGTCGCTACTGGTCAAATAAACCCAACAGACAGAGACTCCGTTGCCAACCAGCGCGTAGAAACATCGTCTACTCTGTTGTCTACCTTATTTCTTCACTTGGTCATAAAATTGTGCAATGATATCAAGCTCTTGTGTCAAAAAACCCTCCCAAAACTAAAACGTGGTATAACTGACGAAAAAATTCGATCGTGGTTGGCAAAGTCCAACACTATTACAGACGGTCTCCAATATTCACTTGCCACTGGTAATTGGAATACTACCTTTGTGAACCGTCTACAGCGGTGCGGGGTGGCCCAAGCCCTACAGCGTTTGACATACATCAGCACCATTTCTCAACTGCGTCGTGTTTCGTCTGCTGTAGACAAGACCCAAAAACTACCGAAACCGCGATATTTGCATGGATCACACTGGGGGCGTTACTGTCCAGCTGAGACACCTGAGGGTGGACCATGTGGATTAGAGACTCAACTTACCGTGCAATCGTACATATCTCTGAAACGGAACCCTCAAGCCATTCAAAGGGTAATAAAACAGTACTTCTTGCCAACCTTTGACTTGAAACATACAATGGTCTTCATGAATGGCATTCTTGAAGGATGCACCAAGGATGCGTCAAACTTGGTCAAAACTGTGCGTTATGCAAGACGATCGGGTCAGTTTGACAAAGATATTTCCGTCACGCACAAACCATGGCGCCAGCAAATTCATATTTCAACAACTTCTGGAAGAATATGCCGCCCGTTGCTTATTATAAAAGACGGCGAATGCGTGTACAAAAAGACTGAAGATGCTGACACCATGTCGTTTCATCAGTTGATGTGCGAGGGCGTCATTGAATATCTGGACTGTGAAGAGGAAGACATGGCTCTTGTGGCTTTCTTTACAAAAGATATCACCAAACGCCACACGCACTGTGAGATAAGCAACGCTATGATGAATGGACTGTGTGCAGCAACCATTCCGTTTTCCGATCGCAATCCCGGTACAAGAAATACCTATCAATGCGCCATGGCAAAACAAGCCCAAGGTGTGAACGCGTCCAACTTTCAGTTAAGAATGGACACTACAACCAATATTATGTGGTACGGCCAAAAGCCCCTTGTAACAACCGATTTGGCAAACGAGTATGGCGTCCACGAACTTCCAACTGGTACCAACGCTATTGTGGCAATCATGTGCTATGAATCATTTAACCAAGAAGATTCAATTATTGTAAATCAATCTGCATTGGACCGAGGCTTTGCTAGAGCGGATACATACAAAACCATCAAAGAGTCGTTAAGTGGAAAGGACAAATCCGTATTCCAACGCCCAATAAAACGAAGAAGAGTCGGCAAATACAACAGTCTCGAAGAAGATGGTATGCTACGGCCCGGTGTTACAGTTAAAACTGGCGATTGTATTATCGGAAAAGTTACATACGGAAAGAACAGGAAAGAGGACAATTCGAAAATGGCATCGTTTCCCGGAATGGTGGACAAAGTAACCATGTACCAAGAACGAAACGGTGACAAAGCAGTCAAAGTTAGAGTACGACAAACACGTATTCCAGTCATTGGGGATAAATTTTCAAGTCGGCACGGACAAAAGGGCACTGTTGGAATGCTGTACCAACAAGAAGACATGCCGTATGATATCGATGGTATTGTACCGGACATAATTATAAACCCACATGCGATCCCGTCGCGTATGACTATTGGACATTTAGTAGAATGTTTGACTGGTCAGGTAGGGTCACTTAAAGGTCTGATCGGAGACGCTTCGCCATTCAATGGTAGAAAAGTAGAAGATATTATGAACGAGTTGAAGCAAGCTGGGTTTAAACCTACAGGAGAGAAACAGCTATACTCGGGCTTTACCGGGAAGCCCATCAAAGCCAAAATATTTATGGGTCCTACATACTATCAGCGCTTGAAGCATATGGTAAACGACAAGATTCACGCACGAGGCAGAGGTCGAAGAAATCAATTGACGCATCAACCAAACGACGGTCGCTCCAATGGCGGTGGGTTAAGAGTAGGAGAGATGGAGAAAGACTCGTTCAATGCACATGGTGTACCATTTGTAATTAACGAAAGAATGTGTATTTCGTCGGACGCACATGAAATAACAGTGAAGGGAAAGAAGGTTACTATACCGTACGCGGCAAAATTGTTGATAGATGAATTGCAAAGTATGTGTATTAAAGTAGACTTAAAAGTTTAGACGCATGTCACGATCGATTGGAACCGTACTTACTGGCTCGTATCTTCCGTAATACACTACATCAGTATCGTAATATCCATACCCACCGAGCGGTAAAAATAAAAGTAATATAAACCATAAAAATGGATTTATCCATAAGCCCAACAGTACAGCCCAGAATAAAATAAAGAATGCTCCACCACCGTAATAACTATATCTCATTTCTACATACATTTTAAACTTATATACTAGAAAGTGGTCAATAATGGTTGTTTCTCTGGCAAACGATTTTCCAACTCATCAATGCGATCGCTCAATTTCTTCATTTCACAGTTTAACAGCAATTGCATCAGCGTCATGATCAGAATAAACGCAACCATCAACCATGCGGTCTCTTCGGAATATTCCATCAAAAACTCAGTTGTAGTCTTGAAAATTTCTGTGTTGTTATTGTCAATTTGGACGTTGTGATTAAAGGTTCTTACATGACGGTTAAAGGTTTCGATATCAATTGTATCTTGCATTTTTAAGACGCACATTTTACTTAAATACTACTTTATTAATTTATCATATAAGTACATCTGTATTTTAATTAATGAATTGCAAAGTTTGCGGAAATCGTCCCTACAGACGACGATTGTGTAGACCATGTTACAAAAGAGACCAACAACAAAAATTTCATTGTACTTTTAAAAAATGTACTTCGCCTGTATTTGCAACCACTTTATGCCAAAAACATTATCGAGTATGGCGTACCACATGTTTACAGTGCAATAAATTAATACACTGTAGATCACTTTGTAGATCACATTATAGAAAAGCTATACGTAATAATGATTTTCCTAAAGAGCCTATTTGTGATAGAGTAGATTGTAATAAACCAGTGTACTTGAATCGGACTTGTATAGAACATTTTAAAGAACAATTTAAGGTATGTATTGTAGTAGAATGTTCAGATAGGTCACACAAACGAGGCTTATGTTGTAAGCACTATTTCCGTCAAAGAAGACGGGACCAACTGGTCTGATGGACCCGATGGACCAGATGGACCAGATGGACCAGATGGACCAGATGGACCCGACCCCTTAGAGACCAGAGACCCCCAGAATCCCACGCACGGACACACACACACACACATATGTATATTATTATACACGTTTCTTAAAAATATTTAAATGTATTTAAGAGTATAAAAGCAAAATACAAACAAAACAAAATGAAACGTGATTTTTCAAAGATTTCCTTCGCTTCTAAGCGTGCCCAGATTTTAAATGAGTGCAAAAAAACTAAAAAAGACTATAACGGAGCTACTTTGAAGGTAGAGCAAACCGAAGAACTGGAAGAAGAGTTTCCTACCGACGTTGAACGCTTTGATCAGGTCGATGTAGACTTTGCAATCTATAAAAAAAGGAATGGCGAGTGCGTCCCACGTGTAATTCGTAAGGGCGACACCAAGAAAAAGAATCTTACTTTCTGGTTGCCTCCCATGAAGGTCAAGTGGTCAAATTTGGGTCCAAATGGTAATTTGGGCAAATATGTAAAAGACCCGGCAAAAGCAAAGTTCACTGTATCGTTGGAAGTCTCTCCCCCAAGTGAATTGAAAACTCATCGAGAGAAATTTGAAGCCGACGCCGTAAAAGCCATCAATTTGGTATTACAAATCTGTGACAAGTCCATGTCTTTGGCCCATCGAGACAAGGACACGTGGAAGAAGTTGACGGAAAACTACGATGATTCATTGTCGTTTATTAACGATGCCAAACATTCGGTGCTAAAACGAGACGGTGATGATGTTCTCTTTCTAAACCTTACTCGACGTTTGGAAGGATGGCGCGGGGAACCAAATCGCCCAACCTTTTGGCGTTTAAAAGAGGACAATTCTTACGAAACAATTGATCCCAAGTTTATTCCGAAAGGGAGCATGCTATCGGTTCAGGTCTCATTTCGTGCATACAAGATTCCCGGGGGGATGTATGGAGTGGCAGGAGACCTTGGCGAACATATCTTGGTGGTACATAAACCGTCTAAGAAAGAAAAAAAGGATACATTATTTGATATTCCTTACATCGCTTGGGATTAACTCTTCCAACGGATTCAATTCCGAAATATTCATGTTATAGCATGACGCGTGTACTTTGTAACCATTAGAAGTATCGATATCGCCTTTTTTAAAGAACCTAGCTTTACTCATAAACTCCTCTTTATTCATATAGCCACATATCCATGCTTTGTTCACTCTTGTGCTTACGCGTAGGAACACGTAGGCGTCACACCGTTGACGTGGGTTGTGATTGCACACCGAGCATTCATAATACGGTTCAGGAGGAGTAACCCTTGATGTTTTCTTCGTCTTAATTTCCAAGCGTAGACCATTTGGTGTTTTCAGATCGTAGTTGTAAATGTCGTCCGAGTCTTTGCAGTTTAAAAGATCGCGTATAACTTCTTCACCGAGCATCCCCCATCCATTGCTTTGGCCAGAGGTGATTGAATTATTCAAAACGCCCAACTCATTTGCGCGTGTTTCTGCTCGTTCGTATTGGTCGTAGGTTACCACAGTTTCAACTGGCTTATTGTTTTTTTCGTGTGTGAAGTGATTCATCATTGTATAAGTAAAAGTGATTTCAATTAAAATGAGACCAAAACCGGAAAAAATGTTTTCTACTCCAATGCCACCTCTTTTACTACCACCGTCTCAACACACTGAACAGTTGCGTAAGAAGAAAGAAAGACTTCGATGGAAGAAGAACCTTCTGCTCGGAGGATTGTATGTCGTAGCGTGTGTAATTCTTATAATTTTATTTCTGTAGGGACCATCGACCAAATGGACCCTATATATATGATTTAAATGCGAGTAAATGGAAGAACAAATACATAATACATACATTAAAGCCTTTAAAACTGCACTGGAAGAAGACCTAAACGATGAGAAGTTTGATTGGGTTTGTAAACTACACCGGGAGATAGTCATTCGAATCTGCTCCATCATACCACGTCGCAATGACTTGCACAATCAAATTGCAGAAAAGATGGACCCCATTGTATTTCGTCAAATGCTCGACAACAACTGCTTCAAAGGTGAAGATTTTGTCGCGATGGTAGACTATGTATACGGGTGGCTGTATCGACTATGTGCACCTGTACGCGACGACGAAATAAAAAAGACGCACGAAGAGCTTTACAATAGTTTATCTTCTTTGACTTTTGGCCAGTTAGTTCCCATGTTTGTTATTGGTGTACATGGACACTTAGATAATATAGTGAAAGATTTAGCGAACGAACAAACAACAGAAATGAAAAAGATTATCCAAAATAAATGATAAAACACTTTATTATAAAATACTTCTTACAAACAAAAATGCTGTCGGGACACGACTTTATGAATTTATCCAATACCTGCAAGACATTTAGGTCGTATAATACATCAAAATGCTTACAGTTACTATGGCGCCATGGAAGCGTTAAAAGTTTAAAAACTGCATTATACGTTAAAGATAGACTTCGCATATTTACTCCGAAGGAAATTTTGAAGGAGGCACCTAACCGCACGAAAGAATTTGAAATTGTGTCTGCTTTCCGGCGTTTGCTTTCTCGTATGGAAATGACTAAGCTTTCAAAATGTAACTTTTCCAGTTGGTTATTTCTTCGCGAAACATCAAAGCAACCAAAATTAATACTGGGTAAACGTATGAGGCACTATATTTGACTTTTCGAAAATGATTGTTTTTTAAATATTCGTACCAATTGAAATTCGTAAAATGAAGAATAGACAACCCGGGAGACAATGGGTTAGTAAATAGCATCGCTATACTAAACCATGACATACTATCACACCAAAACGCACACATCGCCACAGAAATACCGGCCAAAATATCTACTTCTTTAAAATCAATACTTATTGTTAAAGTGTATAACCCCAGCAGAATATGAACTATTATTCGTGTTACTATACTAATAGTATCTGTTTTCATCATTCTGCCCAAATTCATCAGTACACTACCTAAACGTCCTCTCCACGTCAGTGCATGCATAATAAATCCCCATAGCACTCCCCCGGTCAGTATGTAGAAACGTTTCTTACGAAAGCCACATATGGTGGTTACCCACCACGGAAGAAATGAGAAGTGGTATAACTCTTCCGCAATGTAAAACCCAAGGTACATCAGTAGCAAACCTATTCCGTGCCCGACATCTTTACTTTTATAAGGTTTACCAAAACGAGTAAGTGGTACTAATAATACGGCCCCGATAAAATGCATCCAAGCCGACGGCTGTGTAAAATATATAAAAATAAAATGATATATTAACCACATTTACTGGTATTTAAACACTATAAATACGAATAAATGGCACTGACACTGGTCTCGCCGAATGGATTTCGTTACTTCAGTGTAATGGTAATGATATCAATCCTTATTATAGCATTCGTCAATTCGGTCAGTAAACTACTTCCTGAAGATACCGATTTACTACGATTTTTTATAATCAACTTGGTAGGGTTCCTGTTGTTCTGGTACAGTATACATAAAGGAAAATATATAAAAAATCCCAAATGGGTATGGTACAATAATAGCTTTATTTGCAGCGGTATAACACTCATTTTATATGCAAATGTAGTATTGGCCGATGCATTGCACACTTACGTGCTTCCCATCTTCTACTTGTTTGAAATAGCCATAGTTATTTACATAGGTGGAAGATTACGCCAAGAAAGTGATTACCAAATTTTTCAAGAGATGACAGATTTAAATGGTACTGCATAGGACGGATGGACCCATACATGGTCGTTCACGCGCTTCAATGGACACTGTACATGAATTAGACGAAGACACTCTCTACATTTGTATTCGCTTCCATCGCTATACCTTATTTTGTTGGACGTGTGTTTCCCACATACCTCACATGGTTCAATCCATGGTTTAATTCTTGATATTTTTGATCCCATTGCAACATTGTTCAAAGGTATATATACCATAATTATTCTATAAAATGGAAAAAAACACCGAACCTAATCCTCGTTTGATCTTTTGGGAAGAGTTTGCTCTTTCTCTGGAAGAGTACTTTCAAGCTTACGATCGTTGGCTTCAGGATCCAAACACTCCTGTGGCGAATCAGATTTGATTTTCAAATCGTCTAACTTTGAGGTCAAGTCTTCATCACAAAACTTTGCAAAATCACCTTTCACTTCCAAGCAATACTGAAGAATGTTGTCCCAATGCTTTTCCAAGTTGGAAAGATCTTTTGGTTTTATGCGACACGTTAAAATTGTACCACTTTTGGGCTGATAGCCGAACTCGCACTCATGCTGTTCTAAAATCCACATGGTGTTTTCATCAACAAGAACGTTTTCATCTGTTTTCAGAACTTTCCATCCTTCTGGCGCTATCAAAGCTGGGTGCTGGTAGAATACTGAAAAAACTTTTAATGTATGGTTGTCTGAGGTCGTTACACGCACTCTAGTACATCTATTTTGAAGTAAATACTCGTTCATTTAGTTTAAAAAATAAGCACTTATATACTAAATTAATACATTGCATGTCGCTGGCAAATTATCCTCCAAGTCAACAAGATGCCCGTCCGTATTTTTCACCTCCAGCGGGATAACCATAGTTCTAGAATACATCTTACTTACATTCAACGCAACGTCACCCTTTTTCGTGTACGCTATCCCCACGTTTTCGGAAAAGAACAAATCCAACTCGCAACCTTGGCATTCTGGTGGAATGATAAGTGAACCATCCGTTCCATTTGCTCTTGTGATGCAAGTTGAAAATTCCAGTGCTCCCTTGCAACTAATATCGCACTGTACTGTATTTTTAGGAGAAAGGGAAATGTCTACCATGCGCATTGTGTTACCATGAGTCCATTTTTTTACACTGTCTACTACCCATGATACCAAGGTGTGATGGGGCACTTGTTCGGACGATTCTTTGATAAGAGCGGAAGAGTGTTGAATACGGAAGGACGATTGCTGATCGGCAGAAATACAGACATGGAGAAGTTTAGTAGAATTATTTGTTAGATTAAAATGTGTAGAATTTGTCAATACGCTCATTCAGTAATTAATTATTGAATATTTATACTGTTTTTTGGAGATCAAGCACCAACTGCATATCTTTCACTTGAACTGTTTCCCGACCGGAATGAATTGCAGCCTTGTTTGCATTTTGAAATACCTCTACAAGATATGACTCCGCGCCGATGTGCAACGCATCATGGGCTTCTCCCTTAAATCTCACGTCCGTTTTGAAATGTTGTGAGATGCTCTGTGTTAGACGATTAAAGGGTGCGACAGGTATAATTTTAGACGTGTTAGATTGTTCGCGCTTAATCTCACGGATGGCGTTCGTAGATGCTTTACGTTTTCGTTGTTTTTTTTGCTGTGTATTCATTTGCAGAAAAAACAATATCTTATATACTCTATTTTTTATTTTGTCACGGATTTTAGACGCGGGTGATCGTAATCCACGGACCTGCCTTCTGCAAATTGAATGTTATCGTCTTTGAGCTTGTATTTATGGCTGAGATTGTCCACATAAGCTTTTAGCTTCTCTTCTTTTTTGTTTTTTGGTTCCCATGTATTGAAACGATTTACCAATTCATGCGTCTCTTGGACGAATGGTATCGATGGAGAAGCAGGTCGAAATGGCTCGCCTTCCTCATCAGGTACGATAAAATCGCTCATATCCTCTTCGTCTTGATCCATAGGAACTTCATCAAACTCACCTGTAGGAAGCGATACTTCGTCTGGGACGGTATCGTTTAACGAAACGAATGTATTCTCCGTCAATGGACGAAACCCAAGCTGTCGGAAACACTCCAGAGCTTTTTCTTTGATCAATGGAATGTGTTCCATTACACAAGTTGGATGACATGTGTTCCAATCGTCGTCATACTTCCACACCCAACGATTATCTTTGCATCGATTGATATAAAATACTTCCAACAGACCTTCTTCGTCTATACCAACCAATTCAGCGTACCAGACGCCAGATTCACCGTTAATTTTTAATAAATCGCCTTCTTTCATCTTTAAATTAAAATGTACATATATATATACCCATAAAAATAAATAAAATGGAGAACATGACAGAAATGTACAATTGGTTAACTGTATGGGACCGTAGTGTAAACACCAAGAAACGTCCGGCCCCACCGAAAGACACGCCATGTGATAGACCTAGGAGGAAAGTTAAAGTAAAAAAATAATAGTATATAACATTAGTTTATATTTACAAATGGATTTCCGACCAGTAGATACACTAAATACTATTACAACCCGTAATATTATTCGAGTCAGCGCCCTTGTCAATATATTTATGGTTGTGTTGTATCTTTCTATAGAACCCTACGTTTCCGGTGCACATATGTCGTGGTTGCATCAAATACACATACTGATACAGCCAATTATTCTTTTTGTTTCCATTTCGGAAAGCACCGTGCTGACAATACTAGCTATATTGATGTGTGTCACCGCCGGTATGTTCGATGGTTCCGTCACTTGGCTGTCTTATGTGGCCATAACACGGTGCTTAAATGAACCAACAGCTTCGTGTGTTCAGTTGGTATGGGAAAAGGGCATTTGGGTTTGTATCGGCGGAGTTGTTCTATTGATGGATATATCATTAACACTCCGATTGTGGTCGTTGTACTCCGTGTTGAAGAAAAAAGATTCGTATGAAAAGGCCAATAAAGAAAATTACGAAGCGTTGAGTATCAAACCAGCTCCATTATTAACCAATCTTCGTGTTAATTTTGCAAAAATGCGCATCATTCATCTCTTTCTCATACCCTTCGGATTCATGTTTATTTTCCTTATGCTAGATAACGCATTTAGCAACCCCTTACATTTTGTCTCATTCGGTCATTTGATTCTGGATATCTACGGAACCAGCGTCAGCAAAATTCATGATAAAGTATCACTCATTATATTATTGTCTGGCACCGTACTATTTGGAGGAGCAAATATTTTTGGGTTCATTTACAGAATGGCCACAGATTTAAGTACAGTGGGGGAAGAATTAGTCTATCTCATATCGGTTCTTTTTATTTTTGCTGATATTTTGATCGTTTATTTTGCAGCGGAAAATTTAAAATTGATTGACACATACGATAAATTAAAAGTTAATTAAATACGCCACCAGCTAATGAATGTAACCCATAATAATAACCCCACTATTATGCTTATTAAAATACCAATTGGTTTGAAACGAGATACCATCTGTGATTTTAACTTTCTCACTTGTGCTGTATTTCGCATTATTTCTTCATTTATGTCCGACAACTGGTCTTTCAAACGGGTTTCCATTGCGTCACCATTTTCCAAGATCTCTTGCAGTGTGTTTTCAACACTCGACAACCTATTCTCTATAGAGCGCAAACTAATTTGTTGTACTTGCATTAGACAGCGTTCGTCTATGTTTTATACCACAGTTTTTAAAATGGACTGTATCTGTGTTCCAAAACGGGCCTGAGTTTCAATGAATGCTACTTCGGTGTCGTTCAATCTAAATTTTGTGCTCTCGTACTGCTTCTTTAAATAGTTCTTAAACTCATTAACATCATTTGCACCGTACAATTTTGGTAATTTCGTCGCAAGTACGCCGCCTGCCATAGCGTCCTGTTCCAAAATATCGTCCATTAAAGCCAATTCCATACGAATTAATTCATCCAGTTTGTTTGGCCAAAAGCAGAACATCATCCACCTTGACTTTTCAAACAGTGGGACCAAACGAACGTCAATACGATGGGGTTTCTTCATCAATCTCGCCCTCCATACCAAGTCCTTTTGAATGTCACGCACCGTCCATCGTACGCGCTGGTAGGGCCCCCACAAGGTGTACTTCACAGTAGTAGTAGACTCTACTGTAAATTCGTCCACAGGAAATGTACCACAACGATCACATATTCCCATTGCGTACATGTTCCCATCACGCTTGTATAGTAGTCCCAATGGCAACTTTCCTTTGTCGTCCACCACTACACAGTCCTCGTCTGTTATTTGCATACAGGACTTTATAGACTTACCATACAAAGACTGAAAGCGTTTTCGAAGATTGGACACTGTGCAGATGTAAGGACGGATCTCCTTCTCCAGTGATTTTCGGAAAGAAGGCATCTTTAGTATATATAATCTAATAAATACTAAGAAATGAACTTTAAAATAATAAAAAGATCGATTAACCCTTTTCGAAACGAATATGCGTGTACAGATGCCCTTCGAGTTTCTGTGAATAGGTTGATGCGTAAAGGTAATTACCCATCGTGGATGCTACCCTTGAATTTAACGGCAAAGAAATGCTTCGTTGGAGGGTACAAACAAGTATATGTGTACAACAATTATGCAATAGCTATTAGCAAGAAAACAATGGATGTAGGTCATTTAAAATCAAAATTTGAAAAAGTAAATGAGAAGGTACCATATTCCTTAAACTACCCTGAAGAAACTACCCAAATTGGCGAATACTATGTAGCAAAATTAAGGAAATGTTCGGATTCGTTAGTGGAGAAGCTTATTTCTGGTCAGCAGGGATGGGAGGACCAGATGGTCCGGTTGGGCCGGGCTTTGCGGAAACTTCACAAGGAGAAGGTAATGTTGTCTGATATCAAACCGGACAATATTTTAGTTTGTGGTAATGTGCTATCGTTTGGGGATATTGACGATGCCTACGATATAGAAAAGAAAAAGGGAAAACTAAAAATAACACCCCCTTTCAGCCTGCTACCATATTGGGACGAGTACGGCACAGGCCCAACGAGACCAGATGGTCGATGGTCCGACGATCATTTAAATTTTCTGGACTGGTATGCGTTTGGTTACTGTGTGCTATTGTCATGTAAAAAAGATGGTTACAATGGGGTAATATTAAACAGCGCAATTGAATGTGTAAACGCTAGAGTCCCATTTCGAATGTTTTTAGACTTGACAAAATACAAAAATATACACCCTGTTGTACGTACATGTTGCGACTGGATGCTATTGTCAAACGGACAATACATTGATCCTACACCAATGGCGAACTTCTTTAAACAGAAGAAATGGAAGAAAGCAGTGAGAGCTGTTACGGCATTCAAATGGAACTTAAAATATTAGTATATAAGTAAATATAAGTCATTTAAAAGTATTGAAATGAAGACCTGTACCAAATGCAAGCAGGAAAAGCCCCTATCTGAATACTATACACAGAAAACGTATATAAAGAATAATATTGTATATTATCCCAAATCTAATTGTAAAACATGTCACAAAAAAATAACCAATGATCATTCTAAGAAGCCTAAAGTTAAAATGAGACGTAAACTACGCGATCAAACAACTGAAGGACGCGAACGCAAATACCGGGACAATCAAAAATGGATCAAATCTGGTAAATGTAAGGAATACAAGCGTAAGAAACGTAAAACGGACCCAAATTTTAGATTGACGGATAATTTACGTAGACGCTTACGGCATGCACTCAAAGGCAAGCTCAAGAGTGCGAGTACCATGGTATTACTTGGTTGTACGGCAGAGCACGCGCGCAAATGGATTGAATCTCAATTTACCGATGGTATGACATGGAATACCATTCAAATAGATCATATGATGCCGTGTGCCTCCTTCAACTTAATCGATCCCGAACAGCAGAGGCGATGTTTCCATTATACCAACTTGGAACCATTGTTCAAAAGAGACAATCTACGAAAAGGGGCACGTATCACACACGATATGAAATGGACAGGTACTAAATGGTTGATTAAGGGTGAAAACGGGTTATATCGATTACGAGGATTGACTTTAAATTAAATTATACAGTATATAAATGATTTATATTTAAATAAACATGCAAATTTTTGTAAAAAGTAAGTTATATCGTTAAAACATCTTCAACATTAAACAAAACTAACCACAATTTCAGCACTCACCGGTAAAACTATAACCCTCGATGTCGAACCGACGGACACGGTAGAAAACATTAAAAACAAAATCCAAGACAAGGAGGGAATCCCCCCAGAGCAACAGCGACTGATATTTGCTGGCAAGCAACTGGAAGACGGACGAACGTTATCCGATTACAACATCCAAAAAGAGGCCACGTTGCACCTCGTACTCCGTCTGAGAGGAGGTGTTAGCATTTAAAAATTGCTAGTATCCCCCCCAAACAATTGCAGAAAGCATCACAAATTCCCGGGCCCTCCCCTCTACCGCTACCGGCACCGCCCTCTTTCGGTTTCTGTGCGGGGGGATCTTTGCTGTCTCCAGTTGGAGGGTCGTCATACAAGGGTCCGAGTTTTAAATATCTTGGTTGTCTTCCGGGCATTTGACTACAATAATTGTAAATATATACCAGTTAACTTCTCATTTCAACATATAAATATTACAAGTAATCGAGTAAATGATTAAAATATACAAACCAAAGGGTAAATTGGAGTATACTGTACACGGAGAGTCTATGTTTTTCTTGCAAGATGGTGTCTATTATTTAAAGAAACCAATCGAGAAGCGTTTCTACAACGGTATGACGTGGGATAATTACGGAACCCTTTGGAAAATTCGTTCACAACGTAAAATTGGCGAGTTTTCGTTTGGACTAAACGGCAAACCTGAAATGTTGGGTATATAAGTACTTTTAATCTCTTAAAACATGTTTAAACTGCTAATTTTACTCTTATGCATCTTATACGCGCACGCAGGCTACGAATGTAGCTCTCCAACCGACTGTATTGTTACCTGTTCCAACTTTAAAGGCAAAGTTCCTAAACCGTGGATTGTTGTCCCATGGTCAAACGGCTCATGCTATTTCCATAATACCGAGACACGGGAAGACCGGGACTCTCTCCCTAACCTACGTCATTAAATTGCGAGTATAAGCAAAATACAGCACCAAGCGTTCCAAATGGCCAACGACAACGACACTGGATGGTCGATGGACGTGTACGATATACTAAAGAGAATACAGAATACTAAATAATATACTGCTGCCCCAAATGTAATGTACATATTACCAACCGTTCGTAATACATGGTCGCTCTCCCTGTAGTAATCGTCTAAATCCTTTGGTAACAACCAGAATCGGGTGTACCAAAACATACCAAGTGTCATAAACACTGCATAGCAAATGAAAAGAGTTTGGTTCCATCCTGTCGTGTCGTGGGCGACTTCTATACCGCGAAGAACGGTGTAGACTTTCCCGGCATAGTTCATTTGGACCACATGCCGAAGAAAGAATTTCTTGTTGGGCCAGCTGATAAATTTATCTGCAATTGACATTTGTTATTATAAAAGATACCTTTATACAACAAAATCACATACAATGTCTTTATCTCTTATCATTGGGTGTATGTTTAGTGGCAAGAGCACAGAGCTTATACGTCTCGTAAATCGGTACAAGAGTATTGGCAAAAACATTTTGACTATCAATCACTCCCTTGACCAACGTTATTCTAGCAATATGATTGTGTCCCACTCTGGAAGCAAAGTCGCTGCTATGCAAACCAACATCCTACCAGCGGAAGTAGACGATTATGACATCATTGCTATTGATGAAGGGCAGTTTTTCACTGATTTGGTCACTAAAGTATTGGAGTACGTTGAAACGCACAACAAGATGGTCATTGTCGCCGGACTATCGGGCGATTTTCAACGTAGACCGTTTGGTAATATTCTACAACTTATTCCATTGTGTGACAAGTTATGGATGTCAGTTGCTTATTGTTCTGTTTGTAAAAATGGTACCAAAGCGTCCTTCACAAAACGTCTCTCAAACAGTACGGAGCAAGTTGCAGTAGGTGAGGCAGACCAATACATTGCGGTGTGTAGAAAGTGTTACATCAAGGTATAAATTATAAATATTGGTGTTTTAATGTACGCTCTTGTCTTTATTCTATCGTCGGTTGTACTCTTTTTTTCGTACACGCACACACAAAATTATTTACGTCATCATAACATAGCTTTTTCCAGACTAACGGAAAACAGGCAATTTTATGTCGTGAAAAATATTACAAAAGGTATTTATCTTTCTTTTCTCGTCGTGTTCGGGTTCTTCTTTGTCATCCTTCCGATTCTACATAATGAGTACAACAATGCAACCATACGAATATTTGCATCGCTGTACGTGTCCAACGATTTCATTGGATTGTATAGGGTAGGTAACTTACCCACCAGTACAAGACTACACCATTCTGCAAGCGTAATTTTTCTACTTGCCGCATGGACCATTGATTTTCAGACAAGTGTAGTCGGTCAGATGCTCTTACTGTATACATATTTCAGTGCAATTGCATTTCCGGTCAATTTATATTTGGGATTAAGATTATGTTATGACGTACCATGGTTGCGCACAATAGCAAAATACGTGTATTCCATTTCTTGTGCTGTAAATTGGTATATCCAATATTCATGGTTTACCATGGACAGGTCCGTAATTGTATACTTAACTTTACTCAGTGTCATTGTGTTCGACGATGTGGTATTATTGCGCTGGTTGTACAAGTGAAATAATGTTTAGTCTCAGTTGTTCGGTTGCTTCTTGAACCTGAAGCAAATCTCCTCGAACCAACGGTAGCATCCTTTCAAAAAAACGGTAAAGAGGAAGAATGTTCGGTTCGTCTGCATACTCAACTTGGAGAAAGTCCCGAAATTCACGGTCTTGAAGGTACCGAATAAAAAATCGTACGGCGTCTACAAAGCTCTGCCGGGTTTGGGTCGGACGACGTGGCGGACGAATGTTTGTGCGTGACTTGGCTGTTGTGACAGTGTGAAAAGTGCTACGACACTCAGGGCACGAATTGTTGCTCTTCGACCATTTTACAATACATTTGCGACAGAAAGTGTGGGAGCATCCATCGAGTTTTGCTTCATTTTTAGCCTTACATAAACATATACTACAACATTTAAACTGTTTTAACGGTGATTTTTTCATTATATATGTGGGCATTTATGTATTTATAAAATCTTTTAAATGTTTGATACCCCTACTGAAATTATAAAAGCTCATTTTACCGCTGAGCGAACGAAACAGATTATTGATAAACGATACCAACATTGGTGGGCTTTGAAACATATTATCTCATGTGGATCCGACCAGATCCTTTATTTTGTACATATCGAAGAGACACCTGTAGCGGTTGCTGTGCGCTCGTAGTATAATTGTCGGGATCGTTCAATATCCTCTCCCACTTGAAATTCAAATACATTTGCTTCCATTGGTCTCCTTTTAGGTAACCAAGTGCCCATCCATCCTAATACCCATGGAAATACAAGAGGTACGCCAAATCGATTGGAATAGTATTTCCTTACATTATAAAATGGCAATTGAATCAAATCGTAGTAATTGTATGTTCCGCATACCGAGATTATGGGACACGCACACTCTTTTGCCAATCGAAGAAAGCCCCATCGTTTTGTATACTGTTCGTGTTCCTCTAAACAGACAATTTCCGGCACACCGCCCGGTATCAACACAACACTAGTATGCTGTAAAGCTTTTTTTAACGATTCATACGAGGATGGTATAGCTCCCAAATGTTTTGCCAACCATCCTATTACAGGAACGGTAAACAACAACGGCGCTACCGCAATAAGAGTTTTTGATTTAGGACGAAAATGTACTCCAAACAACGCAATTGTGCATAAGACACCATGTGGATGGCAACATATCAATGCTCGTTTCTTCGGAACATCGATACAAGTTTTTCCGAACCAAAATTGGGAAAATTCGAACATCCCGCTTGTGATAATATCGCGTACCGTTGATTCTTTTACGTGATCGTAACAAATATATATGGTACCGCCTATCACAAGACTAGTCGGCAATGCAAACACAAAAAAGGGTACACTACAGAGAAACCCTACAACAAAAATAGGCAAGAAGAAAATCCACATGAAGACTAGAACACATATGAGACAAGCCCATAGAAAAAGCATTGTATATATTTATTACTTTCTATTTATATATGCACTATTGTGTAATCAAATGTAAATTACCAGACCATTACACCGTTTTTATGGGGAAACGTGTTATAAAAGATATAGTAGACCCAACCTTGGATGAATTTGGGTATGTCATGCCAGAACCAGATATCCAACAACAATTGAATTTGTTAGGGGAATGTACAAAGGAGTATGAATTTGGCATGTTATTAACCGAGGATGAAGCCATCAAAACAGCATGCATACGCGCAGAATGGAAACCTCTAGAACCATCGGATAAACTGAACAAGGAGGAGAAAAAGGTACTTCGGTCCATGAAACGAAAGCGCTCAGGTGATTGCGCGATTTGTTTGGAGACAACAAAGAACAACACCACAACAACCTGTGGTCACAATTTTTGCTACAAATGTTTGAAACAATGGTTGGAGATCAAACGTGAATGCCCCGTGTGTCAAACACCGATTAATGTTTCAAAGAGTGTGCCAAAGAAACGACGGAGGAAACTCTGTAAAAAGACTTTACCGACGTAAGTTGGAGTATTTTTTCCGTATCAAAGTACATGTAAATATCACGATTGTGCATCATTAACGCACAGAAAATATTTACAAAATTTTCAAACATACTCGGTTTTAGGATATAATCCCATATCAATAAAACGTCCTGCAATGGAAACCAGTTTGCGAACATTGCAGGTCCTGTTTTTATTATCATTAATTTGATAAACATGGTATTTCGTAGTTTTACTGCTAACGCCGGGTGGCGATACAACAACTTTAACCGCACAGTGCTAGACACAGACTCTAGCCATCTGCAAATATCGACATCTTCATCGTTACGAGGATACAATGGTGCAATATTGCCCATTATGCCATGCAAACTGAAAATACAGTCATTTATCACATGCTCCGGACAGTCGTTGTAATAGACATAATACAATACAAACACAATAAAGCACATGCCCTGTGCATAACCAATTGTAGGTGTTGTATCTGCATAAACCATTAAAATAGTGCGAATGTCGTCCAAATGGTCGAGGAACCAAGACTCAGTGGGAAAAGTACGCGTTAAATCGTTGTCCATATCGACTTCATCTCGAACGTGACTTGGTTTTGTCACCGGGGTTAGCCTCAATTTGTTTATTAAGTGTATATCGCCTATTAAAGCGGACCGCCATTTGCTCGCCCGCATTTGTACAGCAGCAGATATAATTTATACTGGAATTAAAAAAGTATTGGTATATAAGTATGGATCTTTTATGTAAAATGTTATTCGGTCATCTCTTCGGTTCACTCAATACAGATTTATACCTTCACTTCCTCGTAAACGCAGTCGCTGCTATATTACTGATAATTAACTACGTTGCAAATGAAGATAAAGATGGCTTCACCATTGGAAGCACCTTGAATGCCGCTGGGTTGGCATTTGCAATAGGCGGATCGCTCGTCAGTCTGGCCAATGTCATTGGCGAAATGATGTATTCTGGAGAAGAAAAACGTTCTTTGCAGAACGACTACTTTAATTTTCTTCGTAACTTGATGACCTCGTTCACCTTGGTACTAGTCACGATGCAAAACGGCCAAGATGATAAAACTGAATTGCGTATTGCCATGTGGTTAATGGTCGGACAGCGTCTTCTTGACGTAGGATTGGACTTGGACGAACCGTGGAAACTTGTATGCGACAACATGAAATCTCTTCAAGACAGTCTTCGTGAATCCGCGCAAACGGAGTCATTGAAGACAGGAAACAATTTTACGATGAAACAAATTCTTGTAGCAGCCTGTCTTGCGGGCCTGCTTGTATTCCAAATCATCTACGTTGGTCAGAGTGATTCCACACTTAAGTTTGATGGTCGAGATGATGAGATGTATCAATTTATGATCATTCTCTTGGCGGGACTTCACCTGTTCCTGATTCTTGTCAACATGCTGTTGAGTTATCTTGCACCACTCAAGAAATGGTACGTTCAAATTGTAACTGGTGATCCCGATTGCAAAGACAGAAAGATTCATGGACTGAATTCCATTCCACTGATTACCAAAATTGTATTTACCGGAAACCTCTTCTTCCTTTCTTTGTTGGCGGGTGAACACATCGAAGACGATAAGAACATCGGGTTGCTTATCTACTCTGCCATCTCCTTGGCGGTCGCGGACATTGTTGCGAGAAACATTATTTAATTATAAGCCTATCATCTCTAATCTACGTCTTAATATTTTAGAATACTTACCCTTTACCATATTGTACGCTTCTTTATTCGCTAACGTCGTCGATGTCTCCACCCTATGCACTAAAAGAAAATTGCTCAATGGTTTTTTTACGACGGAGTACAGTTTATCCATGCGAAAAGTGTCGATCCATATTTCTACGCGGTCGTACAAAAACATACTCGATACCGGCTCCCGGTAAAGACGATCCCTGTACTGCTTCTCTGTAAACAGGCGCTTTACCAGAGCCAATTCCATAGCAAGAGAGTCTTTTACTTTTAAAAATCCAGATACGAACCGTAAGAGGTCTGTTGGCAACATACTATATAAGTCTTTTGTTTTATTTATATATGGATATTAATCCCTCCGACCTCTTCTCTAACACACCCATCGAAACTCCAACCAGCATCGATAGCGTGGCAACACCTTCCAGCACTGGTATACCTGAAGATTCAAACGCTAAACCATTGTCCTTTCGATCGTACTTGGCCTCTGCATACCAATTCTACGAAGAGGAAAAAATAGCAGAGTTGCAATCTAAACAACCTCAAACGGCAATTAGTGCAGCGTTAAGAGGGTCCAACAAGCGTCAGCCAGCTCAAGGGGACAAACTCATGTTGGAATTAAAGAAACTTCTCGATTTAGTACCAAAGTCGTACAAGGGCTGGGAACGTTCTTCCATGCAAAAGCAGTTTCATAAAAATTTCCAACAAGCCGTTTGTATGCACCTGTATCGTCAAGATCCAGACATAGACTTGGACAAGGTTATGCGTGTGAACGGGTTCAAAGATTTAAAACAGCAGGTGTTATGTCTCACACCAAGAAGGTTCGGTAAGACCACCTGTGTGGCAATGTTCGTAGCCGCATACGCACTGACTGTACCGTACAGTGAACAATGTATCTTTTCCACTGGAAGGCGTGCAAGCCAAAAATTGTTGGAGCTCATACGAGACATGGTGCTGGCCGTCCCGGAATATTCTAAAATGTTTGTGAAATGCAATTGCGAAACCATGATAATTCAAGGTCCAAATCCAAAAGACGTAAGAAAAATTCACAGCTACCCATCGTGCGCCAAGACCTTACGTGGAAGTGGTGGGGATGTTGTATACTTAGAGGAAGCAGCTTTTATGAGCCTAGACGTTTTTTTCGAAGTGGTAGTCCCCCTTCTCGAGATGGAAACCACTAGTCTGATAGCTATCTCCACACCACTCGATGGTCTGAATGTAAGTTAACTCTCTTTCTTCCATTTTTAAATTAATACTAACACCATACTAGTTTTATTCCGAAATGTTCGACCTCAAAGACGGGTCCGGTGCCAGCCTTTTCAATACTTTGCGCACAGGACTTTCATGTCAGAAGTGTATTGACGAAGGAAAGGCTGCCGAATGCACCCATATGGCTTCAGTGATACCTCCGTGGAAGAGTCAGGCCAAGTTTGAAATGGTAAAGGCAATATACGGATCGCGTAAGGATTTACTTGCGAGGGAAAGTATGGGTCAGATTACGAACGATGCTGCTTCTGTTTTCTCACAGGGTATGGTAGAAGACTTCTTTCGACGTTCCTTATGGACACTACGAAATCCTGTGAAGTTTGTATTTCTCGGGGTAGATCCAAATGGTGGAGGAGACAGTCAGTTAGCGATCGTGACCATGTGCTATGAAATGAACAATCTGGTCTTTTGTGGTGTAGAAACGTACCACACGAAGAATCATGAACAGATAAAGCATCTTTTGTTGGGTCATGTGCGTGCCATTCGAGGACACCCGGATTTAAAAGACGCATACATAATTAACTTTTTTGAATCCAACCTCGGATTAGAAGCCTCACATATGCAGCATATGATACGGAATGAAAGACGATGCTATACACAGTACGAGAAAGGAAAGTGTGGGGTACTGACGACCAACGAACGGAAGGAGAATTACACGCACGCCTTTTTGAATTATTTCAACACGGAAGCAGTCCATTTTTTGAAAGACTGGGTGTGCGTGAATCCATTCGAAGACGCGAACGAAAGGCATACAAAAATAAAAGATGAACTGAAAAAACAATTATTAACTTTTCAAAAAATGGTGCTTACAAACGACAATGCTCCCTATAAGATAGCAAAGCACGTATACAGTGGTAAAGTTAAACCCGGGATGAACGACGATATTATCATGACTATACTGTTCACAACATGGTGGAGCATTGAATTCATGCAAAAGCGTATTCAAGCTCCCTATGAAACCTTTATTTAAAACTCGGCTTCCATGCTAAAGGTATTGGCAACCTCCTTGTAGCCGCCTACGTACACACCATCCTTAAACACCATAGGGAAAGAGGATGGAGACTTATCGGTCAATGACCAGATAAAATCAAGAAATTCATCGGCTTCTTCAAGGTATTCGTCGCAATTGACGTACTTTGCTTTTGGAAGTAGTTTTTTCACCTCCGTACAAGACGGGCAAAGTGATTTTGTGTAAATAGTGTATCCTTCGGTTGGTTTGATGTACATTGTTTATAGTGTTCTATTAACGTATAAGTAGTACCAATAAATGATTTTTTACAGTTTTCACATTTTACCACTTGAGGCATTTCATTACACTTGAAGTTATTAATATACTGGTCACAATTACTCACAGTTTTAACTATGATGTGTAGGTCATCGCGTGCCTACCACAAATTTTTGTCACAGTTTTAA
>CERI01117681.1_pt1 | contig 35440 bp, 32 predicted proteins | sample 350261 | NCBI WGS metagenome assembly CERI01 (sample SAMEA2620979, study PRJEB7988) | marine metagenome | isolation source: saline water (ENVO:00002010), including
ATTTTTTTAATAAAATTTCTCCATGCTTTGAATGAATATCTTTTAAATGATATAAATCTGAAGCATGATAATGCCAATCCAAGGGCTCTCTAACACCCTCGGACGAAAAATTTCCACCGTTTAGTATGTTATTAATTTTATATTTAACTGCATAATTATAAGTGGAAGCAAAGAAAGCATGATCTTGAGGTGTGTCTAGGTGTGGAACTTGAGCTTTAAAAAAACTGAGTTGTAAATCTCTCATTTCAGGCCAGTAAACAACATTTGTTTGTAATGTTAAATTCAACTTGTCGATCATTTTTTCTATATTGCTAACAGCAATAGATGAATTCCATCCTGCATCAACATGAAATACTAGTGGTCTTAAATTAAATTTTTTTACTGCTAAATGTAATAAATATGAGCTATCCACACCACCACTTAAACCAATTAAGCAATCAAATTCTTTTTTTGAATTTTTTTTTTTTATATATTCTATTTCCTTAGCTAGTTTATTTTCTCTGTTCTTATTTTTTAAAAAAGGTATGATATTATTTTGAAAGTTATTACAATGGTTGCAAACTCCATTATGATCAAAAATTATATTAGGATCTGTAGTGTCCATTACACAACATTTACATATTAGTATTTTAGTAATAATATTACCTGACATTTTTAATAAATCTTAATCTATATTTTTTATTTATAAACAAAAGGTTATTTATAGAAAAAAGTAAAGCTACAGAAATTAAATAAAGAACTCTTACAAAAATTTGAAGCATCACTCCATCTGTAAAATTAAAACCATGGTAGGATAAAAGAATACCAGCAATAAGTTCTGATATACCAATGTTTTTAGGTGTTATGGGAAAAAAACCAACAATAGAAATAACTAAAAAAATTTCATATATATTAATTACATCAATATCATATTTAAAAAAGTAAACAGAAATTATATACAATGTAAATTCAAAAATTTGAATGAAAAAACTAAATTTAATTAAAAGTATAATATTTTTTATTTTAAGGTGTAAATCAACAAATTTAAAAATATCATAAATCTTTTTAATTAAAAATAATTCAATAAATTTTTTTTGAATTAAAAATTTTATAAATTTTAAAGATAAAATTAAACTTAGATTGAAAATCATAATAAGAAGTGAAACATAAAAAACTTTAATATCATTTAAAAATAAAGACAAAAAAACCAGTTGTAAAAAGAAAAGCAATGATGAAGAAATCATCCATGTAAAAAAAATAAAAATATAAGATGAAAAAAAATTACTATAACTAAGACCTATTTTCTTTAATCTGAACGCTTTATAGATAAAACCTGTAAATGGAATAGAGTCTAAAAATTGGGAATTTAAAAAAATATAATACCAAGTTCTAACCTTTAATTTAACATTGGTTAGCAGTTTTAATATTTTATAAACTAATGATCCGTATAAAAAAATTACAATTGTTGAAAAAAAAATTCCTAAAATCAAAAGAAGTGGCTCTGAGTTTGAAAAAATATTTAAATTTGCATCCTCTGCTAATATTTTTCTTATAATTAGATAAAAACATAGGATAATTATTAAAGATTGTACAAGTTTATATATTTTTTTCATCAAGATTTTTGAAATATATGAAAGTCAATACTAAGAAAGAAACAATAAATCCACCATTAAAATAACCAGCACCTCTAATAAATAATTGGGTTACAATTATATTAATAAAAAATACCTTAAATATTGATTTAAAATTTTTATTAAAGAAAAAAAATATAATTAACACAACAAAAGTTAAGGAAAATAAACCAAATTCTACAAATAATTTAATTGAATTATTTGAACCATCATTATTATTTAAATTTTTTATTACCCAATCTTTATAATAACTTTTGTTTATGTTTTTAGAAGATTTGTCATTATATTTTTCAAAGGCAAATTGATAGTTGTCAAATCCAAAACCAAAAAACTGGTTTTGAAGGGTTAATTTTAAATTATTTATACCTTTAAGATATATAATTGATGATAGATCTATATGCGGTTCCTCATTCTTATTAATATTTGAATTGCTGTGTTTTAATTCTTTCTTACCATCATTTTCTATTAATTTTTTTATGTTGTAGTAATGATTGTTTTGAGTTTCTAAAAAAGAAGTAATTATTTTATTATTAAAATTTTTTGACAAACTATAGGTAATATTAAAAAATTTATGAGCACAATTTACATTAGACTTAGCAAAAAGTAAAATAACTAGAATTATCAAGGTAAAATATATTTTTATCTTAATACCTCTAGTTAATAATATAGCAATGATAGATCCTAAAATTATTGATAAAATAAATGTTAGAGATAGCGCATAGAAAATTGAAAAAATTATCAATAATTGTGTTAATAAAAAATTAATTAAAAATTTTTTTTCGAAGTTAATTATTGTTGATGCAATAATTAATGATGGAACAACCATGCCATAATGAGACTCTTCTAAAAATATTTTTGAAAATCTTCTAAAATAACCATCATAGCAATTACTTAACTGTGAAAATTTTAAAAAGAAAAAATTAGAATTAATTAAATGTAAAATCATTTCAAAAGAAATCAAAAAAAGTAATATATATAAAGAAAAATTAATAAACTTGTTAAAATTACTTTCAATAATATGAATATTTTGATTGATAATAAATGCTAACGTAAATAGTAGTAAGATTTTTAATATAGTTATGCTTTTAATATCAATATTTAATATTTTTGAAGAGTAGAAATAGTGAATTACAATAATCAAAAAAAAAAATAAATAATAAATATTTAAATTTATCCTAAATAAATTTAGGTTAAATTTATTAAATATTATAAATGGAAGGATTATTATTAAAAATCTAATATCAATTACTTTGTTTAAACTAGAAGCCCATAAAAAAAAATGGAATATTAAAAAAATAACAAGTAAATTTTCATAATTTTTTTCTAAATTTTGCATAACTAAGTAAGGTTATATAAATTATTGTCATAAAAATTAGTATTAAATTTATGTTCAAATTGAAGTAGTATAAACCTGTTAAAAAAAATATATAAAAAAAAAACTGTACAAGAAAAATATACTTATTATCTAAAATTTCCAAATATAAATGATGTAAATGATTTTTATCTGCATTAAATGGATTTTTTTTTTTGTAAATTCTAAAAAAATACAATCTCAACATATCTATACCTGGAATAAACATAATAAATAATATTTCTTCACAAAATAAAAGATCTGAATTGTTGTAATTTGTTATAGTTAAGTAACTTAATATAACTGCTAGAACTGACACTCCACTATCGCCTAAAAATATTTTATTTTTATAATTATAAAAAATAAATAATATTAAAAAAATAATTAGGGGATAAAAATTTAAAATATCAAATCCATTTAGAAAAAGAAAAAATAAAAAAATTATAAAATAAGAAATACTTTGAAGGTTGACACCATCAAATAAATTTAATGCGTTTAAAAATATTAGAATAAATAAGGGAGTTATTAAAAATCCCCAATTTCCTAAGTAGATATTAATATTTTGAAAATTAAAATTCAAATTACTAACTAACATTTGATTATCAAATATAACCCAACAAAAAAATATTAAGTATGCAAAAATTAACCTATATAATGGACTTATATTCTTCTTATCATTTATTAAATTAATTATAAATGTTGTGGTGGTTATGAAAATGAGAATGAGATCACTATAATTATAATTTTCTATCAGCTTAAAAATAAGATAAGTGAATATGTTTAAAAACAATATTGGACCACCCAATAATGAAACTTTTTTTTTATGAATTTTTCTTAAATAATCTGGTTTATCATATAAGCTTAATTTAATTGAAAATTTATCAATTCTAGAAAAAGCAATCAAATTTATTATTAAAATTAATAAAAAAAAATATTCATTAATCATTTAAATCAGAGTTTATTATATTTGATACTACCTGACTTACATTTTTTTTTGAATATTCAAGAATTGGTTCTGATTTAGATTTGTAATCAAGTATCTTTTTTATTTTTATAAAATCACTTTTGTCTTTATTGATGATGATTGTATCTCCATTTTCTAAAGTTTCTGGTCTTTCAGTTGCATCTCTAAGCACAATACATAGTTTATTTAAAATCGAAGCTTCCTCTTGTACGGTTCCGCTATCTGTAATTATCATTTTAGAATTCATTTCAAGTTTTAAAAAATCAAAAAAACCTATTGGATCAATTAAAATTATTTTTTTTGGTATTGATATTTTAAACTCTTTTATTTTTTTTCTTGTTCTGGGATGAATTGAAAATATTACTGGTAAATTTAGCGCTTTAGTAAATTTTGCTAATAAATTGATGTAATGTTTCAATTTAAATTTATCATCAACATTCTCTTCTCTGTGAAGTGTGCATAAAATATATAGGTCTGTTTTCATTTTAAGTTTTTTTAAAATTTTTGACTGTTGAGTGTTACCAATATGAGTATTGATAACTTCAAATATAGGGTTGCCTATCACAAATATTTTTTGTCTTTTTATTCCTTCTTTGACCAAATTTTCACAACTTCTATAGGTATATGGCATATTGATATCACTGATATGATCTATAATTTTTCTATTTATTTCCTCGGGACTTTTTTTAATAAAAGATCGATTACCAGCTTCAAGATGATAGACTTGTAAATTTAAGCGTTTGGCAATTATTGCTCCTAATGAGCTATTCGTATCTCCTAAGACTACGAATTTAGAAGGCTTTTCCTTTAAAATTATTTTTTCAAGTTTCAACGTTATAATTGATAATTGTTCAGCAAATGAACCTTTTGCTCCTAGATAATAATTTGGTTTTCTAACATTTAAATCTTTAAAGAAAATTTTATCTAAATTGTAATCATAGTTTTGACCCGTATGAACAAGAATATTTTTATTAGTTTTATCTAGTATGTTAATAATTTTTGAAAGTCTAATTATTTCAGGTCTTGTTCCAATTAAAGTTAAAATCTTTGACATGATTAAATTAATTTTATCATTTCTTTGATTAACGGTTTTTTCTTAAATTTTGTAAACTTCCATACTTTATTAACTATTTTCATATTATTTGTTGATAGAGTTCTATCTATCTTTTGTTTTGCAATATACTTATTGATTTTAACCTTTAATTTAAATCTTTTTTTAAATAACTCTAATAATTGATATTTAGTTACCTTGTCTTTGGGAATTAAATGAAGATTGTTGGGTATTACTAAATTATGATGGATTATAGAGTAAATAGCCTCACCAAACGCTTCAGTAGTTACGCCATTCCAATTATGATTTACAAAACCATTCATTGATAAATCGTTATTATTTTTAAACCATTCGAGAAGAGATTTTTTTGTAGATAATTCCTTTCCTATAATAGATGTTCTGATGTTATAAAAATTCTTCGATCTTATCTCTCCTAAACTCTTGGATAATCCATATATTTCTAAATCATCATGAGAAGAATTTTCATTATACTTTCCTTTTTTCCCTGAAAAAACACAATCAGTTGCTATTTGAAATATTTTTTTTTTTTTATCTTTATTAGATAATGCTAACATTTTTGGGAAAATTGAATTTACATATATTGCATTTTTTAAACTTTGAGCATTTAAAATATTTATTTCAGGTTTGATAATACCCACACAATTTACTACATAATCATAATTAGAAATTAGTTTATTAAGACTTGCTTGATTAACCTTCTTAACATCTAAAAAGTAAAATTTTTTAATTTTATTATATGGATTTTTTTTTTTAATTTCCTTTAATTTTTTTTGTGTTCTTATTGTTGCTGAAATTTTAAAATTATTATATTTTGTTAAACTTGATATTACCCCATAACCGAGCATACCTGTTGATCCTATAATTAAAATTGATTTCATTTTTAGGTTATCTTGATAATATTTTCCAAGGGTTCCAATAATCTGCCTGGTATCTTATATCATCTTTAAGACTTTCATGCAGTGATGAAGAAGAAAAAATTAAAAGCTCAGAGTTGTCCTCTAATGACATTGATCCATTTGCATACCCTTTTGGAATGTTAATAAAATTATTATTACTCTCATTTAAGATAAAACTAAAAATTTTATTTTTTTTATTAGGCATTTTAATGTTGTCTATTTTAACTGCAGAAATTTGGAACGTACCTTTTACACACTTGATATATTTCTCCTCCCGCATATGCCCATGCCATGCTCTAATAAAATTTTTTGAATAATTATGAACATTGTAAAATCTTTTAATTTTTTTAAAATTTAAATCATTACTGAAACTTACAGAACCTCTATTATCATATACTCTATTACCTTTAATTAGTTTTGGTACCATCTTAAATTTTTTCTTTAAATAATTCTAAATATTTTTGATTTGTATATCTGGGATCATTAAAATTTTTAATTCTTTTTTCTGTTAAAAGTTTTTTTAATTCCTCTATACCATATTTTAAATTGTATTTAGCTCTAAATGATAACTCTTTAGTTGCTTTATAATTTGTTACTTTGTAGTTTCTTGCATCTTGAAATTTTATTTTTGTTCTAATTATCTTTACGTTTTTAAAATATTTTTGAATTTCTTTTGCAATATCTATAATTTTCATATTTTTGTAAGATAAATTAAATATCCCTCTTTTTTTTGATTTAATTGCAACTTCAATCGCTCTTGCTACATCTTTAACATGGAGAAGAGGCCTGTATTGCTCCCCTCCAAATACTGACATTTTTTTTTCAAAAAATGCTTTAGCACTGAGTGTGTTTACGACTAGATCCATTCTAATTCTTGAATAGTTATCACTTACACCGAAAAGTGTACCCAATCTAAATATAATTGAATTTTTACCCTTTAATATTTGCTCACATTTTAATTTTGAGCTTGCATAATGAGAAAGTGGATTAACATTTGATTTTTCATCTAAAATACCATTTTGTGCGCCATATACTGAGCATGTTGAAATAAAAACTATTCTTTTATTATAAATTTTACATAATTTTTTTAAAGTTTGAAAATTTATTTCATTTGTTAAATTTGGATTTATTGCACAGGCACCATCCCCAACTAATGCAGCTAACCATACAATAACATCATAATTGTTTAAATTAGATTTATAAAAAGATTTATCTCTAATATCGCCATTTATGAATTTACAATCTTTTCTATAACTTTCCTCATACAATAAATTATCAAATACAGTAATATCATATTTTTTATTAGATAATAGTAAATCAACAATGACACCACCAACATAACCTGCGCCACCTACAACAAGAATTTTCATCATAACTCTTCTAGGTAATTTTTCAGTTTTTTGCAAGAGTTATTAATTTCAAATTTTTTGAAAAAGAGTTTATGCGAGTTTATCATAATATTATTGTACTTTTTTTGAGATAATTTTTTTGCTTCTAAAAATGTATTTATTAAGTTAGTTTTTTTTTCAGTATTACATTGAAAACCAATTTTATGCTTTAAGATAATTTGAGATACTGCTCCTTTATTAATTGATATAATTGGTTTACCAAAAGATAGATATGTTTGGAATTTAGCGGGAATAGTTTTTGATAAACCATCACCATTATTTAATTTTAGTAAAAAACAATCTGCAGATTTAATTTTATTTTTTAATTTTTTTGGACTGATTGATTTGTTTAAATAAACATTTTTAAATTTTAATTGATTTATCTTCATATTGATTGATTCAAAGTTTTTACCACCACCGTAAATAAATAATCTTATTTTCTCTTGGATAATTTTTTTATTTTTAAACACATCTATAACTTTATCTAGATTTTGTCCTTTTCCTAAATTCCCGGTATAATAAATATCGTAATAAAGTGATTTAATTTTTTTTTTATAATTAAAATCATAATTTGATGGATTATAAAATGTCTTTGTTTGAACACTTGTTTTTTTTTTAACAAGTTTAGTCATTTGATCTGATTGACAGAGTATCAAGTTTGAAGCGTTATATATTTTTATAACTAAGAAATTTATTATACTTAAAAATAAGGAGTTATTGATGTAATTAGTATCTTTAAGATTTTCAGGCCACAAATCCTGTATCCACAAAATTACTTTAAAATTAAAAATTTTTGCTAATAATATTGCGGGTATTGCCTGAAATATAGGAGTTGTGGCATAAACAAAAAAAATATCACCAAGTTTTTTTTTATGAAAAAATGAAAAAAAACTTAATGATAAAATGTAAGAAAAATAATTTAACGTTAATCTCAAGAAACCAGCTTTTCCTCTTGAAACTATCGGAAATCTTAAAATATCAATTCCTAAATATTTATCCTTTTTCGGAATTAAACTTTGATACTTAGGTTTAATTAATCCATCAGGATAATTTGGTTTGCCAGTAAATACATTCACGTCAACACCTAGTTTTTTTAATTTGACGGCAATATCATTTATTCTAAAATTCTCTGGCCAAAAATGTTGAGAAAATATTGTGATTTTCATTTTACAAAAATTTTTAACTTAATTAGTGTTTGTCTCACTAAAAAACATACGATGATTGAAATTAAAATTGATAAAATAAACTTATATGAATTGATTGGAACATAGCCAAAATGCCATAATCTATAGGCCGCAAACTGACTTAGTAAAGCTGATAAGAAAATATTATTATTTAAAAAGACGTTAATTTTTTCAACCAAATTAAAAAACATTCCAATAAATGTAGTTATAAAAAAAACAAAAATTAAAGATCCAGAATAATACATAAAACCTAAAATTGTTGGAAATGTAACATTCCTTGTAATTTCGCCACTATATGTCTCATTTCTAATAGTGTCAAATAAACTACTTTTACCTGGTGTAAACTTTTCATTTAAAGATTCATTTAATAATTTAAAATTTTTCTGATCATAGCCAACAACAGCCATCATACTATCCATTCCAAATAATCTATTCCTTAAAAGAGTTATTTTTAAATCATCAAAAGTACGATTAATTTTTAAAAAGACATTTTTAAATTTTTCTTTAAGATTAGCTTGATCTTTAGAAGATTCATCTTTTAGCAATTGAATTTTGTATAATTCTCTTACTTTAATTCTATCTTCTTTAAGTATCTGCCATAAATCTCTTTTTATATTAAGCTTATTTTTATAATAATTTTTTTTTTCTTGAACTTCAATATTTGAGGAATTTAATGAGCCTCTATATTTTTCAAAATTTTTATCATAATTAAGTCCCCTGAAATTAGATAAAGCAACGATGTTAAATATAAATAAAAAAAATATGATTAAAGATAAGTTGAAAAATAGTTTTAAATTAAAATCATTTTTGTAATAATATTTTGAAAGTAGCGCTATTAGCAATGCTACAGAATTAAATATACTTCCCCTACTAAGAATTGAAAAATAAAATAAAAATTCTTGAAAAATAGAAATTAGAAATAAAATTATAATAATTTTTTTTGAAGATTTAATATCTAAAAAAATACAAAATATTGATGAAAAACCAAATAAAAAAAACCATTTTAAAAATAGGTCAATTAAAGAATTATATTTTGCCTGCGAAAAAAAATAATAATCAAAAATTTTAAAAGAAAAATTTAGAAAAAAAATTACTAAAATAATTGTAATTATAACTAAAAAAAAATAATTAATATTTTTTTTGTAGTAAATATTAAATTGTATTTTTTTTTTTTTATAATTGGTGTTAAAAAAAAAGTTAGAAACCAATAAACTTGATAATATTCCTAAAAAAAAATATATTAATACCAAATATAGTTCTTTTAGATGTAATGGATTTAAAATGTCAAAATTTCCTATTTTTAATGCATATTTTTGATCAAAAAAAATAAGATGGATAAAATAATAAAATGTAAAGCCAAGCCACATATAAAAACTAAAAAACTTTTGAAAAAAAAAAGACTTAGTATTAAATGCAATCAAAAAGTTAATTATTGAAAGAAAAATAAATATTGTGAAATAAAGTTTATAAAATTGTATTTTATCTAATGATGCACAATAAAAAAATACGTTTAATAATAAAAACAATACAGATAAGACATACTTTAATTTAATAAGTCTAAATCTTTCTATGTATATGCTCATAAACTTTTTCGTATTTTTTGCTAATTTTTTTATAATCCAAATGCCTTACGGCAGTTTTTCTTGCCCTTAAACCTAAATTGTATCTCAAAATTTTATTTTTTAATAAAATCTCAATTTTTTTTGTAATTTCAGAAACATTTCCTATTTTACATAAAAATCCATTGTAACCACTTATAATGAATTCTGTCGTTCCACCAACTTTAGTTGTTACTACTGGCAACTGCATACTCATTGCTTCCCAGATTGTAATTGGTCCACCTTCTGATTTTGAAGTGCACAAAAAAATATCTGTATTTTTTAATAATTTTCTAATATCTGATGTCATCCCAATAAATTTTATTTTTTTTTTTATTTTGTTCTCTAAATTATCATAAAATGAAATTATTTTTTTGTAATATTTTTTTTCACTATTTGTACCTTTTCCAGCAAAAATAAAATTTACATTATTATTTTTTGATATCGTTTTAATTGCAACTTGTAAAAATGTTTCGACATCCTTTACATCAATAATTCCAGAAACTGATGTAATATTTAAATTTTTTTTATTATTAAATTTTCTATTTTTTATAAAAAAAGAAGTGTCTGTTGGTGACATAATCTTAAAAGAATTAATTTTTTTAAGATCAAAATTTTTTAAATAGAAATTTTTTACTCTCTCACTTATATAAACAATATTTGGGTTAAATAATTTGACAAATAATCTAAAAACTAAAGTAATATTTTTTGGTGAATAACTATCTTCAATAATCCAAACTGATTTAATATTTGATAATTTTGCTGCTAAAATAGTCTTAAAATGTGGAATTCCATTAACTTGAATAAGGTCAAATTTCTTTTCTTCAAAAAATTTTTTTAAGAAAATTATTTCAAACGGTAGAAAAAATATGTATTTCAATGCTAATACTTTTTCTTTTGCTAATCTTGTAATATCAGCCTCATAAAATTTAGCCTTAGCATTTATAATTTTTTTTTTAAAAATTTTTACATTTTTGGGTATCAAAAAACTATAATCAAATTTTTTTTTATCAATTCCCTTATAAACATTTATCATTCTTGATTGAGGGCCGCCATATCTACCATCTTCATCAACACAACAAATTTTAATTTTCATAACTTTTTTTTATAAAACTTATAAGTAACTTAGCTAAAATTTTAATCTTAAAAATCTTTACATTTTTTTGAAAAAATAAGTAATAATATATTTTCAGTTTGACGCTGTGATTTTCAATATCATTTGCAAATAAATATCTAAAATAGTTTTTTGAGTATATTTTATCTTTATTTACTAAAAAGCGATTATTTTTGTTTAATATATAAAAAATTTTATAACAGCTATTTTTTTTAATTTTGTGGGATGTATTTGAGTAGCCAACTAGATATCTACCCAATAATATTGGTATTTCTTTAAATCTATAACCTTTTTTAGATAAATTTACCCAACAATCATAGTCCTCAATACCTATCAATTTTTTTTCTTCTGAAAAAAGATTTTCTTTTTCAAAAATTGATTTTTTGCACATTACACTCGATGTTGAAATTGGATTTCCTTTAGTTAATAAGTCTATAAATGGTTTGTTAGATAATTGATAAGAAAATAATTTTCTGTAATTTAACAAAAAATTTTTTTTATCAATTGTTCTAAGGTAATGATATGTAAAATCATACTTTTTTAAATATTTCAGAGATATTTCTAATTTTTTTCTATACCAAAAATCATCGCTGTCATGAAAAGCTAGGTAATCACAATTAGATTTACTTACTCCTAAATTTCGAGATTTGCCAATTACACCTTTATTATCAATACTATAATATTTAAATCTTTTATCCTCTTTGGTCCAATCTTTAATTTTTTCAATTGTATTATCATTAGACATATTATCTATTACTAATACTTCAAAATTTTGATGGGTTTGATTTAGAATACTACTACATAATTTATCAATGTATTCTGAGCTATTATAAGTTGGTAGAATTATTGAAACTTTATTCATCAACTCTCCAATCTAATTATCTTTTAAAAATATAATTAAAAGTATTTGAAAACTTATTTTGAGTCTCTGATACAGCTATTTCATCTGTCTGTTTTTTTTCAAAAATATTAAAACCTAAATTTTTCATTGTTTTCATTATGCTATTATATTGTGATACATAATTCTCATTCACTTCAATAATGATACTTTTTATATTTTTATTATTTAAATATTTACTTCCACCATCCAATATCAAATGTTCTATCCCATCAACATCTATCTTTATATAATCTGGTATTTTTAGAAATTTATTATCTAACAAGAAATTAATTGAAGTTCCAAATATATTATATTTCATTTTAGGTAAAAATTTTTTACCCTCAAAATTCTTATTCTCACCAAAAGTATTCAGTGCATGGCCTTCAATAAATTCTTTTTCGTTCATTTCTAAAAATTTATTTTGGTTTGAATTATTTTGAAGAGGATTACTAAATATTTTAACTCTTTCACTCAAATTATTTACAAATATGTTTCTGCTAAGTGTTCTTAAATTGCTTGTAGATGGTTCAAAACTAATTACCTCACAATTTTTATGTTTTAATGCAGCATACAAACTATATAGGCCAATATTTGCTCCTATATCCCAAAATACTATTGGATTTTTATTAATAAATTTATTGATCCAATCTAAAGTTTCCGGCTCTTTAGTGTAAAATGTATTGACTCTCCATTTTATTAAATGATTTGGAGAAAATAAAATTAGTTTTTTATTTTCTATTAATAATTCTTCATAGCTTTCTTTTTCAATAAAATATGTAAACCACTTAAGAAAACTTTTTTTCGTTATTTTAAATACAAAATTATCAATAAAGTATATTAGTTTAAATATTACATAAGATATTTTTTTTTCCATTTAAAATAACAATGCTATTAAATTATAATTTTAAAAAATCTGTACAAATATGGATTTATTTTCCACCTTAAAAGACCCAGAAAATAATTTTTATTTTCAATTTCGTAAACTTTTTTTATATTTTTTGTCATAAGATTATAAACTAAAGCAATTCTATTTTGTTTTCCATCGCCTTCATATGAATGCCATGATTTTCTTTCTTTTCTTGAAAAGAAAACTGCTCTATTAATTTTCCATTCAACAATTTCTAATACATCACCTTTTTTATTTGAATAAAATTTTGTGCCTATATTTTTTTGAGGTTGGATGTAAACTACACCACTAAGTATTTTATTTGGATCATCATCGTGGATTGGAAACTTAAAATTTGATCCAGTCTCAATCAAAGCAAATTGGGTGTAATCATATAGTTCTACTTTTTGCGGAAAAAGTTGTTGCAATATATTCATTACTTTTATGTGATAAGCACTATTAAGTTTTTTTACTAATTCTGAATCTTCAATTTTATTTATATTTAATCCATTTTTGTCAACTCTTCTTGATTTATTAATAAATTCAACGAGTAACTCTAAATCACTAGACTCTAAAAAATTATCTACTATTTTAATATGCATTAACTCAAAAAATTTTTAATAAATTTAATTACAAGTAATTAATTAACATGAAAATACAAAAATGATAAAAAATTAATATTTCTATGACTAAAGATAATTGTATCATATGTCAAAAACATATTTTTGAGATAAGTTCTAAAAAAGATATTACAAATAGAACTAAATTAGATTGGGAATTTGACTCCACTTTTAAATTAAGTGGTTTAAAAAAAGCAAAATGTTTTTTGGGATTTTGTATTAGCTGCATTCAAATTTCCCATTATCCTGTGTTTAATACTAACAAACTTTATACAAAGAATGGGTTTCAAGTAAGAAAAAAAATTTATGAAAAATATTATCATGAAAAATATAACAAAAGGCCAAAAAAAATTTTGTTAAAAAATGAGTTTGATTTTGCCAAAAATGAATTTATGCGTTTTGAGAAAATTTCAAATTTTATTACAAAAAATTCAAAAAAATTTTATAGTAACAAAATAGATATATTAGATTTCGGTGGTGGGGATGGTTATGTAAGTCAATCTTTTAAGAATATAATTGAAGCAAACTCTAATATAAATGTTAACATAAATAATTTTGACCCAATGAAATGGAAAAAAACTTTAAATAAATTTAAAAAAAAAAAATTTGATTTAATAATCATGTCTCACGTTATTGAACACTTGAATAATCCAGTGGTAGTAATTAAAAGATTAAAACAAGAATTTTTAAAAAAAAAAGGATTAATATTTGTTGAGGTACCCGACGAAAGAACAAGATTTATTAAACTTCTTGCTTCTCAAAAAATTGGACTACATTATCATGTAACTCATCATAGCAGAAATAGTCTCAAAAAAATTTTTGAGATTAATAAATTTGATTTGATAAAAACAAAATACAATTATTTATCATCATATAGAGGTGAAAAGATTAAAACAATTTTTTGTTTAGCGCAAAATAACAATATAAGAAAAAATATTAAATTAAAAACATCTTTTAAAACTTATATATATGAGTTTTTAAGTTTTTTTTCTCTGTGTTTTTTTTCAATAAAAAAAATATTTAGTTAGATTAGTAATTTAATTTTTTCAAAATTTTAAAAGTTTCTACAATCTCTTTGTTAAATGAATTTTTTAAATTCGTTTTTTTGTTATACAAAAAATAGAGTTTATTTAAAAAAGTATTTACTTTAAGTTTTTCACTTTTTATCTTTGAATAAACTCTGTTGAGAATAATATCATTGCTTATTTTTAAAAAACTAGATAAAGTTATCCAACTTCTTAATGCATTGGGTGTTTTTAATTTTATTTTTTTATTTTTAATTATTTTATGCATAAAAAAATTAATGGGTGATGATTTTATATTTTTTTTTTTTGGTAAAAATTTCAATCCAAATACATTGCTTAATCTAATAATTTTAAAATTACTTCTATTAAAATTTTTTTTTAAATAATCTTTTGCTAATTTATGACTTTGAATATAATGAAATTTTTTTTTATCTTTTGAAAATTTGGCACTTGTTGAATAATAAATTATTAATTTTTCTTTAGTAAAATCTTTTTTTATTTTTTTTAAAATTTTTTTTCTATCCAAAACATTTTTTTTTTTTATTTGTTTATGGCTTGGGCCAGCTAAAAAAAATATAATATCTGAACTTTTAATATATTTTCTAAAATTTTTTATATAAATATTATTTTTAACTCTTTTTCCTATAGTACAACTATATCTTTTTTTTAAATCTTGATATAATTGCCAGCCTAAATATCCGGTTCCACCCAATATTAGCAATTTCATTTCTCGTATTTTGTATTATCAAACTTACAATTTTTATGTTTAATCTCTAACGTATTTAATATCAGACATTTTTGCTTTTTGGATGTATTTTTGAAACCATAATATGTATCTTTTGGAATATAAACGGCATTGTAAGTTTTGATTATTTTACTTTTATATTTATCAGTAAATTTTTTTTTATAAATAAATGTTAATTTACCATTTAGATTAGTAAAAAATTGACCGCATGTGTGATTAATTTTCCAAGCTTTTTTAGATAATGGATTTAATTCACTCAAATAAATTTCATTTATTTTTTTTAAAAAAAATTTTTTATTAATTTCTACAAACTTAATTAAATCCCCTTTTTGATTTGAAATCTTTTTTAATTTAATAAACTTAACTGTCATTATTAATTAAAGTATTTTTTAATTTGATTTATAGAAAACGCATAAATTTTATTTTTGTCTTTATAATAATTTATATACCAGTCGATAGTTAGATATATTGTTTGAATAAAACTAAGTTTGGACTTCCATCCTACCATCTTATATATTTTGTTACTATTTAAAATTAACAATTTAGCTTCATATTTTTTTTCTTTTTTTATCTTTATATTTAAATTAATTTTTCTCTTAAAAATTTTTAATAATTGACTAACTGATTTTTTATTTCCTGACGCTGGCCCTACATTAAAACATTGCATGTTAAGTTTTTTATTTTTCTTTAATAATTCAACTGAAAGACATATATACGCATTTATAGGCTCAAGCACATGTTGCCATGGACGAACTGCAGTTGGACTTCTAATCATCAATTTTTTATTATTTATCCATGAATTGATAATATCTGGTACAATTCTATTTTTTGACCAATCACCTCCACCGATCACATTTCCAGCTCTAGTTACAGCAATATAAACGTCTTTTTTTTTAAAAGATTTTTGAAATGAATTTATTACTATTTCAGCTGCACTTTTTGATGCACTGTACGGATCCACCCCCATTAATTTATCTGACTCAATATACCCTCTTTTTATATTTAAATTTTCGTAAACTTTATCGCTTGTGATTATAATTGAGGATTTTATTGAATATTTATATATAAGCTCTATGATGTTCGCAGTACCCATTATATTTGTTTTAAAAGTCATCAAAGGTTTCTCGTAACTATCAAAAACTAATGACTGTGCTGCAAGATGAAAAACAACATCGGGTTTAATTTTGTTAAAAATTTTATTTACTCTATTGTAATTTGCAACATCCCCCCAATATTGTTTTATTTTTTTTTTTAATTTTAAAGCTTTATAAAGTGATGGTTGTGTTTTAATCTCATTAGAAAATCCATAAACTTTTGCACCTAGTGATAACAAGCACAAAGTTAACCATGAGCCTTTAAAACCTGTATTTCCAGTAATTAATATTTTTTTATTTTTTAAGAGTTTTTTAAGTGACATTTATTTTAATATCCAAAATGCTTTTCTTTTAGTCAAAAAATTATTTAAAATTAACTTATCTCTCATTGTGTCCATGCAATGCCACTTATCATAGTGTTTGAAAGCTGAAATTTGATTTTTCTGACAAAGTTTTGTAATTGCTTCTCGCTCAAACATATGATTTTTTTTGACCAAGTAGTCAAATACTTTATAATTTAAAACAAAAAAACCCCCATTAATCCAGTTTTTTGAAACTTGAGGTTTTTCTTCAAATTTTAAAACTTTATTTTTCTTCAAAATTAGCTCTCCAAATCTAGATGTAGGCCTAACAGCTGTTACAGAGCATATTTTTTTTGATTTTTTGTGAAAGTCCTTTAATTTCTTTAGGTTTACATTAGAGAGACCATCTCCATAAGTAAAATGAAAATTTTCATTTTCAATGAAATATTTTTTTAATCTTTTAAGTCTTGTACCAGTTAAAGTTTCCAATCCAGTATCAACAAATTCAATTTCCCATTTTTTTTTGAATTTATCTTTATTAAAATATTCAATAATGTTCTGTTGTTTATAACCTAGCGCCAAAATAAAATAATTATTACCAAAATGACTATAATAATTCATTATGTGTTCTAAAATTGGTATCTTTCCAATTTTTACCATAGGTTTAGGTATTTTAACTGTTTCTTCAGAAATTCTTGTTCCTTTTCCCCCACATAGAATAACGGTTTTCATAATTTATTTATCATTTCAAAAGAATTTCTATTTTTTATATGATGAATAGCATTATTTTTTTTTAAGCTATACATAAAAGATTTATTTGTAATTTTTTTAATATTTATATATTTCCATGAATGATTATCATATTTTTCAATAGTTGGTACCTCTGTAACATGTATTACTTTAATACCTGACTCAAGTAGTTCTATAATTACTGATGATACTCCAATACAGAAATTAACATTTCTTGGTTTATAATTAAATTTAGAAGAATTGCTCTTTATTTCATTAATTTGATTTTCAAATGATTTATCAGATTTATTTTTTTTAATATTAGGATGAAAAGAAATTTTATAGTTAGTAATATTATATTTTAAATGCTCTACAGTTTGTTCCAGATATTTTACAACCTTTAATCTATTATAAATATTCGAAGATATAAATATTTCTTTTTTATTCTTTTTCTTTTTTTTATTTCTAAATGAAGGAAGAGAAATTATATTTTCTTTTTTCCAATTATATTTTTTAATGAGAATATCTTTTGTTAACTTTCCTGACACTATTAACTTATGTGGAGTAATATTTTTTTGATAAAAAAAATTAAATAATAATGAATGAGGTGGATGATGAAGTATTCCGTATATTTTTAAGTTTTGTCTTTTCAATCCTTTAATAAAATATTTTTGATAAGGTTGACCCTCATATACAAAAAATAATTTTTTTGTCTTATTGAAACTAATCGCGTTATTTATTTGTTCTCGAAAATTGATTGCAAAAATCGAATTTTTATTTAATGATTTTATTGTTAATAAAATATCTTTTTCTGAAGACTTGAATATTTTTATAATTGAGGAAAAAAAATTAAAAAAAGAAATTTTTTTTTTTATCTCCTTATATATCAAAATATTCCTACTAATTTTATTTGGGAGTTTTTTGTCAAGATACACAACTATCCACAAATATTCTTTGGTAGTTTTATTTGATCTTATGTTTAAATATTTATCCCTAAAATTTCCATTTGCATCAAAATTTTCTTCAAAACCCCATGTTATAATTACTTTTTTAAAACTAATTTTTTTTTTATCTTTATTAAACACAAAATGATAGTTTTGAGTAAAAAGAGAAAGAAAATTTTTAACCGAAAAAATAAATATACTTAAAAAATTTTTTTTATTAATCAAAAATTTTAAAATCTTATAACCAATATGATCGCCAGGGTTTATATATTCAAAAGTCGATAATGGTGAATTTTTATTTTTTAAATATTTTTTCAAATTTTTAAAAAAAAGCTTATTTTTCATTGATAATATTTCTAATAATTTGTTTATTTTGCCATAGTTTTATTTATTATATCAGTCTCAGGTAAATCAATAATGTAAATTGTTTAATTATCAAAAATAATTTATTACATTGATAAATTTAAAAATTAATAAAATATTCTTAGTAATGATAAAAATTTGTATTTGCACAACTCCGATAAGGCCAATACCAACTACATTTCCGCCATTAGGTTCAATGTCAATTATTGAGTCTCTTAAACCCCTATGTTCTGAGATTAAATTTCTTCACATAGACTTTCATAGATATGACAAAAAGTATCTTGCTGATTATTTTAAAGAACATAATTTTGATTTTGTTGGTATTAGTGCTGTTGTATCTACAGCTTACGCATATACGAAAAATTTATCTAAAATAATAAAAAAAATTAATAAAAATACTAAGATCTTTGTGGGGGGTAATCTAGCTGCTAGTTCACAAATATTATTGAGGAAGTGTGATGTTGACTTTTCTATAATTGGTGATGGTGAGATAATATCATATAATTTATTGAGTGCTTTAATAAAAAATAAAAATCTATCTGATGAAGAGTTGAAAAAAATTAATGGAATTTGTTTCTTAAGTAAAAAAAACGAATTTATTTTTACTGGATATGGAAAAGTACCGAGTGCCAGTAATTTATTAGCACCTAATTGGCAAATATTAGAAAAAGAAAATTGTCTTGATCACTATATGTCCGATAATGGAAATTCGTTTAAAACGTTTATTCCATCATTTAAACCAAGAGGTAGGACTGCTACAATAATTGTTGCTAAAGGTTGTGTTGCTAGATGTACTTTTTGTCATAGATTTGAAAAAGGTTATAGAGTTAATCCCAATGAAAAAGTTATTGAACACGTTAAACTTTTAAAAGAAAAATATGGTGTAACTCAAATAGATGTAGGTGATGAGAATTTCGGCTCATACAAAGAACAAACATTGGAATTAATAAAAACATTTAAAGAGATGAATTTTTCATGGAAAGTTGCAGGTGTAAGAGCTCATACTATCACTCCAGAACTTTTAAAAGCATTTAAAGATAATGGTTGTGAAATTTGTATTTTTGGAATTGAGTCAGGAAGTCCCAAAATGTTAAAAGTGATGGAAAAAAAAATTACTCTAGAACAAAATATCAATGCATTAAAATGGACCCACGAAGCAAAACTTGCAACTATAGTTCAATTAGTTATTGGAATGCCTGGTGAAACTGATCAAACAATTGATGAAACGTCAAACTTTTTGATTAAAACAATAGATTATTATAATGAAAATTTCAAAAAAAATCTAGAATATCAAGTTAGCATAAATTATGCCCAAGCATTACCAGGTACACCACTATATGAATACGCAAGAGAACATGGTTATATTCCAAAAGATATTGATGGTGAAGAGGAATATTTATTAAGTATTAGTGACAAAGACGCTTATGACAATAGTCATTTTTTAAATTACACCCAACAACCACTTTTAAAAGTATTAACTTGGAGATATAGAATTTTATGGAAAGTTTGGAGAGTGCATGCTTTAAGAAATTTAAATTTGCCTATTGGAATAATTAGTGGAGGTTTAAGTTTAATTTGTTATTTTTTAAATAAAATTCTCAAGACAAGATTAGAAACAAAATTAATTAAAAAAATCAATAAATTATACAAAGACGAAAAAGTAAGTTATAATTCACAGACAAGCGATTTATATTATAATGTTGATGCACCAAAAATATTTAACTATTTATTAATGTCAACCTTTCCCTGGAATAAATTAACTTACCCTTTAATGTGTTTATTTGTTGCTACAAAAGAAAAAGATAATTGGATATGGTTTTTAAAATTAATAAAAGATCATTTGTTTTGGTCATTAAATTTTTTTAAAAAATTAAAGTTACCAAACTTAACTTTAAGAAAGATAGTTAAGATTGATGAAAAAGATCTTAACCAATTAGAGCTTAGAAAAGGTCGTTAATTATACTAAAATTTTTTTATGATTTTATATAAACTATTAGCTTTATTTTTTAAAGGATAGGCATATCTAAGTTTATATTCTTGGACAATTTTTTTGATATCATCTGAATTCCACCAATCAAAAATATGTTCATAATTCTTATTTATAAACTTTGAAACTTCAGTTGAGGAATTAAAATAGATTTTATTTAGTAGAATATCTTGATGAAATTTTTCATCCTCCTCATCTAAAAACCATTTTTTTTTATCCCAGAAAAAAATGCAAGGAATGTTTGATGCAATTAACTGATTATGTGGTGTAAAAGTGCTAGTATTTATAAAAAGTTTAGTTTTATCTGAAATATTTTTAATTTTTGATTTTAAGTTGTAATAATGTAAATCTTTAAAATATTTGGAAAAAAAGATTTTCTCATTCCAATAATTATTTGGATAAAATTTAATATATAAGTTTTGATAAAGCCTTTTATCCAATGAATTGATAAAATCAATCTGATCTTGAAAATATTCCTTTAAATCAGAACTTAATGGTATTGATCTCATATACAGTGTTCTTCGAGGTAGACCACTGAATAACAAAGATATATTTTTTGAATCTTGGTTGTATTTAAAACTCTCAAAAAATATTTGCCCAAAAGCTTTGTGATTTTTTTTGCTAAAATCATAATTTCCTGATCTTAAAAATTTTTCAGCTATTTTTTCGGAAAAATTTAATTCAGTATTGTATTTTGGAAGCGCTCCAGATCCATGTTGAATAATATATAAGCTAGATTTATATTTTTTTTTTGATAAAGAGACTAATAATTGAAACTCTTCTCTATTTGCATACCCATGTGTAGTAACAAATAGTTTATTCTTTTTTTCTAAATATTTTTTTACAAAATCATATATGTGATTAAAGTTTTCAAGAAAACATGCAGGAATATCAAAAAAAATATTTTTACAAATAAAATCTTCAAATAAAGTTGTATTGTCTATTTTCAATTTTAGTTTTTTTCTTAAATTAAAATCATAAAAAAGATTTGCCTCAGCATTTAATTCCCTATCAAAAGAACTAAAATTCTTACATTTTAAAATTAACTTAAAATATTCAAAATTATTTATATCTAAGTATGAAAAGTTAATATTATCTTTAAATCTAAAAATTTTATGAAATACAAAATCTAGTAATTTATAGAAATTTTTCCTTGAGCTAAGTCTCTCTGACTTAATAAATTTTAAATCTCTTTTTTTTGAAAAATAGTTGGTAGATAGAAATTTACTTGATCTAAAATTTACAATTTTTTGAATAAAATAATCATTCCAATCATCTGACTGTATAGAATTAAATATAAACTCATCAACATTAGCTAATTTAAAACTATCAATTTTTTTAAAATATAAATGGTAATTTATTTTTTTTTTTAGCAAGGTATCAATTATTTCCCATCTATCAAAAGAAACAATCAGGTAAGTTTTTAACCATAAGCCATAAAATATCTCAGTTTCTTTTTTAGTAAAACCAATGTCAAACATATCATTAAATATTGTAGTAAATTCAATTAAAATTTTTTCATATAAAATTTCAATGTATTTAAGATCCTTCTCTCTTTTATCAGTATTACTCCAATGATATTCAATAACTTTTTTTAAATTAAAAAAATCTTTATCCTCTAAGGATTTACACCACTGTCCTAAGTAAAGCATATTTTCATCTGAAAAATCTATTTCATTAATAATATCTTTTTGGTTTTGCTCTGAAGTTACAACAATCACTATATATTTTTATAAATTATTTGTTTTAATTTTTGGTTACACGCAACATAATTCATTGAATTTCTAATATAAAATAAATTTTCATACACCCATTTTTCTCTTTTTTGTTCATAATTTTTTTTTATAAATTTGAATAATTTTTTTTTATTTTTTAAATTGGTGTAATTTATTGGTGTATCAACTAAATTATTCTTTTTAGGCCAAAGAAATATTTCTTTTTTATTTTTAAATATACTTCTACTGGATAAAGAAACAGTTTTATTATGCCTTCCAATAGATTCGTAACCTAGTGTTGAGTCTATAAAAATAACTAATTCTGACTCATCTAATATTTTATAATTATTTTGGTTTTTTTTATTTGAAATGAAACAATAGTTTTCTTTAAATAGAATTGAATCATAAAAATTTTTTTCTAAATACTCATTTTTTTTCGAGCACCCTAAAACAAATAATTTTATCTTATTATTTTTACAAAACTCATTTAAAAGAGGTAGTACATTGTACTCAGTCCAAAAATCTTTATTAAATTTATTGTTTTTAATAATACTTTTATAATAGGGTGTTTCATTTCTAAATTGGGAAATAAAAGTAATTCTTTTTTGTTTTTTTCTTATTATAGGAATATTATTATTCCTAAATGAGCCAGAGATAATATTTTTAGATTTTATATATTTTTTATACAAGTCAGAAATATTTCTGTTAAAGAAAAAACAATAATCTGCTTCATAGAAGTTTTTTTTTTCTTTTAATAAATCAAAAAAAAAAGATCTATGTTTAGTTCTATGTCCGTTTTGGTGTGATATGAATATTTTATTTTTAAAATATTTTTTTAAATTATAAAAAATAACATCATTATCAATAGTTGTTATTATCAATTTAGGATCTAATAAATAGATTGCCTCTTTATAATAACCCAATAAGGAGAAATTAAATTTAAGCAATGTTTTGATCATTGGCCATAAGTAAAATTTCTCACCTCTTGTGTATAAAATATTAAAAGGTTCATTGATATTGTACATTATTTCGATAGAGTTCGTATCAAATAAAAGAATTTTTTTCTTTTCAGGTAGTAAACTTATAGAGAAAATTATTTTTAAAAATTTCATTCAAATTAATATATTAATGTTTTTTTTTGATGTAATTAATTAATTATATGATTTTCAAATTTAATGAATTAAAAAAAATAGGACATGTAATAGGATATGAATTTAAAGTAAAATTTATTCTATTAATTATTCTTCTTATTTTTTCTGCCTTTTTAGAAATGTTGGGAATTAGCTTGATACCTATGATTATATCTGTTGTTTTGGATTTTGATAATTTTGTTAAAATTGCTTCGACCTTTTTAAATAATTTTGGACTCACAAGTAGCTTAGTTGTAGAAAAATTGAATATAAAAATATTTTTGATCTCAATATTAATATTTTTTGTAATTAAAAATTTAATTATGCTGGCAATATTTTATTTTGAAGGCAAATTGGAATATAAAATTAAACAAAGTATAAGCAATCGTTTATTTAATATCTATATTAGATCTTCATATGAAAATTTTCACTTAAAAAGAAAATCCTCTGAACTAATTAGAAATCTTGCAATCGAAGTAGCAAATTTAAGTTCTTATCTTAATGCTATAATAAATTTAATACGAGAAATATCAGTTTTCTTATTTTTAATAGCTTTATTATTATTTGTAAACCTCAAATTAACATTTTCTGTGTTAATGTTTTTTTCAATTATAATAGGAATTTATTATTTATTACTTGCCAAAAAAATCAAAAATAGTGGTAAAGAATACATCACTCTTAAAGAAAAAATAATTAGTAGAATTTCACAAACAATCTTTTCAATAAAAGAATTATTTATTTATGAAAAAGAGGCTTTAGTTCAGAATAAATTTTCAGAAGACATTAAAAATTATGAAATAAAAATTTTTTTTTTAAACTTTATTAAAAAAGTTCCAAGAATTATATTAGAAGTTTCAGGTGTAGGATTAATAATTTTATTTATATTATTTTTTTCAAAAACTCAAAATAATATAGATATGATAACAATTGCTAGCCTAGTTGGTCTATGTGCAATTCGAATGATTCCGTCATTAAATACAATGTCAAACTCCGTTATCAATATTAAATTTTATAAAACTTCTTTTGATATAATATTTAATGAATTAAGTCACAAGTTATCTACTAATAAAAAAGTAAATATAATTTCAAATAATAATATTAAACAAAAAAATGGGGAAATTTTTGATACTATTGAATTTAAAAATGTTTGTTATTCATATGATGATAAGAAAATCATTTTCGACAACTTCAACTTTAATGTCAAAAGAGGTGAGTTTGTAAAGATTATAGGAAATTCTGGTAAGGGTAAATCTACATTTTTAAATTTATTGACTGGTTTATTACAACCAAAATTTGGATCTATCAGATTAAAATCTGATAATAAATTTTTTGAAAGTAAAAATCTAAAAAATTTATTTTCATATGTTCCACAAGAAACTTTTATTTTTGATCAGTCTATAAAAGAAAATATTCTTTTTGGAAATATTGAAAAAAAAGAATTTTTAAAAAAATGTGTAGAAAAAGCTAATCTGAATGAATTTCTTGTTAATTTACCAGATGGTATAGAAACAAACTGTGGAGAGAGAGGAAAAAATTTATCTGGGGGTCAAAAACAGAAAATTGCAATAGCTAGAGCGCTTTATGCAAATAGAGACATTCTTTTATTTGATGAAATAACAAATAATTTAGATAGTGAAAATGAAAATAAAATCATAGATACCATCAATAAATTGAAAGAAAAAAAAACAATTTTATTTATTACTCATAAGGACAATAAGAAATTGCTTTACGATAAAGTATTGAATTTAAATTCAATATAAAACTACATAATTAATTTAAAAAAATTAATATTATTTATTAATTTGGTGACATTTTATTATAAATCTATTAAATCAATACAGTTTTTTATATAAATGGAAAATTTAATCTTAATTTTATCAGGTGTTAGTTTAGGTTTTTTTATACACTTATCTCTCGTTTTTTCTGGTGAAAAATGGGCTGATAATTTCCATTACAAGATTACATTTACACTTTTACCTTTTATAGCAATGGTTATTTCAAAAGTTATTGCGGGAAATATTGCTCTTTCATTAGGAATGGTTGGAGCCTTATCAATAGTTAGATTTAGAAACCCTGTAAAAAATCCATTTGAATTAGTTTTGTATTTCGCACTCTTAACTCTTGGAATAACTTTAGGAGTAAAGTTATTGTGGGGAATTGCATTTGCATTAATTATAATTTTAATAATTCTAATATCTAATTTTTTTAAAAGTAAAACAAGTATTTCATTTCAAGAAGGTAAAGAAATATATAGCATAGAAATTAAAACTAAAAATGAAATAAATAATTTGTTAGAAAATAGAAACCTTAAAACCTACACTGAATTTAGCGATGAAAATAACATAAAAAATTTTGTTTATTTTCTTTGCTATAACGAAAAAGAAAAAATAATGAATGAGGCTAATAAATTAAAAACTTTGATTAAAGACAAAGACAAAGACGCACATATTCAAATAAACTTATAAAATAAAAAAGAGGGATGAATTTAATTAAGTATATAATTTTTCTCGTGATATTACTAAAATCAAACTATTTGTTTGCTGAAAATTTTATAGGTGTTCAGCCCTTATGTGGTAATTATAACAAAGATATAAGTTTAATTGATATAAAAAAAATTAACATTGAAATTAATAAATCTTCCAGTTGGTATAAGAACTTAATCAAAGCTGCTCTTTCAAATAAAAACTTTATAATAAAGAGTTATAAAAAAAAATTTAAATCAAACATAAGCTTCCACTTAATTAATGGTACTATTTGTGAGACAAAAGCTTTAGTTAGAATTAGCGGGGATTTTAAAGATCATCTTGAGGTAAAGAATCCAAATAATATGTTTGCTAGTTTAGATGTTCAATTAATTGAGGGAAATATTGATAACATTGTAAACTTTAAACTTTTTCTACCTGATACAAAATTTGCAAAGAATTCAATAATATTTGGTGCAATACTCGAAGAAATAGGCTTTTTTAAAAGAAGAGAGAGAATTGTTAAAGTAGAAGTAAATGACAGAGAAAAAAATTACCTTTTTTTAGAAAAATTCTCTAAAGAATTTATTGAAAATAACAATCAAAGAGAAGGTCCTATTATTACAATTGCTGAAGATCTTTTATGGCTTGATGATGGGCAAAATTTTGATTATTTTTTAGGAAAAGTTTACAATCGAAATTGGGCTTCCAAAAACATAAATAATTTAAATATTTCTAAAAGAGCATTAGATTTAATAAATATTATATATCTTAATTATCATATAAGACATCGTTATTTTGACGAAAATAACAGACATGATCTCAATTTTGAAATCCTTGAAAATGCAGGATATGAGATCAAACAATTAAGATTTTTAGAAATGTTATTATTATCATTCAATGCTGATCATGGATTGTTTGTAAATAATAGAAAATATTTTTTTGATCCACTTTATAAAAAATTTTATCCATTGAGTTATGATGAGATGCCAAGATTTGGAATATCTAATGAAAATGAACTTAAGAAAAATCAAATTTTTTTCAAAAAACAATACTCAAATAGAGTTAAAGAAATGATTAAAGAAATAGATGTTAATTCTCTATTAAAAAAAATAAGTGAAAAAGGATTTGAACTCAATTCTTCTGAAATAAACAAAATATTAAATGATGCTGTTACTAATCTTGATTTAAATATTGAATACAATTTGAAAAATAAAAAAAATATAAATTTTAAAGATTTATTTGTTGAAGATTATTTTTCAAAAATAAATAATTATAATTATGATAAAATATTTAGCGATGATAAGTTAAACTTTTTCAAATGCACATCAGAAAAAAAATGCAAACAAATAAAACTTGATCTTTTTCAAAAAAGTAAAATTTTGGGCAATAAAAAGCTTAAAAATATTAGTTTGTTAAAAAATGAATTTTTTCATTATATAGGGAATAAAGATTTTTATTTTAATAATAAAATTAATGAAAAAAAACTTGGTGACTTAGTTGTTAATCAAGTTGATGATATAAATATTTTATATGAAAAAGGAATGGAATTTAAAGTTGATAAGGAAAATAAAGTAATTAATATTTTTGAAAAACAACATAGTAAAAAATTAGTTATTTTTAAGTCAAATATTAAAAATCACACTATTATCTATCATGGATTAAAATCAAATTATAGCGGTAAGGAAATTAATAATGATATTTTGGTTAGAAATGATGATCACAATCTTACTGGTTGTTTAAATATTTACGATAGTAACTTAGAAAATGTAATAATTAAATTGAATCAATCTGGCTGTGAGGATGGAGTAAATTTCGTTAGATCAAAAGGATCTATTGAGTATATTCATTCTTTAGATAGTTTAAGTGATGCTGTAGATTTTGATTTTTCACATATTAAAATTCAAAAAATTAAGATTAATAAATCAAAAAATGATTGTATAGATTTTTCATATGGGAATTATTTTATAAAAGAAATCCAAACGTCTTCTTGTGGAGATAAGAGTGTATCCATTGGAGAAAAATCTAACGTAAAAATTGAGAATTTTAAAGATTTTAATAGCATTACATCAATAGCAGTCAAAGACTCTGCTAAAGCTCATGTAGATTTTATGAAAAGTGAAAAAACGAAAAATTGTGCCTTAGCTTATAGAAAAAAACAAGAGTTTGCAGGAGGGCAACTTACAATTAAAAATATAAATTGTGAAAATAAAGTTACTGCAGATACAGGTTCAATGATAAATTTACTATGAGTTTCAGGGTAGAAAAAAAATATTTACTTAATAATAAAAATTTACCAAAGTTTTATAATTTTTTAAAAAAAAAAAATTTTAAAAAATTATACCCGGATAGACAGATTTACTCTTATTATTTTGACAATTCAGAAAATAAGATGCATGTTGACTCTGAAGAAGGTCTTACTCCAAGAAAAAAAATTAGATTAAGATGGTACAACAATTTTTTACCAAAAAAAAATTTGCTACTTGAAAAGAAAATAAACTCGGTAGAAGGAAGGTTTAAATTAAGCAACAACATTGATTTAAATAATTTCAACCTTTTAATTGATAGAGGTATTTTTGACAATTATTATGGAAAATGTAACTCAAAGATTATAATAAATTATTACCGATCATATTTTATATCAAATCATATAAGGATTACTTTAGATAAAAATATAAAATATATTAGAAATCTATTATCAGATACATCTTATCGAGATATGGATGATTATATCGTTGAATTTAAATATCAAAAACTTGGTTGGAAACCAGAAATATTAACTGAAATGCCTGGAACCGAAATAAGATCTAGTAAATATTCAAATGGTATGAATTATTTTCTAAATCTAAATTTAATAAGATAAAAACTTAAAAAGGTATATTTAAATCAATTAAAGTTTAAAAATGATAAAATTTACATATTTTGAGAAAAATTATTTTATAATTTTTTCATTAATTCTCCTTTCAAAATTTATCCTGGCAACACTTACTTTTGGGGGAGGTGATACAAATAACTTTGCATATTTTTACACTCTTCAATTTAATGACTATGACATTTATTCTATTAAATCACCATATCCATATTTTCCATTTGCAAATTTTATAAATATTATAGTTGGAAGATTAGCAGATCTTAGCTTTTTGAATTTTAATATTATTTTAAAATTTAATGCGATAATATTCGATTTTTTTGTTGGATATAATGTTTATCTATATTTGTTACAAAAAACTGGGGATAAAAATTTATCATTAAAAATTTTCTTATTTTATTTATTGAATCCTGTAACTATTTTTATCGCATGTTTTCTTGGATTTACTGATTCAATGATAATATTATTATTATTGTATGTTTGTAGACTAAACGATTTTAAATTACCTAATAATTTTTTAATACCCATAGTTTTAACTATTTCATTATCTATAAAACCAGTTTGTATTTTGTTTTTTCCTTACTTTTTTATAAATTCATTTAATAAAATTAATTTTGTAATTATTTCGTTTCTAACTTTTATTGGATTAAATTCATTTTATTTTTTTAATTTTGAAAATATTGAAAATTTAATTTCTCTCATAAGATATATCTTATTAAAAATTACCTATGGTCATCAAGTTTCTTTTCATGGTTTGGGCTTGATAAGAAATTTTTTAGAAGACTATAGTTTTTTTCTAATTTTAGTAAAAATAATGAAATATACAGGTATTTTTTTAATTATATTGATTAATATTTATTTACTAAAAAAATTAAAATCAAATGAATTTGTTTTATTTTCATTTTTGATAATATTTATTTTTTCAGATCATGTACATTTACAGTACTTTTCATGGATAATTCCTTTTTTAATGATTACTTCATTAGACAAAAAAAAAATTGTAATGATAGTTAATTTATCAATCCTTATTTTAATTTATTCTCTTAAATGGCTGGAAAATAACAATATGGGATTAATTATATTCCCCGAAGGCTTCAACATACACACACAAAACTTGTATTTAAATCAAGAAATTTTTTCTAATTTAATTCCTTTGCTTATTTTAATCTATTTCTATCCCTTGGTATTAATTTTCATTGAAAAATTAAAGCCTCTTAAAGAAGAATTTTTAAATTATAAATTTAATTTTTTTATAATTCTTAAAATATTTTTTAAAAAAAATGAGACATTGGATAAGTTTGAATTAAAAAACTTTTGTATTTTTGGTTTATTAATTTTTTTAATCATATTTATTTTTAATTTTAAAGATTTATACAACAATGATAAAAAAACATATTCACTCAAACAAGATGTCAGTTTAATAAATTATAAAATCTTCAAATTTCCAAAGTCAATTACAAACAGTTTTTATGGAGAAAAATATAGTTTTGAGACAAATATAAGCAAAAATGATTTAAAAAATGAAAAATTATATTTAAGAGGTAACCATGTTTACGAAATTCAGATTGAAAATAAAACTATCTTTAAATCACTAGGATATGATTATTCAGATGATGTGGGTGGTAAGAATTATTTATTTGCTAACAATAATAATCTAAAAATTGATTTATCTGAATATTTTCAAAACTCAAAAACTATCAAATTAGCTTTAATATTGAAAAATTATCACCCATACAGGCAACCGTCTATAAAATATTCTAATGAAGACTTGATCAATAAACTTAACTGGGAAATAAAATATAAAAATGATAAAATTGATTATATTGAAGAAGTCATTGACAAAGATATCTTTATTAAATCTAATTTAGAAATTAAAAATAAATTTATTGATAACAAACTAATATTTATTTTATTTCAAATATTTGTATTAGCGTTTTTTGTTTTATTTTGGAAAAGAAACTTTTATTAAATTTTGTTAAGATTTGAAGACATAATTAGAACTATTACTTTGGCCCACAACTCTTTCAGGATTTGTTTTATAAACTAATACAGTGTCATCTTTGTTTAATTGGTCACATTTTTCACAAATCAAATCTTTAAAGTTATTTTCTTCATGTTTTAACTGAATTGATTTCATCTCTTCTGAATTTAATATTTCTGAAATCTTTTGTGTCTTTATATCGCCAACTATCATTTCTTTATTGTAATCAAAACAACAAACATGTGCTTTTCCATTCACCGCGATATTTAGCGGACCTTCAAGTGGTCTACCACATGTTTTTTGAGAGTTTTTATCAATTTTTCTATAGCTTCTCCCATCTACATAATTATGTGGTTTCCAAACATATACTTCACTTAATTTTGGTTCCCAATAATCTATCCATTCTTGCATTTGATGTTTATTTTCTTGCATTAATATAAAGTTTCCTATTGTAAAAACTTTTTTAGTTTTATCTTTTGATAAGAAACTGTTGATATTTTGATATGATTTTTCAAACTTGATTCCCCCCATCACGTTTTCATAAATTTCTTTTGTGACTCCATAAATTGAGAGTTTTAAAATATCTACATACTCAAGTATCTGTTCATGATATTTTTCAATCATCGCATTCCCAGTGGTACTTATATACACTTTCGATTTTGGATTAATTTCTTTTGTATATTTTACTTTTTCCATTAAATTTCTATCCAAAAAAACATCTCCATATCCACAAAGATCTATTAGCTCTACTCCACAACTAAAAGCGTCATCAACTGTTTTTTTATATACATCGAAAGGCATAACTTCTAAATTTTGTTTCATTTTCTCTCTTGGGCACATTATACATTTGGCACCACACCTATTTGTAACTTCAATGGTGATTTCTTTGTTTGGAAAATACATTTTATTTAAAGTTGATCAGTAATTTCATTAACACATTTAATCATATATTCAAAATCTTTATTATTCATCCACACATGAAATGGGAAACTTATCATATTATTATAAAATTTCTCAGTATTTGGACACTTGGCTTTTTTTAAACCCATTTTTTGAAATAAAGGGTATTTATAAAGAGGGTAATATTGAACAGCACATTTAATTCCAAATTTTTTATAAAGTTTGTCAATTATTTGATGATTTTTTATCTTTTTTCCTTGAACCATCGCTGATAACAAATGGTAAACATGTCTATGATTGTTAAAATTTGAATTAAAATTAAATACTTCGTTGTTTACATTTTGAATAAAATATTTTGCTCTATCAATTCTAATTTTGTTTAATTTATCAACTCTTTTTAGTAACAAATAACCAGCTGCACACTGAATCTCTGAAAGAGTAAACTTATGAGGCCAAACATTTTCTAAATCAATATCCAAATTTCCCATGGCTGGTTTCCAATAAAATTTTCTTTTGAATTTATAGTTTGAATGTCCGTTATGTCTTAATCCTGGCACTTTATCTGAAAGAATTCTATTTTTTACGAAAATAGCCCCTCCTTCACCTAAAGTTGTGATATTTTTTTGAGCGTGAAATGAATAGCAAGAGAAATCTCCAATTGTTCCAACTTTTTTTCCTTTTATTTCTGCACCAAAGGCTTGGGCACAATCTTCGATTATCTTTATTTTTTTCCCTAAGTTTTTAAATTTTTCAACATCTGCTGCATATCCATATAAATGGACAAGTAATATAGCTTTAGTTTTTTTTGAAATTTTCTTTTTTACATCCTCATAAGATATTGTTCTTGTACTTAGATCAATATCAGCCCAAACTATTTTTGCACCATGCCTAGCGAAAGGTATTGCTGAAGCACAATAAGTATGTGCTGGAATAATTATTTCATCACCTTTTTTAATTTGCAAAAGTATGGCTATTAACTCTAATGCAGATGCAGCTGAGTTTACAGAATAAACATTCTTTTTATTTAAATAAGCTCTCAAGCTATTTTCAAATTTTTCTTTTTGTATGCCTTGAGTTAAAACATCAGAGTCCAAAACATTTGTTAAATATTTTTTTTCTGCAAGTGAGAAATTATGTGATTTACCACTCCAATTAATTTTTATTTTCATAAAAGTTTTTTGGCTACTTTAATATCTTCAATATCATTAATATCAAGTGAATTAAATTTATTCATTAAATACAAACCATGATTTTTTGTGACCATTGATTTGCCTATTTCTAATTTTTTAATATTTATTATATATATAGCACCGTTAATAAAATAAGAATTAATATCAAAGTCTTGTCTTCGGTAAAACATTTTTGACTTTTTTAATACATATTTCCAAGAATTATTTTTCAGATTTTTAACATCAATAGCTTCATAAGGATGTTCAAGGGATTCCGAAATACTAAATAAACTATGAAATTTTTTTTTTTTATAAATATTAATTGCATTTATTACATCCTTTTTGACTCTTAGGGGTGAAGTTGGTTGCAATACAATTAACTCTGAGATTTTATCGTCATATATTTTTAACCATTTAACAAAATGAAGTAAAGTTTTTACCATTGAGCTTTTGCTATCTGATGTTTCTGGTGGCCTTTGATAAGAAGTATTAATTTTGTATTTCAATGCTTTTTTTAAAATTCTAAAATCATCTGATAAAACAAATTTTTGATAATTTAAATTTTTAATTTGAGAAAAAGTATATTCTACAAGAGATTTATTATTTATTTTAAACAGGTTTTTATCTTTTATAGTCTTAGAACCTTTTCTGGCAGGTACGATTATTGCAAATTTCATTTAAGTAATGTATGAACTTTTTATGTATTTAAGCAAGTATAAAATATTTTATGATTTACATGGCTACGTTGTAATTAAAAATTTAGTTAATGAAAATGTTTTAAAAAAGATTTTAGAGGAAATAGAATTTATACAAGAAAAAGTAAAAAATTTAAAAAATAAAAAATATTTTCATAAAACTTCTAACAACAAGTTTAATTCAATACATAATATCCAAGAATTTATAAAAAGTGGAAATATCATAAATTTAACAAAGAATAAAAAACTTAAAAAAATTGTTAATATTCTTTTGAAAAACAAACCAAAATTAAGAAATATAGAGTTTTTCTTAAAGCCTGCAAAAACTGGTATGGCTGCTCCGTTTCATCAAGATAATTTTTATTGGAACATAATTAATTCTGAAGCTTTAAATGTATGGATAGCCTGTTCTGATGCTAATAAAAATAATGGTGGTGTTTGTTATTTAGACAAATCTCATGAATTAGGAACAATTAAACATCACTCTTCGTTTGCTAAAGGAACATCACAAAAAATTCCAGATGAATTGTTAAAAAGTCTTAGTTTTAAAAGAGTCTATCCGAATTTAAAGAAGGGTGACTGTGTAATTCACCACCCAGAAATTATTCATGGTAGCAATTCAAATAAATCATCTAAACATAGAATTGGGCTTGCAATAAGTTATGCCTCTGTTGATGCTAAAATAGACAAAATAAGATTTGCTCAATACAAAAACTTATTAAAGAAAAGCTTAAACTTTATTTATAAATAATTACCAATATTTAAATTTTTTCAGTAACTTTTTATCTTCAAGAGTCTTTTTCTTTACTCCATTACCTAAAATTGACACTGATTTTTTTATCAAAGATGTAAGATTTCTTATACCTTGTTCCTCTAATGAAGCTGCTTGATCTGTTCCCCAATTCGATCTATCTAAAGTTATATGCCTTTCTATTACCTCTGCACCAAGTATGTATGCTAATAATGACGGCGATGTTGAGGTTTCGTGTCCACTATAACCCACTGGACATTTAAATTTTTTCTTTAGAGTTGATATTGTATTTAAATTTAATTTTTCATCAGGACATGGATAGCTTGAGACGCAATGTAATAAAGTAAATTTACATCTATTTTTTTTAAAAATTTTTATAGTTCTCTCTATTTCATTTAAATTTGACATTCCTGTTGAAATAAAAGTATGTTTTTTTTCTTTAGCTACAATCTCACATAATTGATAGTTTGTTAACATTGCAGAGGCTATTTTATTATATTTACATTTAAATTTTTTTAGGAACTTTTGACTTTCTATATCCCATGCTGATGCAAACCATTGAATGCCCAATTTCTTACAATAATTGTCTATAAGTTTATATTCTTTGTTACCAAATTCTATTTTTTTTTTATAATCAATGTAACTTATATATCCCCACGGTGTTTGTCTCATCAAATTTTTTTGAAAATCTGGTGTAGAAATTTCTGGCTCTCTTTTTTGAAATTTAACGGCGTCAAAACCATATTTATGTGCTAATTGAATAAGCTCATACGTTTTTTTTATATTTCCGTTATGATTAATTCCAATTTCTGCAATTAAAAAAGGTTTTTTTAAATTTATCATTTTTAAATTAACTTACCAATATTAATCTCAAAAACAACTTTATAGATTTAATTAAAAGTTGACTTTGGCATGTAATAAATTAATTATTATATAACTGAAATGCATGGTGGGAAATCTATGTGAAAATCATAGGCTGTACCTGCAACCGTAAAGTCGGAGCGCCACCCAGTTAA
>CERI01103275.1_pt1 | contig 35198 bp, 21 predicted proteins | sample 350261 | NCBI WGS metagenome assembly CERI01 (sample SAMEA2620979, study PRJEB7988) | marine metagenome | isolation source: saline water (ENVO:00002010), including
GCGAAACCGGTTGCAGGCGGATAGGCCATGCCAGCGAAACCGGTTTCATTGCGTTCAATCGTCCTCTCCATGGGCGCGCTGTTGATACAGATTCGCTTGCACGGCGGATAGGCCATGGCCTGAATCTCGAGACCAGTCTGCACCGGCACCATTTCGCAGTCATTGTCATCTGAGTCTGTGTCAATGGTTCGCTTCATGCTCATGGTCCGCGTCTGCACTGCCCGCTCTTCCGAAGCCCTTGGCGATTTAGACCGTGAAATTGGGACCCTCCGGTCCTCCGTTTTTATTACACGTTAATACTGCGAAATTTGGGACCCTGTGGTCGCCTACCTTATAAATCCGCGGTCAGTCCTCGGCGGGATTCGAGAAGAGACGGCATGCTGTGCACGGACCCCAAGAACGTGGCCCTGAACCGCCGTTCCCCGGAGCCGATGCCTCCCCTGGACTTGAACGGTGAAGTACCACCGAAGAAGCGCTGGCCGCGCAAGAAGCAGCACAGCGCGTCGGTGATTCATCGCGTCGAGTTCCTTGAAGCGCAGTATGGCTTCAGCAAGTTCCTAGTCGAGGAAAAGATTCCGAGCATGGACGCGATAATTATGCAGCAGGACGCGATGATCAATCAGCAGGACGCGATGATCAATCAGATGTACCATGAGATGCAACGCATGCGTCACATGCTCCATTGCATGGCGATGGCGAACACTACAGTTCTGCAGGCGATGACGGAGTCGTCTGTGGAGGTGAATCCTAATGGCGCGTCGATTCTCCCGCTCCCTCGCGAGCCCGAGTTCGTGATTGATTGAGATCTGCATTTGCATTAAAGTGTGTGTGTTTTCGAGACAACGTTTGTTGGCATATATCCCCTGGTAGCGGTATCATGCATATGATGATAGTTCTAGCCTTCATGTGCAGGCTGTCGGTGTTCTCGCTCCTGAGCGTGTGTTCAACATTAGCATCTCGCTCATACGAGCTGGAACTGTACAGTCGGCTCTTGATATCGAGCCTGCAGATCTTAATTTTTTGCCTGACGCTAGCCATGTACGAAGTGTGCATGTGTCTGGTGCGTGGAATGGCGTCGGTCGACGTGTATCGAAGCGTAGAGGAGACGGGCTCCCAGGAGATGGCGGGGGTCGATCTGGAAAGCGACCTGCCGGTTCCGCCCAGCGATGACGTCCTGAGCGTGGTGTCGCAGGCCCCCACGGAAAAAATCGTCTTTCAGGGTCCACGGGAACTGCGTAAGCATGTCTGGTCCATTTATCTCCTCGGAATCCTCACCTGGTGCTCCATATTCTGTCTCGATTTCACTCTGCTGTCCGCGTCCTTCTTTTTCACTATGGGTCTCATAGGGGGCTGGGTTGTCCATTCGTGTCAACGCCTGCGGGAAGCGCAATCGTCGAAGATGCTGCGGGTGTTTTACTTTGTCACGATGACGCTGCTGATTGCGCTCTATGTGAGCAGCCACCGACAGATTCTGGATCCCAATACACAGTTTGCGTCCAGGGACGCGATCATTGCCGTCGTGATCCCCCTCCTTGCAGGGCTCGGGTGGATGAACATGCCGACGGCGGAGCTGACGGGGGCCCTGAGCACCTCCTTTTTCACGTGCTGTCTCCTCTGTCTACCGCTCATGTTCTTGGTGGACACGGTCCAGTTCAGAACCATCTTCGACGCGGCGCCGCCGGGGATCATGGTGTACCTCCTCGCCGTGGAACCCTTACTCAAAGCAATGGCGATCTACACCATTGCCCTCTCCTTGCAGACTGGTCGCAAGCTCGACATTCTCATTGTGCTGCTGTTTGTGGTTCATCTCGACGACGCGTTGTTCCACGGACAGGAGGCGTTGATGGCGGTGACCATCACGATCATGGTCGTTCTCGTGAGTGTGCATTCAGTCTGTCTCGTCGCGGTCTCGGGGTGAGGAACGAGAGTGTATTGAGACGAATCGGGAAATGCTATGAAACATGATTCTATGCATGGTTGTGAATGTATGGATGCCCATCGTTCATGGGCGGACAGTAGACCACCCTCATCCCTCCAGGAGGTCCGGGAGCTCCATGCGCTGGCGCTTCACGGGATTCGGGGCCTCGGTGTGGTTCTCGGATGGAGACGAAGAACCCTTGAGCTGGTTGTACGCTTCCTGCGCCAGCCAACACTTCTCGGCCGAGGTCTGACCGACTGCTTCCGGGTAGATGTACTCGAGGGGGGTTTCGGTGATCTGGGAGAGGTCCATCATCGCATTGTTGCGCGGATTCAGAATGAATCTTTTCTCGTATAACAGGTTGAGGATACTCACGTCATACTCACAGTATTCGCGCAGAGAATTGAACTCCCTGTCCGCGGCCATCTGGATAGCAGCCAGGCCCGACGAGATTTTGACAGGGATCTTGTTCGCCTCACAGAGAAGATTGAGGGAAAATGTATGCTGCCACCGATTTTTGCAAGCCTCAAAGACGTCGCTCGTCTTGGCCTTCCAGCGCATAACCGTCTCCACCGGCAAGTCTAAGACGACAGCCATGAACGGTAGGTCGAAGCGATGGCCGTTGAAGGCGCATAGGGCCCTGGCCTGCTCAAAGTCACTCACGACTGAGTCGCGAAGTGCTTGAAACTTTTCCGGGTCCTCCTGCACGCGGGCAAACTCGTAAGCTTTCTTTCTGCGCGTGGCAAAGTCCTCGGTGCATATGATCGTGATGACGTGTCCGTCCAGGGCGCTCAACCCAGTGGTTTCTATGTCGAATGCAAGCATGCTCGAGTTGCGAACGCCACCGACTCAGATGAACGAGGGCAATATTTTTTTTAAGATTTTATGCGTAGAGACGGGCGAGGCACGCGTATGCCTGCATATGTCGTGTCCATCGTCATGCACGCGAAAATACCAGCAGAAGCTGTGGCGCCAGCTGCGGCAACCGTTTTGCCTATGTGAAGGGATGAATCAACACCGGCACGAGTGGGAACCTATCGACATAGACAGCGCGGGTTGTTTGGTTTGTGGGATAATCCACTCGTGTGGAGACGGGGGGTGTATTGTTGTTCCGACGGAGGATGCCGAGGTGTGCACGATCACAGGCCTGTGTGTGCGGGATCGGATATGGGCCGAGACGGAGTATGCGGACACGATTGCCTCGTACAACATGGGGCCGGGTTTATCTGCGCGCCCCCCTACAGTGGATCGATCTGTCGTGGTCACATACGTCCAGCAGTTACTGACAAGTGAGAACAGCCTGCGGTCCTACCGGATGGAAATGGCGCGATTTCGGTGCAAGGTTCAGACTATGATCCAGCACGAGATTAGCGCCTGTGGTGCGCGGGGCGTCAATCTGGTGCAGGTGATCGAAACGGTCTTCCGAAACTTGGAAGGCAACCGCCTCCTGCTTCCGAAATGCGACGGAAAGATGCGCATGTATATAGTAAACGAGGTAAGTGACTTCATCTGTTTTCTCGTGAATACGTGTACCTTCTACTTGAAGATGACGGCGCGGGCATCCGAGACTCGGGTGTTGGTGTTTGGCCTGCTGTACCTCATGCGGACTGGGGTGGTCGTGGATGGCAACTGTGTGATCCCGCGCGTGGCCGTCCTGAAAGCGCTCCTGCCCGCCGAGAACACGTTGCAGAGTCACCATGACTTCCGCCCTAAGTTTATCACCGACGTGGAGAATAAGTTCAAGTTTATGTTTCGGTCTATGCAAGGGTCTGAGCTTCGTATGTTGTCTCTCCAGTCACGGAGGGTTTCCAGCAGCGTGATAGGAAACTATCATGGAGCTGAGTAGGGAGATGGTCAGGATCAGGAAAACGGCTGCATTGGCTTCAGGGGTGAAGTTGTAGGAAGGGACGACGGCGTATACTAGGACCGTGATGAAGACGGAAGCGTCGAAGACGTGTATGAGGAGTTTGAAATAGTATTCCGCTTTCTCTTTTTCAACACTCAAGGTCTCGGTTTCGGTGGTTAAGCGGTTGATAAACTTGTGAAAGCTTCGGACCCCGAAGATTGTCGAGAGTAGCCAGATGTAGGGGTTGTCGAAGGAGTAGTGGATTCTGGCGGTCAGGAGGATGAGGAAGGCGGTGAGGAGGGAGATGCAGCGTATGGCGTTGCCTCTGGGCTTGTGCTGAGGTGTTTCTTCATTTTCCTCCTGTAATTTCTCATACTTCATAATAAGCCGCGATAGACTTATTCCGCCGAGCAGGCCGTATGCAAACACGACGAATTCCAACACCACATAAACAAAGAGGAGAGAGTATAATTGCCGCTCGTATTCAAACAGCAGAAAGTTATACGTATTCTTTGCGATAAAGTCATACGCGACGTAACAGAAGGTAGTGAGGATCATGATACAATAAACTATCTGCTGTTGCCAGGTCTGTATCCGTTCCTCTGAGCTCATGACGGTCCGGATGTTTTCTGCGATGCATGACACGAGGTATATGCCGAGGATCGAGATGAATATGTATTCGGCTGTGGAGGTTGTATCGAAGCGATACATGATCCGTTCATTTCTGGCGTCAAAGACTATATCCAAATTGTTGTCTAAAAGGTCGCATAAACTGAGCTCGTAACGGTTATCCACTGAGTTTATTTCGCGCCCGCTCGTGGAATGCGTGCAGAACGCTGAATCGCTCATCATCTTCTGCACGTAAGCCGGCTGCTGTGTGATGGCTTCCTTCCATATGACGAGGTCGTCCGGCAAGTCGACTACCCCACTCGGGAAGAACAGCATAGAATTCCCATACGCGGTCTTTTCCTCGCATAAGGCCCCGGGAAACGGTGTGCATGTGGTCACCGTCCAGTCGGAACCAACTTTGTCTGCCCCCTCCCATAACCATCGGTGATTGCTAGAGTAAGAAGGGTAGTGCAGACCACGCGCAGTAATTCTCATGAATTGGCTACACAGGCCGATTTCCTGCAGCTCCCCGGAGTTCCATGGGACAACGTTTTCATTCCCATCAAAAACAAGGTGGGGGTGGCTATTATCGTTGATACTAATGAAGGGCATTACCATTCGCACCCGTTCTGTTTTATAGATGACGAAGATTTCTTCCAGGCTTAGATGCGGGGCTTCATGGCTCGCTGTTTCTTGTGCTTCTGCGATTCGCGTTTTGCGTTCTTCGCGGCCTTGACGGGGTCCCATAGGTGATGCTTGAGGGCGTTCTCCATGAGCGTGTTGAGACTCGACACTTGATTGTCTTTCTTGCTGGCGTTTTCCGTGGTGGTATGGACCGGGGATGGGCGGGGAATCGCAATTTTCAGATTCTTGTGAGTCACCTTGGGCGCCATTGCGGGGTCGTTCATTGTCTTCATGCGGTGAGAGAGAACTGCGGAAAAGCTCCCACCTGCATCGACCTCGCTTGCTTGGAATACGATCCCGCGCATGGCCGCGACATTGTTCAGCGCCGTGTCTATCACGTTCAGGACCGCCTTCTGCTTCCGCATTGTTTTCGTCGTTTCCTCCATCCAGGCCACGTCGGCGTCGGAGAACTCCTTGCCTGTCTCCTTCCTGCGAATCTCGTCGACTTGCGCTTCTCCGGTGGCATCGTCGTCCTCAGCCTCGTCGACTAGCGATTCCTCGCCCTCCTCAGCTTCATCGACCACGTAACGCTTGCGCTTGGGGTCGCGTTTCGCTGGCGACTCCAAATCTTCAAAGTCGCCATCGGAAAGCTCCCAAGTGTCCATGTCGATGACGTCCTTGCGGTCGCTCTCGTCCGCGAGTTCCACTTCGCTTACTTCCTCATCAAAGCCTTCCAGCGCTCTGTCGAGGTCGTCGAAGGGTTCCGGATCATCGTTTATGATGTACTCGCCGCTCGCCATCCCAAAGGATCGCGGCGACAAGGCCGCCGACGAGTGCACGGGCGGTGGGGCAGTGGCGGCCGAAATCTCTTCGATCCAATCCGCCATGCGGACGGGCTTTCGGAAGCCCGTCGGAAAGAATGGATGCCTTGTAAACCCGCCAAAAAAAATCCCTAGGAATTTGGACCAGAGGGTCTTTTAATACGTAGACCCTGCGGTCCTCGAGTTACCGTTAGAATTGGACCCGAGGCTTGAGCGCGGCAGCCATGGAGGAGGCCGGGCACGAGCTGTGCATTCCAGGAGGCCCGCACAGCCCGTCTGGCGAGACGTTCAAGAAGTCGCTGCTCGCTGGGTACAGCGCCGAGGAACGGCTTCTCCTGGTGAGGTGCGCGGATCATCTCCTATCAGAGTTCCGAAGCCATGTGTGCAACACGGAGGGTTTCGTGTTGATGCCACCGGAACACCTCATCACAGAAGCCATTATGACCAAAGACGAGACCGCAGACGGGATGAAATGCGTTTCGTCCATCGACGATTGGTACGAAGATGATGCCCTGCTCAAGGAAATTTTGGGCGCTGAGAAGACGATCCAGCATATTTCTTTCGCCATGGCGCATGTTCTTCTGAACAGGGTTGTAGAGTGGGAGTCGGAGTGCGTGAATGCGACGGCCCTTGGTGGCCTGTTCGGACACTCCGACTTGTGGTAGACCGCCATCCCGTTGCGTAAAGAATAAAGGTGTTCCAGAGAAACGAAGAAGAGTTTGAGACAGGGTTAAGACCACATGCGCAAGCATCTCGCGAAAGACAAGAAGCAGCGGGCGGTGAAGCGCCAGGGGTGCTGTGGGCTCTTTGCGATTCTGTATGCCCTCGGCATTCCCGTGAAGACCGCCGGGGATATCGAGAAGTACCGTCGCATCTGCATCGAGAACAACCTGGTTTGCCGTCACACGAAGAAGTGGATGGGGGGGACGACTATGGCGGACCGCATGAAGATCCTGGAGTTCTTTGGCGGGCGTGGCGAGCACCAGGAGTTCAAATCGAAAACCCTCGGCAAGCTCTTGAAGGAGAAGAGTATCTACCAGACTAAGAATGAGTGGTTGGTGACCGTGACAGGCCACGTTCTCTTTATGAAAACAAATGTGTCGAAGAAGAAGCTCTTCCTAGTGGACCAGCGCGGTACCAGAATGCCGATGGACTCTCCGGCGCTCAAGCGGAACTTGAAGCAAAAGGTTAAGCACGTGTTAAGGGTGTACAGAAAGGATCATGGGACAATCCTGTCGTGAACTTGAACTTTGCCGCGGGGTTGAATACCACGCTCTCAGGGTGATAAGTCTTGTACAAGTTCTTGGAGCCCCTGGCCTTGGTTTTCCAGCGTTCAAACTGTGCAGGATGCTTCCTCAGTAGAGAATTGATCTGCTCTGACGCGTCCTCGGCGTCTTGCGTGAATAGCTGTTTCGAGATGTCCTCTGGGATGTTAAAGACGCAATCCACGTGAACATTAAAGTCGTTGTGCAGTTCATCTGCTGCAGACAGCAGAGCTCCCACGGCCATTGTCTTTGCACAGTCCATGTACTTTGAAGCACAGTCGCGCTGTATCACCACAGTGAGCCACTCTGCGCGGTCGATAATCTGTAGGGCGAGAACGCGGTTCTCTTTCTCATGGAAGTTGTAGATGCAGCGCAGGATGTCGCTGGTCGTGCAGCGGGCAATATCGAAGCCGACGATATTGAGGATCTGTTGCTCGCTCATCACGAGTTTTTCCGTGCTGCATCCGCAGTATTTGGCCATGACCTCAAACGTAAAAGGATAGGTCAGGTAAAATTTGCAGCAGATCTGGAAGCATGCAATGGCGATCACATCCACGTCCGTGGGCTGCTGCACGAGGACACGACCCAGTAGATTCGAAGTGGCCATGAAGATCTTGTTGATGTCAAAGTCCTCTTTCGTAAAGTGGTTGAATATGAGGCCTTCCAGGAAGGCGTTGCCTTTTTTGAAGTTCTCGTTCTCGCCGCTTTTGAACCCGCTCTTTTCCCCCAACTCGTTCTGTGTTCCGTACTCGATGCAGAAGAGATCCTTGTTCGAGAGCTCATCGTCCAAGCAGTGGAAGATGCACTTCATCTTCCACGTCGCGTCTCGCAGAAGTTCATCCTCGTGCTTGGTCTTGGCGGATTTTGCGTCTGGTGCAAGCGAGTCCTGGCCCGTCGGCGACGGCGGAGGGACGCGCTTGATCCCCGTGGACATGTGAGCAGGGTGAATCTCACGAGCCACATATCTTAACCATCATGGGTCACAATTAAGTAACTTAATATGTCATATTTTTTGAAAAAAGGACCCTTGGGTCCGTTTATTACTGGCAAGTGGGTTTGAGATAGGAACCGCCAAAATCAGGAGACGGGCACGCCATGGGTTCGCTCGACGGCAAGGCCACGGCCAGCGCTCTCCCGATGACGAGCATATCAGTGCAGTCGATGGAATCCGAAGGGTCGTGCTTCCAAATCCCCAGCCCGTGTTCTTCACAGTACATGCAACAGATGTGGGGGCTCACTCCCTGGAAGGGTGTGGATTGGAAAAAGATCATGGATTTCACCCCACCCGCTTCTCCATCATCGTCAGCGTCGCCGACGTCAACGACCTCGCCGTTCATGGAAACGATCCCGGGGTGGGGTCTTGCGATGGGGTATTTGTCGCCCTCCGGCATTCTCAGCAAAGAACGCGCTCTCGAGGTGGCTTTGGAAGAAGAGAATGAGAACAGCAAGTATTCGACGTGGCTCGAAGCGACAATCAAAGACATGGAGTCGCAGAGTGAGAATTACAAAGCAGAGTGTCGTGGCTTAAGGCAGACCATGGGCCAATGCGTGAAGCAATATGCCAAACTCGACGTCGAATTCAGGGAAATGAATACAAATTGGCAGGGCATCAACGACGCTCTTAGCGACAAGAATCGGAAGCTGCAGCGGGTCGTCGAGCAGAAGACGGAGGAGAATCTGGAACTGCAGCGGGTCGTCGAGCAGAAGACGGAGGAGAATCGGGAACTGCAGCGGGTCGTCGAGCAGAATGAGAACGCATATCAGATCCAGATTCACGATATTCTCGAAAACTGCGATTCGAAAAGCGAGCTGGACGAGTCGTCCGAAAAGGACTGGCCGGACTTTAAGGACTGTAGCCACTGTGGAAAGAATGTGAAAATCTGGAAGGACAAGCAGGGGCGCCCGATGTACGTCGGCGCTTCAAGCTTTCTCTGCAAGCACTGTCGTCCACGAAAGGCGTATCCCAAGAAGAACCATGGCAACTAAGCCATATTCCCCTGTGCACGCTTCGCTGCCTGTAGTTCCCTCAGGAGGGAGTCGGAGATGTCGGTTTTCATTTTTGCCTCGGGCATACTCTGCCTGTGTATGTTAGTTGTGGTCTGTGGTTGCTTCCGATGCACGTTGAAGTGGTAAACGAACACACAGAACAATATGAAGACGCTTCCAGCGACCACATAGGGGTCCACGAATAAGAGATGCATGCTTGTGTGCAGAATGCCGAATGCGAACCGATTGCGCTCCCTGTCCGGCTGGAGGGTCTGTGAGAAGAACATGACGATTGCGACGGAGTAATAAAGCATCGTGCGGGCGAATATTTCAAACCCCCCTCTCTTGCGACAGTCTGCATATGTGAGAATAATGCAGGCGACCCCCCAGAGAACCGCTGCGGCGTGGACGTTGAAGCGTGTTTGCATCTGCAGCAGCATGTTGATGACGCAGAAGTTACAGGAGGTGGCCCAGACAATGCCAACGGCGTAGTACGCGACGAGGGAGGGTATGTCTGAACACGCGCGTGTTTGCGGGTGGAACTGTTCAGACATGGTGCAGATGAGGAGGAAGGGTGGTGCGAGGAAGCCGGCAGTTCGTGAGAGCGAGTCGTTGCGGAAAGTCCAAGCGTCGAGGTAAACCCAGCAGGACATGACGAGGATGGCAATGTCCACTCGGAAAGCGGGGGAGGACGAGAGGCTCGAGGTGAGTGTGGCGTAGAGGCACAATAAGAGGATTGCTCGCAGGAACAGGAGCATGGCCGGTGTGTATGTCTGCACGAGTCTGAAGTCGATGGCCGCGTCTGAGTCGTTCGACGACATATTTGGCGGGGCCGTCGGTACTTAGCTATATACAGGGATGGTTCCCGGAAGCGTTTCAAACGCTACTTTCAGACTGTGTTGCCCCTTCCGACCCGCCGTTGCTTTCGGTGGCCCGGCGGTAATTCCACCCGAGACCGAAAACGCCAATGTTGAGTATCTGCAAATTGGAAGGCGTCGCGGTTGTCGGTGGATGCGTGGTGGTAGCGTCGACCGCGATTTCAACGTCTTGCAATGCATCTGCCCCTACTTCGACCTGATATGGTGGTGGCTCTACACGGACCAAGTGATACCCGGCTGGATACATTTGCACGGCTGTATCGCATCTATATATACCGACGGACTTATCAACGCTTTAAATCATCCACTGGGTCCCCGGGAGTGAAGTCGGAGAGGATTTTCTTGAGCTCGGTCTTGTCGACCCCAAACACGAGTATGCACTCGTCGTCCGAGAAACTCTCAGCGTCGCCCCGCCGGAAGCCCATGGCGAACCACGACGAGAGGGAGAAATTGAAGTGATGCATGATCTGGGGTGAGAGGCCACGCACCTTCATTTCCTCGTACTTCACCGTCATGTCCACGAGCTGATTTGCTGTCCACTGCATGCTCCAGACCTCGCCGATGTCAGCCTTCATGTCGGTGAATGGGTTGATGGGAAAGATGGTCATCTCGGGCAAGTCGTGCAGGGTCAGCTGGCCGCGAGTGAGCCAAGCCTGCTTGTCTGTCTGAATCCGGTACAGCTCGCGCGCGGTGAACCCGAGCTCGTTGCGGAGGCGACGCCAGGACCAGTTATTCTTGATCAGGTCGTCCCAGGCCACGATTCTCCTGGGCTGATCAATCCAACCGAAAATGGCAATGGACTGTTTTGCGTTTACCTCCAACATTGAACGAAGCCACTGCCACTTAATATATATCTCCCCGGGAAAAATGTATATTTACCATTTGGCGCCTTTGGGTGAATGGGGATTCCAGAGTTCGTGCCCGTGATCGTTGCGGAAATCTGTATATTTACAATAATGGCCGGGGCGCTGCACGTATCGGCAACCGGCTCTTTCACGGTTCCGGTCGTCTCCGGCCTCAGCCTCTCTGTGCTGGCCGCGGTCGCAGTGTTGTACACCGCGGCCCTGCTCGTATACAGGCAGAATGTACTGATCAACGACCCGAACGTGGAAGCCGCTTCCTGGCTGGCCCGAAAACTCGCGCGGATGGATAGTGTCGACCTGACCCTGAAGGAAATACACGTCATGAGGGTCGCAAAAGCCATGTTCCATTTTCAGTTAGCGTTCTACATCGTCTACCTCTGTCACGTCATAGTGATAGCGGTGGCGACGCCGGAGGATGCCGAGCCAGAGGCGGACTACTGGCTTTTGCTCTTCAGATGGAGCTGGGAGGATGACAGTCAATCCCGCTACACGATCATCTTCCACTGTATCGTCACGTTGGCGATGCTGACACTGCTCATCGTGTTGTCCTACATTGTGTATGTGTCGTTGCTGAAGCCGCGGTTGCTCGAGGACGACATGAAATTGAAGAACAGGGCCCGCGACAGGCACTCCCGGCGGCTGGTAGAGTTCAATCCGTCCGCCTTCTGGTTCGACGCGGTGGCAATCTCGCAGATTCTGCAGTACACCATCTGGCTGTATTCGCGCAAACTGGACGAAAATGGGTATCTCATTGCTGCCTTCATTCCATGGACCGGCGACCTCGTCTTCAACGGGATAGTCGCCGAAAGCTGGCTGTATATTCTGCAGCAACGCCCCAATTCAGTCTCATCGTTCAACCACATGAAGCTATACATCGGCCGCTTTTTCACTCCCGTGCTCGTGCTCACATTTACCGTTTCTAAATCGCTGTCTTTCGTGCACGAAAGCTTCTGGTATGTAAATAGCTTCTTTATTACAGGGTTGATAATTAGCCGTATTATCGAGACTAGGCATGAGTTGCGGGGGGTCGGCGACGACTCGGGGCTTGTCAGGCCCGCGTCTCCACTCGTTGCTCCCAAGACCTACTTTGGCGTTCAGCAGCCGCGAGTCTTCTTCAAGCGGCGGGGGCTCAGCAAGCGCGAATAGTCTACCTCCTCAAATAAATACTACTGTTCGGTGTGGTCTTTGTGTGCTGAAAGTGTCCGTGCCGGCATGTCTGCGTGTTATATTTGGTCCGTGTGAGGTAGTTGACGACCACACACCGCTCTCCGTTGCTGATGATGTACGGTGTGGTATCGTACTCGTCGGTCAGGGGGGGGTCGGTGTGGACCATCGTGACGTAGCTGGCGTGTTCGTCAGTGTTGTCAGTCGGTGGTGTTTCGTCATATAGCTTGACGTACAGTAGCGCTTTTTGGTCTTCCTTGTTTTCAAACTCAAAGTCCGCGTCCTCGCTGACCTTTTCTTGAATCTGGATCAGCACCAGGATTGTAGCCTTGCTGGCTGTCTTGGCCTCCTCGTCGCTGATGACGTAAAAGCCGCTCAGGTATACCTCCCTTTCGCCATTCAAAACCGCGAAGTGATCGTGCTTGGTCTCGAGGTATACGCCGGGGATTGAGTTAATGAGGTCGGTGTAGCGCTGCGCGTTGAGGCGGATCCACACATTGCTGCCCTCCTGCTTGAAGCTGGAGATCGTGCTGATGGCGTCCATTTCCTTCTGCCAAAACTGGCCCTCGTAGAGAAAGCTGACCAGGTACTGTCCGTTCCGAATGTAGCGGTTTCTCGTGTAGACGTCATTCAGGTTTTCAGCATGGCAAGAGACGTCGCCGAACCGGATCAGCGTGCCGATGATGGGCGGCCGCGAATCATCCCCAGCTGCGCAGGGGCCGACGCTCCAAGTGAGTGTATGCCATTCAATGCTCCATGATGTCTCCAGGGAGCGTGTAGGGCTGTGTGTGTTTATTGTCTTGTGAATGTCTTCCATTTTCGCCTCGGATTCCATCTTCAGATTCTTATTGCGTTCAATATGCATGGTCATGTCAGACACGATTTGTTGGTCTCCGCTTGCAAACTGTCCATTGGATTCGACACGATTTTGCTCCCTCGCTTTCCTCTCCAGGTAGCTGATTGTCTCGGTAACAGTCCTTATCTTCTGATGAAGCAAGAGAATGGAGTTCCACGCGTCAACGAAGTTGTTGTTTGTGTACGAGTACTCATGCATCCTGTGCTCGTCCCCACTCTTGATCATCGGCAGGTACACATACAGACCCGCGTCGCTGGATTTCAGCAAAGGGTTGCTGTGGGCGATGCAGTCGTGGAACGCCCATGTCTCGTCCTCGTTCAGCATCATCGGCTGACCGTCATTATGCATCAGGCAGTATTTGAGTTCATCGCGGGTCGAGATGTATACGTAGTCGTCTGATTTGGACAGCCAGAAGCTGAGGCGCGGGTCGGGGCCGAGCTTGGGAACGAACTTGTACCGTCCAATCTGGAAGAAGCACGTGCGATGTAGATAGGTAGTAAAGGTCGTGCTATGGCTACTGATGAACTCCCAGTTCTCGTCGCTGAACGAAAACTCACTGTACACGTCGTGCTCGTTTGTGTCGTCCTCCTCGCATCTATTCACGTGATCGAGCAAGACCTCGGCAACATTGGGCTCGTCAATTTCAGACCAACAGTCTAATTCGACGTCCCCGATGTTGATCCACGTTCTACCAAATTCAGTGGCAACACGAGGCCGATATATCACGTGCAGCTTCCACCCGTCATTCACCTGCGGGATATCAGTATTCTGGGCGATCCACTCCCGCGTTGTCGCTTCGGATGAGTATTGGGCAACATCCTGCATGAAGAGGGTTTTCGCGGTGTAGACGAACACTTGCTTGAACGTCACGTCCGGCCCGCACTGCGAGGACACGGTTATGCAGCGGTGGAGTGGGCAGATGCTGACAATTGCTGGAAACGGTGTGATTGGGAGTGGGACCGCGGCAAGGACCTCGACGACATTGGTATCGTGATCCTCGCGAACCGTCTTCGCACTGACGCCCTTTTGCTGAATGATATCGTTTGGATGCCTGCAGGCGACAGAGCCGTCCTTCATGAGCTTCAGCCCCCCATTCACGAAGAAACTGAAATCCTGGTACATGAAGTTCGTTTGCTGATTTGTCAGCGGCAGGGGGGAGAAGCTCATGTCTTCAAAGTTGTCGCACACGGTGGCTGGGGTGACGGTGAAGGTCCCGTCATCATTTGTCGTGATGGTGAAGACAAAGTTATAGCGCGACGTCACGAAGAGCATTTCAGCTTCGGGTTGTGTCGTGCAGTAAGTCGGCGTCACGCCAGCATTGTAGGCGACAGCAAACTTCTCCGCGCTGCGATACTCCCCCTCCGTATGCATGCTCGTGAGATACTCCCTGAGGGCGTGTGCAAGCCAGCACTCGGGCCTGTACCGAGTTTTGTCCCGGGTCAGCGCGTACTTCTTCACAATCTGCTGGTACAGACGACAGTAGCTATGCGCGTGAGCCATCGATTCGGGGGGGAAGTGCGGTACATCGAGATACGTTTGTATCAACGTCGTGCCCTCCCCCTCCGAAACGTGCTTGTAAACCATGATCTGCTGGCCGTCATGCAGTGACACGATGGACATGTTCTGAGCCGTCCGGCTATTGCTGCTTAGGATCTCCCCGCGGTCGAGGAACAGCCTCTCGTCGATGTAGATTTCCGGCCCCGTGGTGTTCTTGAAATGCTTTTGGTACGGGCTGCACCCGCGCAGGATTATGCCCTTCCCGTGCAGATTTTCGCCATTGGCAGCATTCATGGCCGGCATGACACTCTTCTCTACCGCCATGTGGCAGAATAAACTGAGGATCTGGAGACTTGCCTGCGGCATCTGGCGCCAATTGTGTACGGACCAGCACCTGCCCTCGGGGTTCGCCCCGTTGGGGTGGCTGTTGAGAGGCGTCCTATATTCCGACAGGAGCAAGGCCGAGCCAATGACAGCGTCGACAATGTTGATGCCCAGCATGGTTTCGAGGGTCATTTTCTTATCCGAGGTCTTCGCAATCATGTTGACGCCAATGGCGAATTTACGCGGGACGATGTTGGGGTCGGCCACATACTTGGACGTCCACGCCGGCGAATCGGGAAACGCCAGGCCGGGATGCTGGTCGAGCCACCGTTTGAAAATCTTGGTCATGATCTCCCGGGTGCTATTGTTCTCGCTGAGGCCACACATATGAAGCCATGTTTTCCTGACCCCGCACTGAAACTGACTCGATTCGTTGAATATCGTCTGGTAGAAATCCGAATGCTCGTGCGGGGTCTTGAATTGCATCGTGGTTTTGTCCGTCACGTGTTTCGGCGCCACCGGCAGGCGCCAGCCGTCTCTCACGGCATCCCAGAATTTGAGTGTATCGTGGTATGTAGGCTGTGCCTTGTCTTGCTGACGACTTAAGAGGACATTGCGAACCTGCGTGTCTGCAAAGAGCTTCGAGGTGATGGCGTCCCAGTCGTTGAGCTTGGTTGATGCCTGCTTTCGATCCTTGCCATCGGTCCCGACCACCCAATCTGGCATGGTATGTGTCTCGAACGGCGTTTTCTTCGTCATATGCGCGCAGATGTACGTGCTGGGCTGCCAATCTTTCGTTCGCTGGGTCTTCAGTTTGTTCAGCTCGTCGTAGTGGATCTGGGCATTCTCCCCAAACATCTTTTCAAACAGTTCGGTGTGATCACCGTCCTTGAGCAACGGCTTCAGCTGGCCAACGTTAAGCAGCATGTTGTCCTGTGACGTGACTCGCCGCTCGCAGCATGGGCGGCAGAATCTCTCGGCGATGTAGTTGAATTTGCGTTCCTGTTCACTGGTTAGGGTCTCGCCCCGCGCCGCCAGGGCAAGGACGTGAAGAGGACAGCTATCCTGGATGTTCATCGTGTACAGACAGAAGCTTGTAAGCACGGGGACGTGCATGTCCATGGCGTCCGTTGACAGCCACATGTATAGGGTGCTGAGCACCGTGGTGATGCTCGGGGGGACGTTCAGGATCGCCATGACGAGGTTGTCAAAGGCTTCTGACATGTTTACCACCGGCTCGTCGGAGTGCGAGGTCATCTTTGGCATTTGGTTTGCCAGCAGCACGGTCTTCATGGCCAGCGCATATAGATGCTCGCCTATGAGCAGGTTGGTCCGGACCACCGACGAAAACTTGCGGTGGAAGGCCTGCTTTGTGATGCCGAAGCGCCATGAGCCGATCGTTACCTGGTGTATCCCCTTGTGGATTCCAGCCAGCGTGGTGTTGAACGTGAACTCACGCGGGACATAGTGAAGCGTCATCGTCTTTCCGGAATAAGCCACGACCCGGCGCATCAGAAAATGCACCCAGAACCAGATGCAGTTATGCCGGGCTGTCTGTTCGTCGATGACCTTCAGGTTCGACATGTTTAGTGTCGGTAGAAACCCAAAGCCGAGGCCGATCATTTCCGGCTGCTCTTCACTCTCATTCGACACGGGCTCATCTTCGATCATGTCAGCATCGCCCACTACGCCGTTGCTTTTCTCGCCACACGTGTCTCGCTCGATGGTGCCAGCGTCGTCGGGCACCGGAGACGGCAGGAACGTGGCGCGACCTCCGTGGTGTGTAGACTCCGGCACAATGTCTTTCAGCTGGTTGGAAGCTACCGTAATGAACGGCGTGGGGGCCATCAAACGAGTGGGGGTCATCTTGAAACATCCTAAGCTTGTCTCCCAGGTGATGCTTTCGAGGTTGTGCGAGCTTCCAGTTGGCTGTCCGCCACAGATCTCCAGCGTTCGCAGCATGTTGTCGCCACCCTCTCCCTGCTCGTCCTTGCCCAGTTCCAGCGTATGAAGCACCAGACCCGTCTCTTGGAAGCTCTGGTCCGTTTCGTCATACGAGCCGTTGGGACCCGTCATGATGGCTGAGCCAAGGACGCAGTGGATGCGCAAGGGGCTGATCTTGTTCATCAGTTTGTCCGCGGCCCTGTAGGACGAAAAGAATTCCTTCAATTTCTTGTCGTGGATGAGGTACTTGCCGAACACCCCGTTGAACATGCTCATCAGCCCGACCGCAAAATCGATGCCCGCCCCACTCGCCTTAGCCGTATACTTTTGAACCTTCGTCTTGCCGTTCGGAAGCGACACGGTGATGGAGCATGTCCCCCCGAAATCGCCCATGATCGAGTACGTCCCACAAGCCTCATGCAGACACTGATAGAAGACCATCAGTATATTGTTGCGGATGACGCTGATGATCATCTGATTGAGGAAACTGACGTCGATTTTGAGGGAGAGAAAGGACCAGCGGTCGAATACGTGTCCCATGCTCTCCATGTCCATCAAGTTGACGAAATCTTTGGGGTTATAGTCACGCGAGTTCAGCGACTTTGGGGATTCAAACTGACCCTCCGACTCCTGCGCGCCGGCACGGCTCCACCCGGGAATGCAGGGTACTTTCTTCTCCTTGCGCAGGTACGATAGAAACGCCGAGTAGTTTTTGTGGAACGGAATGAAGTCTGGCTGTTTCGGGCTCTGATCGACTCGCATGCTCCTGACAACCTTCGCCGTCATGGACATCTGAAGCAAAGGACCGCGCGCGACATCTTCCATGGTCTTGTGAAGAATTTGCTTCAGAATGCTGTCCTTCATGCGAGCCATCTGCGTCAGGTCTCCGAACTTGTCCGCGCTCATCGCAACCTCGCGTATCGGATGCGTGCACAGCCCAGCGGAGAATTTGATCTGCTTGTCTCGAATATTTTTCACCCCATCCCCGTCATGCCTTTCTTTGAAGTCGTTCTCCGCATCCCGGATTGCCATGAGAAGCTTGAAGAGGTCGGGGTCTCCCATCACCTCTTCCTTCTCCAGATACTTGAGGCAGAGGGGGATATTCTCATCAAACACGCGCCTCAGATTCAACGTCGAGTCGAAGTAGAGAGACATTAGTGCGCAGCAGTCCATGGGGTCTGGAAGCATTTTCTCTTCGACATTGCTAGCACAGATCTGGTTCTTGTTCTGGTACCGCCCCTTGCGCGTGTAAGATCCGAGTGGGAGGATCTCGAAAAGGATGCCATGGTTGTAGATGAAGGACCCGTTGACATATACGTAAATCATCTCATTTTCGCGGTATATTCTCGGGAAGTCAATGTTTCTGCCCGCCACGTCGTCCATAAAACCCGTTTCGAACTTCAGCTCCGTGAGCCTGGTACTGAACCATTCGGAGTCGATGTTCTCCAGATCCTCGTCAGTCGGTGCCTGGGCCATGTTCTCTGCCTGCATCACCAGGCCGGTGTTTCTGACGTCGTCCTGTAACATCTGAAGAAAGTCCGCCTCGGACATGCCCATTGCCGTGATACCAGCCCACTTCAGGTCGTCGCCGAAATCCTTGTGCGGGATCTGGAGGTTCTTCATGTTGCCCTTGGCCGACATGAGATGAAACATGGACCCACTCACGAGCTGCCAGTGCTTCTGAATGCACCTGTCGATTGAGTTAGCGTAATCCCGCCACTGCTTCATCTCGGACTTGCACGTCACGTCCATCCGCCGCCCCCCGACAAACGGGGGCGATAGCTTGTTCTTGTGCGCAAATTTGAAGATGGCCTCGAAAAGTCTGGCCTCGGAGATGTACGTGCTTAGATTGTGGCTGTAGCCCATGTCAAACATCTTGTCGACGTCCGACGCCCTGTGGTCAATGCCAAGGTTGTCGAGCATACCCACGACGAGGATGCGGAGGGGTTCCAGCAGGTCCTCGCCAACATAACCGTTTTCGGACCTGATATGATCCAATGCAGTCAGGGGGCAGGCGCCCAGCTGGCTTGCCATGCGCAGTGCGGCAACTTGAATGGTATGCGCCTTCCCGTCGCTGTCATAGACCTCATGCGAGCTCATGTGCATCTTGAACTTAAAGAGGCCCCCCTTGTAGGACATCGGACAGTACTCCCGCTCGTTCTCGTCCAGTTCGCGCTCGTAATCCTCCAACTCGGGATTATTGGTCCGGCAACTCGAAGGGATGATGTCCTCGTCATCGGGTTCCGCGTCCTCGGAAGCTAGATTATTCTTTTTTCGGAACTCGATGATGTTCTGGAGCAGATGAGGGTCTATGTCGCTGGAGAGATTCCATGGATACTTCTCCTGCTGAGCCCTCAGCGACCCCTCGTGTGTCATGCGTATCCCCCCATGCCCCATATTCTTCTGATGCTCAGTCACCTCCGTGAAGTCAGTGGAGACTGCCCAGAGTCCGGTCTTCAAATCTGCGCCCCCGAAACACATGCTCAGCACCGTGGCCACCCGCTTCATCGTCCGGCTGAAGAATCCAGGGTTAATGGGATCGAGTTCCATCTCGTGGAAACAAATCGCAATCTCCTCCTCGATGCCGCCGGTAGGCCCGTCGTGAATCATTTTGAGCTCGGGGCGCGCCATCGGCCACTGGCATACATTGAAGTTGGTCAGGGTCTTTGCCTTTGAGAATTGTAAAACGGGTTTTTGAAGCGTGTTCATTAACGCCATCAGAGCCTTGCCGTTCAAGTCGACCTTACAGGAAATCGGGTCTCCATTGCTCGTCGTCATATTGTAGTCCGCCGGCAACTTTCGCATGGGGTCATTTGGCGTGCACGGAACATACCACAACCTGGCGTTTGCCACCATTTTGTTCCGGTTCTTCAGATCACGTATGAGCTTGATGTTGCTGTAGGGACTGATGGTTGCATCGCTGCGCGTCAACCGGAACTGAAAGGCGGTCGTCTGCTTATAGGGAGCAAATGACGCGGCGAACCCGTACGATGGCAGACGATTGTACTCCCTGCCCTCGTTCCATCCCCGACCACCGCCGTCCTGGATGTTGCCCAGGCCACGTTGCCGTCTGGGAATAAGCTCAATCACCTTGTTCCTCTCCTGTCGCTCATTTAATTGATCTCCGTCGCCATGGCCATCGTCATCGCCGCCCCTCGAATCGCGCGGTCTGCCGCCCCGGTTGCTGTCGTCGTCCCTGCCACTGTCATAGCCAAACTGGGCGTCCGCCACGCTGTGGCCTGCTGCACCTGCGTAGTTCAAGAGGGGCTCGTCGTCGTCGTCTTCCAATGGTCGCTTTGCGGGCGTCGCTCGCTGAGAGGAGATGTGTTCTCGCAGATTTGGCGCAGTCTTTAGAGCGCGATCCTGCAACCCCCGCTGCACAGAATCCACTTTGGAGTCGGCCAGTAGTCCGGTCACTGCTTTGGTATCACGGTCCGTCGTCTTGTTTCTCGACCCCGCCGGTCGTCCACGGCCACGACCGCGCTTAGCCTCGCGTGGACTCGACATTGAAAGGGCCCGTCGATCTTCGGAAGCGTCCGATAGACGACGACGTGGTAAAAAAATAATTTGAGATACGGTCGTAATTCAGAAGGACCCTAGGGTCCTTTATTTTTTTTTTGATGATGGCTTAACCATGCTTGCTCAAACTTGGCATCCACGACATCGCCATGGACTCGGAGCCGAGCATGCTCTCGCAAATATGCGGCGATGTGGGTGTAAACATCGGCATGAACTGCGGTGATCGCTTCCTGGAACGCTTTCGCAGTCTCGTGTACCCGCCCGTCGTGGACGTGCTCGAGAGCGACGTTCAAGACGACCTGCTATCCGTCATCATGCCGCAGGGTGGAATGCGTCCCCACACCCTCGTTGTCGACGCAAATGGGAAAACGATAATGATGAGGGGTGAGCATAACATCCCTGTGCCGGTGCGCGGAAGCTCCCCAAGCTTCGACCTGCATCGGATATTTGGCGTGAACGCAATCGTGCACGCGGTCTTCTTCCACTCCGACGATGACGCGAGTGACCCATCGAACCCGGCAATCAAAATGTTGATATTCGACATAAGCGAGTGCGGGGGCGACGATTTCCGCAACGTGGATGTCCTGCAGCGATATTCGCGCCTGGAACACATATTTCAGTGGGCCTGGTTCAACCTGCAGCATTGCGCCGTGATGGAGCTGTGCAAGAAGCTGCAGTTTTCAAAGTCCGCGGAGAGAAGGGAACTCGGACAGAAACTGATGAATGCACAGGAAACGGTGCAAGGGGAGACTGAACGAAGTGTACAGTGGTCGCCGGAATTTCTGAACGCATTTGCCACGTATTCGCTGGCAGAATTGGGGGATTATGGACTCCTCTTACACGACGTCCCCGAGATGCAAACGATACGCTTCCCCATCCCCCCCCACATCCAACTATCGCATACTCCTATGGGCGGAAAACAGTGCATGTCTTTGCGTTACAGGGGGGACCTGGGGCTGGCTGGCAATCCCACCTTCGGGGGTGTCTTGCAACTACCGGAGGTTATCAAGGAAGGGGAATGCGCAAAGCTATGGATGAATAATTGCTCGGAGGAGTGAAAGGCGAAGGATCGTGTATATTAGTATTGGAATCTTGAATTGTACATGTCAGACTCAAAGCCACTATTGGAACCCCCTTCGGATCGAGGCGGTGGACAGGACGACCAGAGACCGCATAATCGACGGCATGTGATCATGGACTCGGCCATTTTCATATTTGTCTTCTTCGGTTTGTGGATTGTCATCGACCCCGGGAACATCTGTGATCTAAACGGAGCGCTTATGACAGACGTGACCAATTCAACCTGGCAGCTCCAATATATCAGCGAGAAAATAGCGGATTGCAAGAGGGATGGATTCGACCCTGGATATTTCCGAGAGTGGCTTCCATTGATTGCCGTTTTATTCTTCCCGTTCATGATGATACAGTTTCAGCTTGTGTACGATACGATTGTACGTGAAACGACCCTTTACGTGATGCCGGTCGACGAAGAGGAAGAAGAAGTCGAAGCGGTGAAGGATTCCAGAACGAGGGCTACGCGGGATGGGACAAGTAAGCCAAAAACCGTGTCCGACAAGCCGTGGATGCCCCCGTCCAGTGTATGGAAACTTTCCGGGGTCGCTGTGTTCCTTCTGGAATCATTTTGCGTCGGCGGCTTCTTTTGGCTTGTGTACTATATACACACTGGCCCGCACCGCTGGTGGCATGCAGTTGCTACCGTGACTCTCTTTTCATGTGCTACCATCTTGAACATCATTCTATGTGTCATATACACCGTGTATAAGCGTAAAACTGCCACCAATCCGTACTGGCATAAAGTGGGCGCCATATACATTCTTATACTGCTACAAATGGCAAGTGTGGTTTCGTTCATATGGGCCTTTGTCCTACAAAGTGATGAAGACGAACAGGATGTGGCCATTGCCCTGGAGTATATTGTCGCTGTGATTTGGTTTACGACCGTCTTGCTGGACTGTTTGCTGTATCGCTCCATACGTGACCCCCATCACTCGAGAACCTTGCCGGTCTGGTCGTTTTCAATCATGGGCTATTACGTGGGGCTCTGTGTATTAGGAATAGGGTTGGTTAGATTGATGCTAGAACAGTATCCCAAAACCTAAAAAAAAGTAAAATAGACGGTCCTCGTTTCGAGGGAGTCGTGTGCAAATGCGCAAGCGAAAGTATGGCCATAGAGATAAGAAACTGCGGGTAGATGACGTCATGGTAGAGGACATTCAATCCTTCTGGGAGCAAAAGAATGAAGATGGGGACGAGAATATGCCCAAAGCTAACATCCACAACCTGGTGGGTACCGCGTTTATCGAGTGCAATTTCAAGCCCCTCAACCTCCATTTCATCTCGCGCTTGCTCCCCAACTGCAAGTTCGATAAGCAGAAGTTTGCAGCCATCACTATTCGCCTACGGGAACCCCTCTGCACCACCCTTCTCTTTACCTCGGGCAAAATGGTCCTGACGGGATGCAAGGACTTCTTGGAATGCGTGCTGGCGTCCCATGAAATTGTGAGGCTTTTGCGCCGAGGGATTCGCTCGGCTTCTTTCAAACTTCTCAATGTACATATACAGAATATCGTGGGTAACGTATCGCTGAATTTGAAGTCCGATCAGCGCGTCGATTTGGACCGAATATATAGAGAACATAACGTCTATTGCACTTATCAGCGGAACATGTTTCCTGGATTAATATATAGACCCAACGACTCGCCTGTGGTTCTCTTGATCTTCATCAGCGGAAAGATCGTGATCACGGGTGGTAAGTCCTCCAACGATGTAAGGGAGGGCTGGCGGCAACTCTGGCCCTTCGTCCGGAAGTACATCACATAGCGCTGTAGTCTCCGTGCTGGAGTTCCAACTGCTCCAATGCGCGGTCAACCTCCTGCAACGCCTGCATCCGCGTGTGCTCGGAGATCTCACCGTCCTGCAATTCAATCGCCCTCATGCCGATATTCACCGCACAGCGAAGATCGATGTTCCTGCATACCTCTTCGGGCGTGAACACCCTGTCGAACACGTGCACGGGCTTTTTACGATTCCCGGATGTAGACGCGACTGCAATCTTCCAGTCCATGTAGTTCCAGACCATGCGAACGCGGTACGGGATCTTTCTGGCCTTGTTTTTGAATACCATCTTGGAGAGGGTTGCCTTGCCATTGTCGCCCAAGAATGAACAGGCATTCGTAAACGCCCTGAAAACCGCAATGCAGGCCAGCGCTGCATGGTCCAGCTGATGGCCATGCATTTCCGCGTGCCAGAGTGATCTCGAGCTCTTGACGAGGTCCCTGATATCACAGTCCAGTTTGTGTAGGTCGATGCACAGCTCCATGAACTCGTCGTTGGTCGCCAGAACAAGATCGAGCAAGAGCAAGTCCGCGGCGATGTCTGTCCACTCATGTGAGATCTTCTTCTGGATGAGATTTTTGCGAATCTGCAAAAAGTGGTTGTCGGTCATCGTTTCCGTGCCGGTGCATACGTCCACCGGGGACTGGGCGACGCGCTTCTCTACAGCCCCGGATCCCGACATCGCACCAGGGCGGTGAGGGTTCCACTAGTGGTTAAAAAAAACACCTGAACGGCCACGAGATTGCGACCCCGGAAAAAGTTTATTAGACCTCCCGGGTGAATTTGGACCTCAGTGGACCCAACGGTCCTCAGTGGATCCGGTGATCCAGTCGTCGTGAAAGTAGACGATGTAAGGGTTACCAGTTCCTTCTGGATTTATGTATGGTGGCAGCGTGACGTTGTGGATGTCGATGTACCCATTGATTTCAATGTTTTTCCTCTCCCTCTCCTGAAACTCGCACCAGTTCATTAAAGCCTGCCACTCGTTTGGATAACACCATTTTGTATAACCTATTGCACGGCGCCGGGGATCAAATTCTTTGAAGACGATTCGAAATCGCGTGTCATGAACCTCATTTTCTGTCGTGTCCATGATGGTTGTCCCATCCACCTCCAAAAAAGCCTGGATTTCGATAATTCGACCGTGATGCGGATTTTCAGGGTCATGCATTCTTCGACGTAAAAAAAAGCGGTTGATGTATTGCGTCAGCCACCTCCTGGTGGATTCTTCAGAGGGGGGCATTGCTATGGGCTCGGGCGCGCTTTATATAAACTAGTTTCCACATACGCCGAGAGCCACTGCAATCCTCATTTTCGATGCAGTTTATGATATAAGTTCGGTGGTGGGTAGAAGGATGGCTCGCGCGTCTCACCTGATTTTGGTGTTGATTTTAGTCTATGTGGCTGTGTTGAACGTGATTTTGATTCATTTCATCTGGAATAAGTACCTGGAACCGCGCATGTCACGCATTCCAACACACCGCGCAAAAGTGCGAAACACAACCCGCCCCGTGCTGCGGGAACGACCGCCCCCCGCCGCGTGCTCGGGAAAGGGCATGCGGGCCATTGCCGTCACTACTCAAGAACATAAAGACACGAACGATGTCTTGGGACGAACGCCTGTGTTTTCGCAGCTCCGACAGGCATTCCGTGTGCACGACGATGTGAGGGCGAACGTGTTCGTGGTGGCCACCGCCGAGACCTTTCTGGGGTCGCATCGAATATGGTGTAATTCACTGTTCATGCAGACACAGCACCGCATCAGCTGCCAGCTCTTGCTCCTTTCGATGCCTTTAACGGAGCACGACATGTTCGCCCGGATCTTGAAAGTGTCGCCGTGTACGACCGAAGTTGTTTTGCTACCGGATGTGGTGCAAATGAGTTCAGGCTTCTTTTCGCGCCTGGACGAGACACATCCTAAGCGGGTCACCTGTTTACTGAGCGAGACCACCAAGACCGTGCACTGCCCCCTGCCCGCCTTCCGCGTCCCCCGCCTTTTTATCGACGAGTACACGGGAGAGACTGACGTGGAGACCGCGGCGAGGGGGATGCATGTGTACGGGGGGAGAAGGGAGGTAGTGAATTTGCCATAATTATTCGAATTTTGATATTAAAGTGTTCCCGGGGAAAGGTAAATGGTGGGGATTTTCCCATATCTCCTTGGCGTGTGTTTATGCTGTGTTATATCAGGCGTATACGCGAGTCCTCCCATTGGGAATGGCGCTAAAAGACAGCTGCTGGAACATGATGGGGCTATGCCGTGTGCCAGTGGAATGTGGAATTATTATGGAAATCAAGAAGGAAGTACTAATAAGTTTTGGTGCTTTACAGCGCTGCCGGGGGGTCTGGCCTATAAAGCGCTTGGTGATAATTTTGCCAAACCCGAAGCATGTGCTGTAGGCTTAAGTAGCGACCAAAGAGGCGGGACAAACGGTGACGACTGTAACATTCACTGTCAAGCGAATGAGTATTCTCTCAAACGTTATAGCAGAGTTGACTGTCCACAAACTGTCGCCTCCGTAACTTGCATTGATCATCATGATCAATCTTACTGCAAAATTGAAACGCGTACGTGCGAGAGATGTCCGAACGGATGGTGGAAGCCGTATATTTCGAATCATGCAGACAGACCCGACGTCGATGCGGTGGAGGCAGGGGCACAGGTTGATGGAAATCCAGATTTGTGTACACCACCAGACTTGGCCGAGATTAAGGGGGGGGAAAGTAATTGCGATCCGTGTCCACCTGGCACAACCAGGGAAGGAAATGGTGCTGTGTGTATATCATGTCCGATTGGAAAATATGAAAACACTGCTACCGATCGAAAAGATACCGCCGTGCAAAGCACCACAATCTGTGAATCATGTGATATTGGATACACAAGCATTGCGGGTAAATCTGCAAGTTCACACGACGACGCATGCACGTCAATAGGTAACGCAGCGATAATGCAAACTTGGTTATATTCTTGCAACCAGGGGTGGGCAAAAGGAAACAATTATGCAGCTCATTCTATGCAAAATGTCGATGCATCTGGAGATCCGGCTGTCGATGCAAATGGAAATAAAGCTTCAGTGTTAACAACTGTACTTCAAGTGTTTTATCCCGGTCAAAATTGCATTAACAGCGATAATGAATTGAACACGGACCACCTCGATGCAAGTGCTGTTGCTGGTCAATATGTGAAAACGTGGATACAAAACCCAAATGGTTTATTTTTTACATCTAGTCAGTATGCTGCGATAACTTCTTCGGACTGCAATGGTCAGAGATGCTTTTGCTGCCCCGTTCCAGCTGGCTGGTTCAGTGCTGGAACATATGCACAAAAGTGTCCGGCAGGACAGTATTCGCCACAATACGGATCTTTAAGTTGTATTACATGCGAACAAGGCAAATACGCGGAGACCGAGGGCTCCAGCACATGCACGAGCTGTCCTGATGGTAGAGTTTCGAACGGAGAGGGGGCGCAATCCATAGCAGAATGCTGCCGTGAAAACGCCGAATTTGATAACGGACTTTCCAAATGCGCTTGTAAGAAGGATTTTTACCAGACTCAAGAGGACACGGACTTCAAAGATCCGTACACTTGCAATCCATGTCCGAGTAATATGAATTCACCTGCTGACAGTAAGAGTATTATGCAGTGTCACTGTAAACCAGGTCATGGATACAGCAGTATTATCAATGGATGTAAGATGTGTGATGAGGGGAAAACGTCAGCACAGACCTTTTCTCCCTGTATTGACTGCCAGCCTGGTACCTATCAAGACCAGAAAGGACAAAGTCAATGCATTAGGTGTGAGCACGGCAAGTACACGAATCAGGTGGGTCGGACAGCCGACTGTGAGGAATGTACATCGGGAAAATACGTCGACGACGCTTACTGCTATGGTCTCATCACAGGAGGAGCAGTAATTCGTACTGGTGTTGACATTGACGAATGTGAAAATTGGAATACTCCTGGTGGTGCCAGTGGAAGTGAATGCCATATACGAGAGTGCGTAGACGAGGAGTCGGATTGTCAGGATTGCGAGGCGGGTAAACAATCCGTAAATGCCGCTGAAGCTTGCACATTCTGTCTTGCCGGAACTGGAAATGATAATGCTGGTGGTACTTGTACTCCTTGCGACATTGGCAAGTATTCAATTTCTACAAAAACATCAGGCAGATGTAAAGAGTGTCCTGAACATCACAAGCCGAGTGAGAATCAGGACGATTGTGAGGCCTGTGAATTGGGGAAGACTTACGATGTAACAAAAGATCAAGTTAATTGTGTTGCTTGCGCAGACGGTTATTTTCAAATCGGTGATGATCGTTTGGGCGATTTTTCTTCTGAGATTGGTTGCTTTGGCTGTAATCATGATACGAGTAACAAATATATGGATAGTGATAGCACGTGCAAGCTTTGTCCAAATGGTAAGTATACAACGGTGGACAGTGGTATTCTCGGCGTGGATGCGTGTTTTCCCTGTAAATCTTGTGATCCACAGCAGTACCGTACTGGTTGTACACTGAATTTGGCGACGAGCGTAGCATCGGCAGGGTCGTGTGCTGACTGCGAATCTTGTGCCAACGACGAGGATGGCAGCCCTCGAAAGCGGGTCGGTTGCATCAACCAACAGGGACACAATGACGCCAAGGGGGCGTGTGTGCGAACTGAATTCGTCACTCGCACCCCTCTCTGTCCTTACCACGAGTATAACGACGACTGGGAGATTCAAAAGTCAACGCAGTTTGGACTGGGAGGTTTCATGTTCACGGAGGTGTTTGGCAGGGACGAAAACCACACCGACTTCCAGTGTCGTCTTCCATGTGACGGTACGAGATTTCCCGATTTCGATACGGGGTACTGTGCCGGCCCCTTTGCATGTAATGTCCCCTCCTGCACGATGCAGAGTGACGACGATGTGGCGGGACTGACCAACTTGGAGGCGAGGGGCTGTCCAAAGGAGGATATCGTAGATGGTGACAGCCACGATGCGATAAGAGACAAGATGAGGGGTGAATGCGAGACGTGCGAAGACTGTTTCGGCCGGGGATGTGCCCGCGAGTGCTCGCAGCTCAAGTGTGAGGTGGGGGAGATCTGGGATTTTTCCGAGGCGCGTGTGAGGAATAAGTGTAAGTCGTGTCAGGAGCTGCGAGATCCGAATTTATGTCAGGATGGATTTTCTAAAAGTCATCTACTGGCGACCGACATCTCTGGCAACAGGCCCAAATTTGAATTTACTGACTGTCGTCCTAAGAGTGATACGAATACATTCATCGATGCGGTGACGCATTACCAGATTGGATATGGAAACTGTGAATCGTGCGATGAGGAGGATATTGATAAGTGTAATACCGGTGAGTATCATGCTTCTTGCGACTCCGTCATCGGATGCCTACTCTGTCATCCCCATGGAGGGGTGGAGGTGATGTCGTCTGAATATAGGACGACTGAAGGAGTTGACCGCCCCCTGTACTGCCAGGTCGCCGCGTGTGCAAATACGGAGCTGACGGGGGTGGATGAATGGGGGGTGTTCTGTGGTACCGAGTGTGAGGCCATTGAATGCGAGGAGTCGGAGACAACACTGCCATGTCTACTACCTCATCCCAAGCGTTGTAAGGCAGCTTACCCTGTTCAACGTGCTGGGCAGACAAAGGTTGGTAATGTTCCCGCTCATGCAAACGTCTTGGAGCGAAAGGACTCCGATCATCTCTTCTCCAACTTTGAGAATCTTCTGATGCCGCTGTCGTCGACTCTATCTGAGGACCTACACCAGTGTGTGTGGAACGTTATGGGGATTACAGATAATGATATGAACCCCGGCGGTGTGGCGCATTCATTCCTCCCACATTCTGAGGTTTTTGCAAGCAATCAGTTGAGTGACGGGACCAAGTTCTGCCACCCGTGGTCCGAAAGAAATATGGAGGTAGAATACCCTCTCCTCCCACTTCAGAACACAGTGACGGACACCGCTTCAACGTTTCAACGCCGCGTGCTCGTGAACACGTCTGCGCGGGTGATGGATTATAGGTATTCCGGGGACGGATATAAAGCGAATGAGTTCAACGTACCGGACGTCATCGTAGCACCCGCATTCACCTCCGAGTTTACCGGGGACTTCTTCCTGGACCTCGATGTGACCAAGGCCCCCCGCGCAAGCCTCGCCGTGTTTATCCCAGACGATCGCATTCTCAACTCGGTGGATTGGGTGCCCCAGTGGGAGTTGTCGGTGTTGGTTCGCGAATCCACCGATGTCTCGGGCCTTCCCGAGTTGACACTGACACTGGATGTCGGAAGCCTTGAATCAAAAATGACCATTGATCTGTCCTTGTTCGAGAAAACTGCAGCGGGTCGATATGTGCACGGTGTATGGGTCCATGATTTTTATAACAATGTCTTCCCCCGGGGCACAAGGACATTCTCGTACTCAGGTACTACTGAGGCGGTGCCCCGTTTATTCTCATATAGTGGTTCACTGACGGCTTACGTCCTTCGAGATAAGGTTCCCAGCGACTACACGAGATCCACGCTTCCTGAATTCATGGACTTGGGGATTGTGCATGCCCGCGTCCGTCCAGGGGACCACTCCGTCGATGTTAGCATCGAATCCATCAGGCCGGGTGTGATAACGTCCATGGTGAAGAATTTCGGGGAATATCCTGCATGTTATTCTATGGAGCATCGCGTGAGTTGCTTGAAAACTGACAACACGTTCGAAGAATGCATCGGGGTCAGCGAAGTAGACGACGGTCATATCATACAATCCATGACTATATGGAATAACAAGTTAATGGTTACGAAACATAGGTGGCGGGCGGGGATATTGACATCGAAAAGCGACTTCTACGACACATCTTGTGCGAAAGACACCACCTATTCGTTTCCGAAACCACGAGTACTGGCCACTCTAGGTACTGCAGCATATCTATGGACACTGGAAAAAGACAGTGATCGGTTTATCCGACTAAAATCATACACCGAAAATTCGTTTAATGGGGCGACTGGGTTTGAGGTTGTAGATGATATTGTGATTACGGAAAATATGGAGTACGCAATGCAAGTCAAAGACTTGGACCTCACAAGCATCGTTTTATGTGCCGTGGATGGAAAGGTTTTCACCCTGATCCCCGTAAAGAGTTCCTCGTCTGACACTGGTAACAACGACGAGATTGTCCTGTTGGCGCGCATGTACTCTGAATCTGGAGTCATACAGACATCCACCGACATCGTGGTTGATGCTACGTGGTCTTTTTATGAGATCCTGCAAGGTCACACATCCTATACGTCCCGTGTCTGGCACGACTCGTCGCCCCTTATCATCGGCTTCTTGGGTGAAGTGTACGAGATCGATTACAGTAGCGAGACCTTCGCCATCTCCCGGATACCATCGTCACATCTTAAGAATCGCCATTTCATGAAGATCTCCAGTGGATTCATTGCATTTGATTCAGGGGCAGTAGTCGCTCCAGTGTCTGACACCTGCAAGTCCGGGTTCACCCAGGTGGATATGGACAGGACTATTACCAGTACCCTTTATGCAAGCTACGATACTGAACGGTGTGCCCACGAATGCTTCATCGACGAAACCTGCAAAGCGTATTCTTTCGAGGCAGGTGAATGCCGACATGTCTCTAGTGCCATTCAGAAAAATGATGACAATCCACATCGATCAGCATGCAAAAGGCTGGAAACTTCCACCACTAAAGAGCTGTATACCATTCCAAAAAGCTTAGCACACGCGTCCTCTACGGCGCAATTCACGGCCCTGCTGCGAGGCTTTAGTAAACTGGCCGAAAGTGGGGATGAGGCTATCGGGTATCATGCCGTGCTTGGCGAAAAGCAGGATAACTATTGCCCCCTGCCCCCCTGCCCGAAGATAGAATACAGAGTGGTCCCATACGTCACACTGTATAACGGTGACGATGTTGTCATTCAATGGGACCCCGATGATTCAAATCACGAGTGGCCAGATAGAATATTTGGCATCCAAAGTAATTTTGCGAGTGAGATTCGGTTCTTTGAACACAGTCATTTCATCGACCAGAGTGGTATTTATACTCTTTATGGCCGTAATTACGCTGAGTTCAAAATATCTGCCGAAACGTTTGTTATCGTCTTTGATCTATGCGCCTCAGGGGTCGTGCAACTTTACGACGACACAGGTTTCTTAAGATCGTTGGTGCGTGCAAGCTCGAGTTGCGATGAGGAATATGCGGTGATCTATGGAACACCCGCAGCGCTCAAAGTATATAATCCTGCTGTTGCACCCGTCACAACCGGTGGCGGTGATTTACGCATACGGATTCGGGGCGATGGTAAAATTATACAGATGTTTGGGGTAGATTCAATGACTGATTTTGACCTGCGTCAGCTTAAAAACGTCAATTCCAAGGGCGAGTCGAAAGGAATTACGAATACGTGGAAGCGGCAATACCGACACATTCCCGGTAACTTGGTAAGGGGCAACCCTAAGCCATTCCCCGTCTTTCTCCATATCGACGGTGGTAGTGAAGATCAGCGCTCCGTCTCCCTGGACGCTCTGCAGATGCGGCCCGTGCTGACCGTGTCCGGGACGGAGGACGTCGGGGGCGCGCTTCTTACTAACTTCTATCTACCGACGGATAGTGAACTGGGTGAACTGGGGTTGGGGGAAGTCCTGACAGGCGATGACGTCTCGAAGTGGAAACGTTTGCATATTACGGTAGGTGTGGATCGGGGCGATGGCTGTCGCGTTTCTCTCGTGGAAGTGGATGAGTCTGGAAGCGAGGTACCAGGAAATCAGGGGATGCACTCGGATCGTCTGAAAGAGTTGGGGTGTATGACGGAACAGGGCCACCAGTGTCATCTGGAGGTGCCGTATTCTTTCAGGGATGCAAATACAAAGCATTCAGTCGGTTTGAAGGTAAACATCTCCGAAGAATGCGACGCCACCAACATTGAAGCTTGGATCGCGCCACTGACAACTCTCTGGGAGTGTGTGGGGGAATCTTTCTGGTCGGAAGACGAGAAAAAGTGTCAGGAGTGTGTCACGGACGTGAATATTGACAAGACTTGTAATCCAGGGGAATATGTACCGGGGTGTGATGCATTGATGGATTTAACCCAAACAGGATGCGAGGACTGTCCTGGTATCAAGAATGAACTCAATGAATGGGCCTTGGATAAGATCTGTATCTTGGAGTGTATTGACGGTGTATCATTTGAGGATAATAACGGGGTGTGTACTGCTTGTTCGGGACCATTAACCCAAGTAGACTGTGGCGATCTCGACCCAGAGACGAAGCGGGGGCGGAGGGTTCAAGAGTGTTCAAAAACTGAAGACGCAAAGTGTGTACTATGTGACGAAATCCAGAAATCCATATTCTCAAGCAACGAAATCTTCGTGGCGGACATGACCGGAAACACGGTATGCAATACCACTTGCAGGGAGAACTTCTACCGCGACCTGACCTCGCCATACTACTGCCGTCCGTGTCAGGAGTTGGATACGCTACAATCAGAGCTTTCGTTGCAACGGGAGGACGATACGTTTTATCGCTTCCGGAAGTGCGGCAAATTTAAAAGGGCGGAATTTCAAAAGTGTGAGGTGGTGTGTGACACATGCGAGGATTTCGAATATGTGGTTACTAATTGCACGTCTTCGACGAATGTCGAGTGTGCGAGGTGCATTGAGTGCTCGGATACAGAGTTTGAGACGCGAGAATGCGACGGCATCCACAACAGAGTATGTCAGTCGTGCCGGCTCTGTCCAGTTGGCCAGGAAATGAGTGTAGACTGTACGTCACACGCCGATCGCGAATGCCAGGATTGTGAAACGGGGAAATACAAGGATTCGGCGGGGAATGTTGCATGTACAACGTGTAGTGATACCTGTGGACAAGGACAATGGACTAAAACATTTTGCACAAAAGAGACCAATCGGGAGTGCCGAGAATGTACCCAATGTGATCCCGGTTATTATGTATCGACTCAATGCGCAAACACTTACGATACGATATGCTCGATTTGCTCCGATGGGACTTTCAGTGAAGATGGCAACGAATGTAAGCCATGCAGGGACTGTCCCTACAGTTCTATTGAAATGTCCTCGTGTAGCAAAACGGCGGATACCAAATGTGAGCCATGCCCCCCGAACATGACGAGTGCGGTGGGCAGCTACGCGTGTCTCTGCGCCGCGGGGTTCACCGAAGAGGACGGCAACTGCACAGCTTGTTCGGATACAACCTACAAAACCACCCCTGGCCCAGAGCCATGTTTCGAGTGTCAGCAGGAGTCTGGTATGATTTGCTCTGAATCGGAGTACCTGATATTGTGTGGTGGAAAAGATGAGGGTAAATGCGAAACTTGTCCACCGGGATCGACCTCGCCATCGGGGAGCATATCGAGGGAAGATTGTAAGTGTGCCCTGGGCGAGGGGGTCGATTTAACGGGGGGTTGTAGCCCCTGTGAACTTGGGAACTACAAGAGTGAATTGAATCTTGAGAGTTGTTCCCCATGCCCCGAATCTACCACGACGGAGCATACTAGCAGCGTAAACATTTCAGAGTGTGTATGTCCACCGGGAAGATACTCAGACTCTGTCTCGTGTGAGGCGTGTCCGATTGGCATGTATAACCCGGAATTCAATCATAATTGTACCTCATGTCCCGTCAACGAAACAACCCTATACACCGGAACCGTCAATGCCAGTGACTGTCAGTGTCGCCCCAATTCTTGGTACTGTGATGGAAATGCGAATTGCGAACATGAATGTTGTTCCAAATTTGCGGAGATGAATCTAGCTGTCAATCGATACCAATGCCGGGATTTCTACTGTCCATATGCTCAGTATGTAAGTGGCGATTTGGAATGTAGTCCGTGTGGGGATTGTCCCGCGGGCGAATACCGCATCGGGTGCGCGGACGCGGCTGAGACACTAAATAGTGGAGGTAGATGTGACCCCTGTGCTACCGGTACCTTCAAAACTACGTCGGGATCTGGGCTCTGCGACGATTGTAATCACATGGATCCTGTCTGTGGTTCGTATCAAATAAAGAAAGACTGTGGTATAGATGACCCTGGTGTATGTGAGGATTGCGAGGCCGGCAAATATTACCTGGCGGGCACGTGTGAAAACTGTGGCGGGTGCCCTGTAGGCAAATACCGTGACAATTGTGGACTGTCCTCGGTTGGTACCTGTTTATCCTGTGACGCTGGTACGTACAAGACATCAACCGGCTCCGAAGCATGTGAAAGTTGTACAGTCTGGGATTTTCCCTGTCAGGCTGGCAAGTTTTTGAATGGATGTGGGGCGGATTCTGCCGGGACGTGTGAATCGTGCAGCGGGTGTCCCGCGGGCGAGTATCTGGTCAATTGTACGGGGTCAGATGCTGGATCGTGTCAGTCCTGTGATGTGGGAACTTACAAAGACTCATCTGGTTCCGAACCATGTCAGAGCTGTGACGGCTTGTGCTTGGCCGATGCGGTCGTGGTCGGGTGTGGCGGAAGTTCGTCAGGGACGTGTGAATCGTGTCCCGACGGACAATATGTTGATGCCGGGGTGTGCACGCCGTGCCCGGGCTGCGCTGCGGGCGAGTATCGGGTGAATTGCTTGGGAGCGTCTGCGGGGTCGTGTCAGACGTGTTTGTCTGGGACATACAAGACGTCGACGGGGTCTGAATCATGTTTATCCTGTGACGAATGCGACTTCGACGAATTGAAAATTGGCTGTGGTGGTGATTCGCAGGGTACTTGCAAAACATGCGAAGAACATATGATTTACCAAGGGGTGTGTGCTACAGGGGGTGGATGTCTTTATTACATTGCCAGTGGGTCAAATTCTGTAGACCAGAAGTCCTGCGAACCATGCCTTCGCAATCCACAAGATGCCGACTTTTGCGGGGTGGACCAATGGCTGGAGGGCTGTACGGGAAACGTTTCCGGTACGTGTCGAGATTGCCCTGAAAACACATATTCCGATGGATGGGGAAAATATGACGCAGGACACTGTCAGGACTGTGTCACCTGCAATGGCAACACCAAGCGCGTTGGCTGTTCAGACACATCCGCGGGCACATGTACTACCTGTTCCTCGGGAAAATACAGCGATACTGGAGTATGCACTGACTGTCAGGACTGTGGAGTTGGTTATTATCTAGCAGGATGCGGGACAGAGGCGAGTTTTACCGTCAATGGTCATTACGGTGGTGTGTGTATGACGTGTTCCGCAGTGTGCCCTGGAAACAAGGTATTGACGGGATGTG
>CERI01079482.1_pt1 | contig 34190 bp, 33 predicted proteins | sample 350261 | NCBI WGS metagenome assembly CERI01 (sample SAMEA2620979, study PRJEB7988) | marine metagenome | isolation source: saline water (ENVO:00002010), including
CAGGCGATCCTGCTGCAGTAACATACGCTATTGATACGGTTACGTTTTTGTTAAAATATAAACTACCTATTTTTGGTATTTGTTTGGGCCATCAAATCTTATCACTTGCGCTAGGTGCAAAAACATATAAATTAAAATTTGGACATAGAGGATGTAATCATCCTGTAAAAAACTTATTAAATCATATGGTAGAAATAACAAGTCAAAATCACGGGTTTAGCATTGATGATAATATTTCAAAACATATTACCGTAACACATATAAATTTAAATGATCAAACTATTGCAGGTATTAAATCAAGTAATTATCCAGCATTCAGCGTGCAGTATCACCCAGAATCTAGCCCTGGTCCTCATGATTCAAGATATCTTTTTGAACAATTTATAACATTAATAAAAGAATCTCATGCCAAAAAGAAATGATATAAATTCTATATTGATAATAGGAGCTGGTCCAATCATTATTGGACAAGCGTGTGAGTTTGATTATTCTGGAACACAAGCATGCCAAGCATTAAAAGAAGAAGGTTATAAGGTTATTCTTATTAATTCTAATCCTGCAACAATTATGACAGATAAAAATATTGCAGATTCAACATATTTAGAACCAATAGAAATAAATGCAATAGAGCAAATTATTATTAAAGAAAAACCAGATGCAATTCTGCCTACTGTTGGTGGTCAAACAGCTCTAGATATGGTTATGCAGCTTGATAAAAATGGAATTTTAAAAAAATATAAAATAAAATTAATTGGCGCTAATGTCAAATCTATTGAAACTGCAGAAAATCGAGAGAAATTTAAAAAATCAATGTCAAAAATTAATATTCCTACAGCGCAAGGTGGATTTATAAAAACAAAAGAAAAAGCATTAGAACTAATTAAAGATATTGGCTTTCCAGTAATTATAAGACCATCATTTACTATGGGAGGGACCGGTGGTTCAACAGCATATAATATTGAAGAATTTTCTCATCAAATTGAATTAGGTTTAAGATCAAGTCCTATTCATGAAGTATTAATAGAAGAATCTTTATTAGGTTGGAAAGAATTTGAAATGGAAGTTGTAAGAGATTTAAATGATAATTCTATTATTGTATGTGGAATAGAAAATATTGATCCAATGGGAATTCATACAGGAGATAGTATTACAGTTGCACCCATTCAAACATTAACTGATAAAGAATATCAAAAAATGAGAAATTGGTCCATTTTATGTCTTCGAACAATTGGTGTTGATACAGGTGGCTCCAATGTTCAATTTGCTGTCAATCCAAAAGATGGTAGAACAATTATTATTGAAATGAATCCACGCGTTAGTCGATCATCTGCATTAGCATCAAAAGCTACCGGTTTTCCTATTGCTAAAGTTGCAGCAAAATTATCTATTGGTCTTACATTAGATGAAATAAAAAATGATATCACGGGAAAAACATTGGCATCATTTGAGCCTTCAATTGATTATGTTGTGACAAAAATCCCAAGATTCGATTTTGAAAAATTTCCAACTTCTGATGGAATTTTGGGTGTTCAAATGCAATCTGTTGGTGAGGTTATGGCCATAGGTAGAACTTTTAGAGAATCAATACAAAAAGCATTTAGATCACTAGAGGTGGGACTGATTGGTTTTGAGCCTAAACAAACAAATTATAGATCTTTAGATATAAGTAAAATTAGCTTTCCAACTGCGTTTAGATTATTAAAAGTCTGGCAAGCTTTAAAAGAAAATTATTCAATTGAAAAATTGTATGAACAAACAAAAATTGATCCTTGGTTCTTATATCAATTAAAAATTTTAACGGATATTAGCATAACAAAGAAAAACTATAAAAATAATTTATTTTTTTTAAAGAAAGAGGGATTTTCTGATAAACAAATAGCAAAATCTATAAACGTAAAAGAATCAGATATTAGATTAGAAAGAATAAAAGAGAATATACTCCCAGCCTATAAAATGGTTGATACATGTGCAGCAGAATTTCAAGCTCAAACTCCTTATTGTTATTCAACATACGAATACGAAAATGAAATTACAAAGTTTGATGAAGAGTCAATTATTATTTTAGGAGGTGGACCAAATCGTATTGGACAAGGAATAGAATTTGATTATTGTTGTGTGCAAGCTGTATATGGTTTAAAAGAAATGGGGTATAAAACTATAATGATTAATTGTAATCCTGAAACAGTGTCTACTGACTTTGATACAGCTGATAAATTATATTTTGAACCACTTACTTATGAAGATGTTATGAATGTCATTGATTTAGAAAAACCTAAAGGAGTGATTATACAGTTTGGTGGACAAACGCCATTAAATATTGCCAATAAATTATTAAAATCTAATGTTAATATATTGGGGACAGATCCTAAATCAATTGATCTTGCTGAAAATAGAAAAAAGTTTGGTAAAATTTTAAAAAGACTAAATATTCCTGCTCCAGATTATGGAACTGCTTTTTCAATAGATGAAGCTATCACCATTGCAAATAGGATTAAATATCCTGTGCTTGTTAGGCCCTCATATGTTCTTGGAGGTAGAGGAATGGAAATTGTTTATAATGAAGATGGATTGAAAAATTATGTTGGAAAAGCCGCCTTAATTTCTGGAAAACATCCCATACTTATAGATGCTTTTTTAGAAAATGCCTATGAATTTGATGTCGATGCAATATGTGATGGTGTTGATGTTGTGATTGCAGGGATTATGCAGCATATTGAAGAAGCTGGGATTCATTCTGGTGATTCTTCTTGTGTTTATCCAGCATACTTTTTACCTAATAAAGAGCGCAAAATAATAATTGATTATACTAAATTGCTAGCAATTGAATTAAAAATCATAGGTCTTATAAATATTCAATTTGCAATGAAAGATGGTTTAGTATATGTTCTTGAAGTCAATCCAAGAGCTAGCCGAACGGTTCCATTTATAAGTAAAATAAAAAATATCCCCTATGCAAAATATGCAAGCCAAGTTTCTGCAGGTAAAAAAATTAATTCTCTCAATTTAAATTATAAAAAATCTAATTTGATTGCAGTAAAAAAACCTGTATTTCCATTTAATAAATTCCCAAACCAAAAAATATTCTTATCACCTGAAATGAAATCTACTGGTGAAGTTATTGGATTTGATAAGCATCTAGGGTCTGCGTATTTAAAAGCAGAAATAGGATCTGGGAATAGGCTACCAAAACAGGGAACTATTTTTATTTCTGTGAATCAAAATGATAAAAATGAGATTATAAAGATTGCTAGAGATTTTAATGAAATTGATTTTAAAATCATTGCAACATCTGGTACATCTCAATTATTAAATGAAAATGGTATTATTTCAAAAAATATATTTAAAGTTGGAGAAGGCAGGCCTCATATTGTTGATGCTATTAAAAATAATGAAATTAATTTAATTATTAATACACCTTTAGGTGAACAATCAAGATATGATGAATATAAAATTGGGAAGGCAGCCATTGAATATAAAATTCCCGTTATTACAACTCTTGCTGGAGCACATGCAGCATTAAGAGCTATAAGATTTGAAGATAAAAAATTAACCTATAACAGCTTACAAGAGATCTTTCATGAAAAATAAACTATACCCTAAAATTAAACCCTATAATACATTTTATTTAAAAGTATCAAAACTACATACGATATATGTTGAAGAATCAGGTAATCCAAACGGGAAACCTGTAATTTTTTTACATGGAGGACCTGGTGGTGGAATTGAACCTATTTACAGGCAATATTTTAATCCTAAAAAATGGCATATAATTATTTTTGATCAACGAGGATGTGGTAAAAGCTTACCACATGCTGAGCTTGAAGAAAATACTACCTGGGAATTAATTAAAGATATTGAGTTAATTAGAAATTATTTGAAAATTAAAAAATGGGTTGTTTTTGGAGGAAGCTGGGGGTCTACACTTGGTTTATCATATGCAATATCATATCCTGAAAAGTGTAAAGCACTAATATTAAGAGGAATTTTCTTATTAAGAAAATTTGAAATTGATTGGTTTTATCAACAAGGATGCAGTATGATTTATCCTGATGAATGGGAAAATTATAAATCAGTGATTCCAAAGCAAGAGCAAAACAATTTTGTTAAAGCATACTATAAAAGATTAACTTCAAAAAATAAAAATATAAGATTAAAAGCTGCAACAGCATGGTCAAAATGGGAAGCAAGCACAAGCAAGCTTGTGCAAAAAAAGAAATCATTACACCATTTTGATAATCCTAAAATAGCTGAAGCATTTGCAAGAATTGAATGTCATTATTTTATAAATAATGCTTTTTTTAATACCGATAATTGGATTTTAAAAAATACAAATAAGATTAAACATATTCCAGGTGCCATTATACAAGGTAGATATGATGTTGTTTGTCCTATGCAATCTGCATGGGATCTTCATAGAAAATTGAATCACTTTGAATTTTATATTATTAATAAAGCAGGTCACTCAATGTTAGAAAAAGATATTCAGACTCAATTAATCGAGTGTACCGATAGATTTGTTAAATATTAAAAATATTTTTTTGAGCTGACTTTGGATGAACTAGAGAATGAAAATAAAATGAAGAAATACTACTTTTTTTGATTTATTAATTATTTATCACACTTACTATAACCACACTCCATACAAGAATCACAGCCATTTTCTGTTTTTAATGATTTACTACTACACGATGGGCAAATTTTAAATTCTAAATTCATACTATCGTTATTCAATAATGTTTCAGCTGCTTTTTCAACTAATTCTGGCATTTCTTCGTTTGGTATTTGATCTAACTGCTCTTTATCTTTTTTACTATCTTCTTTTGAAGTAATTCCAACATCAAAGAAAAACTGTTCGATTGTTTCGGCCACTTCTGCATAAAAAGAGTGGTAGTATCTTCCTTCTTTAAACGAGCCTCCATTTGGATCATGGATTCCATGTAATTCTTCTAGAATAAACATAGGATCCGTAGCTCTTCTAAAAATCGCAGAAATTAATCGTGTTAGTACAACATATTCAGGAGCACGATTTAAATCTTTTGAATTAATAAAAATTTCTATGGGTCTTCGTCCACTTTCTGTATTAACATAACTTAATGTTATAAAAACTGAATTTTTTACAAAAGCACTTTTTACTTTATAAACTTTTGCATCAACCACTTTTGGTCTTGAGGCTGAACTCGATTGTTTCTTTTGAGATGAATTTTGTCCTGATGTTTCAGAACTTTTTTCTTTATTTTTTAATTCTACGATGGTTGATTTTTTATTTAATTCTATCATTAATCTGCACTCTGAAATTTTTCACTTTCTATTATTTCTTCAATTTTTGTTTCGCTATTTTTCATATAATGATACATTGTAGTTAATGAACCATCTGGTAATTTAATAATTTCATCACCTTTTGCTTTAATAGTTTCGTTATTATTGTTTGTAATTTCAAACTCTTTATCTTTATTCTTCTGGAAATCTGTTAATTCATTTTCATTAGTACTTAAAATTGGGAATCTACTACCATCTCGATATATTGTTACACCTTTTAGTTTTGCTTTCCATGCTTGTAGATAAATATCAGATATTATTTCTGGTTTTATATCTTCAGGGAGATTAATTGTTGATGATATACTATGATCAATATATTTTTGGATTAATCCTTGAATATCAACTCTTTGATTTGAATTAATCTTATGAGCAGTTCTAAATAAATAAGCTGGTAATACATCTTCTATATTGCTTGCTTTATCAACTTTTTCTTGCAAACCGAATCTATCAATATAAGCTTGAATTGTAGAATGAAATACTTTAAAAAACTTATTTCCAAACGATTCTGATCTTCGTGTATAGAAAGCAGCAAAAATCGGCTCTACACCACCAGATACACCGATATAATTTTTATCTTTACTCTCGTATGATAAAACGATATTAGAAATTGAACCAGTTGGCGCTATAGACATTATAGCGATATTTCTTAATCCATTTTCTGTAATTTGAAGTTGAGTTTCTTTACTTAAAGCTTCTTGTACAAATGGACATTTCATATAGTTTTCTTCATTAAATATTGGAGAAGAACCTTTTTCACCCCCAATTACAGCAGAAGCTTGATAAGCAGCATTGGTAATAAATTGCATGGTTTCAGAAATTAATGCTATTCCTTCTTCAGAGTCGTAGGCTAGGCCTATTTGATTTAACATATCAGCAATTCCCATTACTCCCAATCCAAGCCTTCTTGTTTCTTTAGCTGCAATTCGCTGCTTTTCAAGAGCATTTAAATCTTCATTCCACGTTACAACATTATCTAAAAATCGCACTAAAATTCTTGTGCTTTCAGCTAATTGATCCCAGTTTATATGTGCCTTATCTGAAAATCCATTTTCAATAAATCTTGACAAATTAATAGATCCAAGATTACATGCACCGCCATCTTCTAGCGGTACTTCAGCGCATGGATTTGTACATATAATTGGTCTTCCAACATAGTTGGATGGAGAATAATCACTCATGGTTGTCCAAAAAATTATACCTGGTTCAGCTGTTTTGTAATTACCTTCTATAAACTGATCCCAAATGTCTCGTGCCTTAACTAATTCTCTAACTTCATTGGTTTGAGGACTATCGAAATATAGTAAAAAATCTCCTGATTGCTTAATAGCTAAATCATAATCCTCGCTATTAAGCTTAATATTCAAATCTCCATAAACATCCCTTTTGCTAGAATCTTTTAATGATTCAGCTGAAACATTAGCACCATACTCTTTTGATAGCCATTGGTCTAAATCAGAAACATTATCAAAATTATTTAATAATTCATAATCATCTATGTTTTTTGATGGTATGCCATATGAATAATGTAATGTCTCTTCATCTTGCTGTGCTTCCATCACTGAAGTTTTATTATACTTTTTGTAAACTAGAAATTTATCTTTTCCATACTTTTTTTCTTCATCTACAGCAAACATAAATTCATTGCTAACCTTTATCGATATATTTGCAAATCTAACCTGAGTATTTTCCATTACTTGTTTTTTAATTGTTTCTAGTTCAGACTCAGAAAATTGTCCAGACCAGCTGCACTGTTCAATAATTTGTTTTGTTACCCAATTGGGAGTTTTTTTAACTTTTAAAAAATATTTAACATCTGGGTGCTTTACATCAATCGTTAACATTAAAGCCCCACGTCTCCCACTTTGTCCAATAAGTCCTGTTGTTAATGAATATAATTCCATAAACGAAACAGCTCCTGTTGAGCTGTCTGCCGCATTATGAACAACAGAATCTTTTGGTCTTAAAGATGAAATATCAACACCAATTCCTCCGCCATACGAATATGTTCTTGCACATTCAAATGCTGCTTTATATATAGAGTCAATATCATCTTTATCAATCTTAGAAACAAAACAATTTGCTAGAGTTTTAATTCTATACATATCACCAGCGCCTGCTAAAACTCGTCCACCTGATATAAATCTTCCATTATATAGTTCATTGTAAAATTTTTCAGACCATTCTTTTTGCTTTGATTTTGTTCCTTCAACGGTTGCAATAAAAGAAGCTAATCTTTTAAATACATCTTCAGGATTTTTTTCAATTAATTTATTTTCTAAATCTTTAAGGAAATATTTTTTTGTGTAAATATTTTTTGCTAATTCATTATCAGCTAAATAGTCTCCATTAAAACCAAGTTCACTATTTTTTTGTTTTTCTGATATATGATTATATAATTCTTCGTATACTTTTGATCTTAAATTACCAATAAGTTTTGATGATTTTCCCCTATGAGAAAACATTTTTTTTATATCGTCCATATTCAACTTTCCTAATTTTTGAGCCAAAAATACTATGACTCATACATGATTATTCAACCAAAATTAAGCTTAGAAATTATATTCAAATTGCCTTGTTCATATACTATCCTAAAAATTTAGAGATTCGGATTGTATATTAATAGTAACAAATTTCTCGTCGGATTTAAAACTTATTTACTATTCTTAGTAATGTCAATTACTTGAAAAATATAAATTACTTTTTACTGTTAAACAAATAGAATTTAAAAAAATAAAAAAAAAATAAAAACCTGATTTAAATTCTAGTCAGAGATTAGTAAATTAAGATGTAATTCAAAACAAATAAATATATTATGGCAAATATTATGGCAAATAAAAAAACAGCAAAACTTATTTTAGAAAATCAAGAAATAGAACTTGATATTATAACAGGTACAGAAAGTGAATCTGCGATTGATATTACTTCTTTAAGAAATAAAACAGGATATATTACAATAGATCCGGGGTATGCAAATACTGGCTCATGTGTTAGTGATATAACCTTTATAGATGGTGAAACAGGAATTCTTCGCTACAGAGGATATCCTATTGAAAACCTTGCTAATAATGTTAATTTCACTGATGTTGCTTATTTATTATTACATGGTAATTTACCAACTTCTGATGAAAAAAATATTTTTAGTAAATCGCTAAGAAAAGAAGCAAATATTCATGAAGATATGAAAAGATTTTTTGATGGTTTTCCAATTAATGCACATCCGATGGCAACATTATCTTCTATGGTAACCGCATTATCAACATTTAATCCTACGGTAAGCAATAATGAAGTAAATATTAATGGTACTATAATAAAAATTTTAGCACAAGTAAAAACTATTGCAGCATACTCATATAGAAAGTCTCATGGACTTCCGTTTATTTATCCAAATTCAGATTTAAACTATATAGATAATTTTCTTCATATGATGTTTTCTGATTCTCAAGATGATTTTCATACAGAGCCAATTTTCACTGAAGCTCTAGATTTGCTCTTGATTTTACATGCTGACCATGAACAAAACTGCTCTACTTCAACTGTTCGAATGGCTGGAAGTAGCATGGCAAATGTATACGGAGCTATTTCTGCTGGAATCGCAGCTTTATGGGGGCCTCTTCATGGAGGTGCTAATCAGGCAGTCCTAGAAATGTTAGAAAAGATTAAAAATGATAATTCTGATTATAAAAAATATATAGAATTAGCAAAAGATAAAAAATCAGAATTTAGACTTATGGGATTTGGGCATAGAGTATATAAAAATTATGATCCAAGAGCAAAAATTATAAGTAAAATGGCCGAAAAAGTTCTTTCAAAATTGAATATTGATGATCCATTATTAAATATTGCTCGTGAACTTGAACAGATCGCGTTAAAAGATGAATATTTTATAGAAAGAAAATTATATCCAAATGTAGACTTTTATTCAGGAATTATATATAGAGCAATGGGCATTCCAACAAATATGTTCACTGTCATGTTTGCACTTGGACGACTTCCTGGTTGGCTTGCACATTGGAAAGAGATGATCAATAGTCCTCATTTTAAAATTAATCGCCCTAGACAAATTTATATGGGCCAAAATAAAAAGAAACTTTAAAAAAATATTCTATGATTCAATATCTTGACCTAGTAAACACTGTGCTTGAAAAAGGTGCTATCAAAACTAATAGGACAGGCACAGATACTCTTATGTATTTTGGCTATCACTACAAAATTGATTTACAAAAAGGGTTTCCGTTACTTACTACAAAAAAAGTTTTTTTTAATTCAGTGATTAGAGAATTACTCTGGTATTTATCTGGAGAAACACATATCAGGAATTTAAGAGAACATACAAAAATATGGGATGCTTGGACCAGTAAAGAAAAAAATTGGGAAATTGGGAAAATGTATGGATATCAATGGGTCAAATGGGAAAAGTTTCACAAGAACAAAAAAGGAGAAATCTCAAAATCCTACATTAACCAAATTGAGGAAGTAATCAAGTTAATAAAAACAAGCCCGGACTCTAGAAGAATGATTGTTACAGCTTGGAATCCATCGGTTATAGGTGAAATTGCTCTTCCAAGTTGCCATGCATTTTTTATGTTTAATGTTGTTAATGGAAAACTAAATTGTCACCTCACACAAAGAAGTGGTGATATCGCTTTGGGTATACCTTTTAACCTAGCATGCTATGCAACTCTAACGCAAATGATTGCACAAGAAACTAATCTTGAACTTGGAGAATTTTCACACTATATTAATGATGCTCATATATATGTAAATCATATAGATGGTCTAAAAGAACAAATAACTAGGTCGCCATATACACTCCCAATTCTAGAAATTAAAAATAAATCATTTTGGGATTTAAAATTTGAAGATTTTGAATTAAGAAATTACAAGCATCATCCAATTATTAAATTTCCTGTAGCAGTATGATTGAAATTCATCTAATTTGGGCGCAAGATGAAAGTGGTGGAATAGGTATTGGGGGCAAATTACCATGGCATGTTAGAAGCGATTTAAAAAATTTTAAAAAAATAACATTAAATTCTGTTATTATAATGGGTAGAAAAACATGGGACTCATTGCCTGTAAAACCTCTTCCGAAGCGTACAAATATTGTTTTATCAAGAACCATGAAATCAGAATCTAATACATTCGCATCCTATGATAAATGCCTGAAGAGTTTAAAAAATAATAATATAAAAAAAGTTTTTATTATAGGTGGAAGATCTATTTATAAACTTTTTTTTAATGATGCACATTATCTTCATATTACACATATAGGTATAAAAAAGAATGGTATTAATGAATTTTTTCCAATATCATTTAATGAAATAAAGAATAATTTTAGCCAAACTTCAAAAACTAAATTGTCAAGCGAAGCAACTTATTCAAAATGGAAGAGAAATTAAAATGAAAAATTTAAAAAATAAAAAAGTTTTAATCACTGGTGGTGTTAGAGGGATTGGAAAACAAATCGCGCTAGAATTTGCTAAAAATGGATCTGATATAATAATATGTGATTTGGATAAATCTTCATTTAAAAAAAATAATTTTCACGATATAGAAAAACTAGGCGTTTCATGCTCAGAATACTTTCTAGATGTGACAGACTATAACAATATTAAAGAAACAAGGAAATCTATTATAAAGGATATTGGTAAAATTAATATCCTGATTAATAACGCCGGTATAGTATTTGGTGGTAATTTTTTGAAATTACCTATCGAAAAACATCAAAAAACGTACGATGTTAATATTCAAGGTGTTGTAAATATGACTCATGTTTTTTTAAAAGATTTAATTGAACAAGAAGATTCGCATATAGTTAATATTGCAAGCGCTTCAGGTTTTACTGCTCTACCAAATGGTACTACTTATGCCTCAAGCAAAGCTGCTGTTACTAATTTTTCTGAATCCTTAATTAATGAATTAAAACTTGATGGCAATAAGCACGTTGGTATGACAATAGTTTGTCCCGCCTATGTTAACACAGGTATGTTTGATGGTGTAAAAGAACCGCTATTTATACCCATGCTAAAGCCAGAAAAACTTGCATATAAAATTGTTAAAGCGGTATTAAAAAATAAGAGATTTGTCTTAGAGCCAAGTTTTATCAAATTAATTCCTGCGATAAAAGCTCTTTCTCCCTATTCTTTTTTTGATTTTCTTGGTCGAGTATTAGGTGGCTATAGCAGCATGAATTTTTGGACAGGAAGAAAAGATAATAAATAATGAAATTATATTTAATACATACTGGATACTATGATAAAAGCATTGGAGATGGGTTTTATGAACAGCATACAAATATTTTTATTGTTGCAAAAAATCCTTATTCTGCAAAAGAAAAAATTAAAAAAAATAAAGAGTACGTATCAAAAAAAATGCATATTGATGGTATTAAAGAAATCGAAAATATTGATGGTTATGATCTCAAATTAATTAAAAAAAATAAACAAAAAGTAACCTCTTTTAATCATTATCAAGTAAGATTTCTAAAATCAGATAAATAAATTTATCGTTCACCTAAATAAGTGGCTACTAAATGAATTCTATTTTCTTCTCCACCATTGAATACTGTATGATAATTTCTTGTATCAGTAAACCATACATGTCCATCTGCTGGAAGATGTTTTAATGAATCATCAATTACTAAATGTGCGCCTTGATTTGTTATAATGGGTAGGTGTAATCGAGGCTCAGGATCTCGATGCCAACTAAGTGATGTTCTTGGTTCTAATAATAATAATCTTACTCGACCCAACTTATACTTTTTGGATAAAATATTATAAATTTCTTCAAAGTATGTACCCTTATACTTTTCTACAAACTCTGTATATTGAGATTCATCTACATATTCTTCTCTTTGGACTTCTTTACCCGTGAAATCTGGTTTAGTCCAAAATACCCCTCTTAATTTTTCTCCATAAGCTGAAGCTGGATCTCCTGGTATTTGCGTTAAACATAGACCTTTAACTGTATGGTGACGCCACGATACCTTTGTAAATAAAGCATTTGTTTCCTGTCTTAATTTTTTAGGATTGAATTTAATATCTAATTTTTGAAAACAATTATTCATAGTGTTAGCCCCCACTAAATATTTAGATTATAAAAAGTAACTATTGCTTAATTTAAGATAATAAATAATACGCCTGATAATGCAATAATCATTGCAATAATTCGTATTTTAGAAATTTTTTCATTCAAAAATAGATATGATAACAAAATTATAAATAAAACCGATGTTTGACCAATAATACTTGCAATGGGTGGTTTTTGAATATTTGCATAACCTATAATCCAAAAACTTAACGCAATAAATGTTCCAAGCCCTGAGCTAATAATAATTTTTATAGCTATTGATTTATTTTTTAAAGGTAGTAATAATTTTAATTTGTTTTTTTGAAACAAAAAAATTAACCAGGTAAATATAAATCCAGGAAAAAGCCTAAAAAAAGTCACCCACAATTGAGATGCAATTGATGAATTTATTTTTGATAAAATAGGTTTGATTAAAACAATTCCAAAACTACTTAAAATGACTGCTAAAATTTGAGTCAACATGCCTCTATGTTTAACTGTTTTTTCAATTTCAGAATCATCTTTTTCATATGAAATAATCAATAAAGCAATAATTACAATTAAAAAACCTATAAATTGAAGAATAGTTAAATAAGTTCCAAGTATGATAATTGAGAAACAACATATAACTGCTGGTTCAAAACAATTAATGATTGCAACTCTATTTGCACCAATTTTACTTAATGCATGAATAAATAATAAATCAGAAACGCCCATTCCTAAAATTCCACTCAATATAATTTTTAAATAATCAATAAAATCAAGATTAGCATACCATAATGGAATTTCAAAAAATATAAACATTACAATAAAGCAAAAAACAGCTATTGTATTTTTTAATGTTACAATTAATAGTGGTGATAAAAAATTACTGGCTGATTTAAATATTATAACTGCTATACTCCAACAAAAAGCAGCTAATAAAGCAGAAATAATTCCAAAGTAAGGGCTATTAATTAAATAATTCATTAATATAAAACATTCCTTTTAAAGTTAAATCTACATCAACAATATGCTCTATATTTAGATAAGGGGATAATAATTCAGAAAAACCTCCTGTAAGCAAAACAGTATATTTTTCATTACTTTCTAACTCAATTTTATTAATCAAACCTTCAACCTGCGAAATTGATCCATACATAACTCCAGACTGTATATTAGTTGTTGTACTTTTACCTATAACACTTTGAGGAAATTTAAATTTAACATCTTCAAGTAATGCAGCCTTGGAAATTAAATTTTTTATTGAAGTTTCAATTCCCGGAGCAATAATGCCTCCAATAAATTCATTGCTTGAATTAATTACATCGTACGTAGTGGCAGTACCAAAATCTATAACAATTATTGGGCCCGTATAATTTTTAATAGCGCTATAAATATTACATATTCTATCATTTCCTATAGTTTCTGGTTCTTCAACTTTTAATTTAAGATTTGTATCTTTGTAAGAAACTACATGTATTTTTATATTTAATTTTTGATTGATGTAATTAATGAAATCCTTACTCTTTTCAGGCACAACAGAACTAATAATTACTTTATTTAATTTATATTTTTTTAATATTGAAGATAATTCATTAATTGATTGAATAGAGATTCTTTCAACTAAATCTTTATTGTCAAAAATACCACATTTGATAAATGTATTTCCAATATCAATTACTAATTTCATGAAAATTTAATCTCTCCTTCATAGGTTATTAACTTTTGATTATATTTTATCATTGCCTGGCCATAATCATTAATAGTTTTAAATAATCCTTTAATACTTTTTTGTTTATACATAAAAATAATATCACGATTAATATGATTGCAAGATTTTAGCCAATCAGATTTAATCTTATTTAAATTATCATTATTAATAATGTTATATAGTTCATTTATTATATATCCAAGCAACAGTTCTCTTTGTATGCTATTGCCTGTAATCATTTTTAACGAAATTGCTTTATTTTTTAAAGTGTTATTAAAATCATTCATATCCTCATTTACATTAATTCCAATTCCAATATTAAAAACATATTTTTTTGAATATTGCTTTGTTTCAATTAATACTCCACCAACTTTAAAATTTTTATACATAATATCATTAGGCCATTTAATTTGTAAATCTATTGATAAATATTTTTTAATTCCTTTGATGATTGATAAAGGAATAATTAATGAATGAAAATTAAATAATTCCAGAGAGTATATTTGGTCTAATATAAAGGAACATGTAATGCTTTTATTAGTGGTTGACAACCAACTGTTTAGACCTCTTCCTCTGCCAGCTATTTGATTATCTGTAATTATTAGATATTTTTCAGGAAACTTCTTATATAAATTCCATATATCACTATTAGTCGACTTGGTTGATGGATAATAAATGATTTCATTAAAAAAAGTCTTATGTTTTATGTTAGTTTCTAGAACACTAGTAAGAAACATTACAAATATGTTCCATACTTCAATTTTAACAGATCACATATTTCTCCTAGAGTACAATTGTTTTTTATACAATTAACAATTATAGGTATTAGATTATCATTTAAGGCTAATGATTTTTTTAATTCATCTAATGATTGATTTACATTCTCTTGATTACGATTTTCTTTAAAATTTTTTAATCTCTTTAATTGTTCTTCAATAGATTTATTATCTATTGAAAAAAGATTATCAGATTCTTTAGAACCCGTATTTTTGAATTTATTAACACCAACAATAATCTGCTCACCAGATTCAATCTCAGATTGATAGTCAAATGAAGAATTTGCAATTTCATCCTGTTGGAATGAATTTTCAATGGCTGCAACGGCTCCTCCTTGATCATCAATTTCATCTATTAATTTCATAGTTTTAGATTCAATTATACTAGTTAATTCTTCTATATAATAAGAACCTGCTAAAGGATCAACAACATCTGGAATACCCGTTTCATATGCTATGATTTGCTGTGTTCTTAAAGCTAACTGCGCAGACTCTTCGGATGGTAAAGATAAAGCTTCATCTTTAGAGTTGGTATGTAATGATTGTGTACCACCTAAAATTGCTGATGCTGCTTGCATCGTCGTTCTAACAATATTATTATCAATTTGTTGAGCTTGCAATGTTGATCCTGCAGTTTGAGTATGAAATCTACACATCAATCCTTTGTCACTAGTTACACCAAACCTGTTCTTCATTATATTGGCCCAAACTTTTCTTGCAGCTCTAAATTTAGATATTTCTTCAAAAAAGTTATTGTGACTGTTAAAGAAGAAACTCATTTGATTAGTAAAAACATCAACATCAAGACCTCTTTCTATCGCTGCGTTTGTATATTCAATAGCATTAGAAAATGTGAATGCCAATTCTTGAACCGCATTAGAACCAGCTTCTCTAATATGATAACCTGATATAGAAATAGTATTCCATTTTTTCATATTCAAGCTGCAGTACTCAAATATATCAGTTACTAATTTCATGCTCTGTTTAGGTGGAAATATATAAGTTCCTCTAGCAATATATTCTTTAAGAATATCATTTTGTATCGTACCACACAAGTCATTTTCCGAAATCTGATTTTCTTCTGCTAAGACAATAAGAAAAGATATTAATATAATTGCGGTTGAATTAATCGTCATAGAAATTGAAACTTGATTTAGAGGTATATCTTTTAATAGAATCCTCATATCGTCAATCGTACAAATAGGTACTCCAACTTTTCCAATTTCTCCAATAGATAATTCATGATCCGAATCATATCCAGTCTGAGTTGGGAGATCAAATGCAACAGACAATCCTGACACTCCTTGATCTAATAGATACTTATATCTTTCATTACTTTTACTTGCAGAAGAAAAACCAGCATACTGTCTCATCGTCCATAGTTTTTTTCTATACATCTCAGGATATATTCCAGATGTATATGGAAACTCACCAGGATTATTAGTTCCGTAAAAATTTTTTAAATTTATATTAGATGAATTTTTAAAAGGTTTATTTTTTTTTGTCATGAATAAATTTAATTGTTATAATCTTTAAAATAAACAATTATATGCTATTATAATCTTTAATAAATTGATTGGACCAATTTAAATAGTTGTCATTCTTAATTGCTGCATGTATCTCTTTCATTAAATTATTATAAAAAGATAAGTTGTGTTGGGTCGCAATTCTACAACCTAAAATTTCTTTTGTATTAAATAAATGGTGTAAATAGGCCTTGGTATATTGTTGAGAAATTTTATAATTATTAAGTTCATCAATAAGAGATAAATCATTTTTATATCGTGCATTCTTAATGTTTATTTTACCAAATCGTGTAAATAATTGACCATTACGTCCATTTCTTGTGGGTATCACACAATCAAACATATCTACACCATTTGAAATACAACGAACTAAATCTTCCGGTGTACCAACACCCATTAAATATCTTGGTTTTTCTTTTGGCATGATTCCATTTAAAAATTCCACCGTATTCAACATTTCTTCTTTAGGTTCCCCAACTGCCAAGCCTCCAATAGCATACATCTTAGCATCTAATTCTAATAATTCTTCTGCTGAAATTTTTCTTAATTCTTCATTTGTTCCACCTTGAATGATAGGTGATACAACTTGATTAAAATTATATTTTGGTCCTTTGTTTTTAAAGTGATCCAAACAACGCTTAGCCCACTTAGTTGTTAACCTAACTGCATTCTCATGCTCTTTAAAATCAGCATTAGATTCAGGGCAAATATCTAAAACCATCATTATATCAGACCCAATAGTTCTTTGAATATCTATAATTTTTTCAGGAGTAAAATAATGCTTACTACCATCAAGATGTGATTTAAATTCGACTCCATTGTCATCGATTTTTCTTAGATTTGATAGGCTATAAATTTGAAATCCTCCAGAATCTGTTAAAATAGCACCATCCCAATCCATAAAATTATGTAAACCTTTAAATTTATTGAGAAGTTCCATCCCAGGTCTAAGATATAAATGATATGTATTACTTAAAATTAAATTATAATCTATATTTTTTATTTCATTTGACGATAAGGTTTTAATTGCACCATAAGTAGCAATTGGCATAAATGCTGGAGTATTCACAGTACCATGATCGGTACTTAATTGCCCTAATCTAGAAGAAGTATCCTTGCAAGATTTAACAACATTAAAAAAAGACATATAAAATAATTTATTTTTTTGTTGTTTTTTTAGTTGCTGGCTTCTTTTTTACTGATGGTTTTTTAGCTACAGCTTTCTTCGTTGCTGATTTCTTCGTTGCAGGTTTCTTAACTGTAGATTTTTTAGTTGAAGTTTTTGGAGTAGATTCTTCTGAAACCTCATTAACAGATTTTTCTTCAACTTTTTTTGTTGCTACAACTTTTTTCTTCATTTTTGACAATGAAATAGTTTTTAATTTTTTAACTCTTTGTTGCGACTTGCGATGTTTTTTATTCGCTATTTTTTTCTTTTTATTCATTCAATCTCCAAAACATTTAAATATCAACCTAACTAATAGACGCTAAATATAAAAATAAATTATTAATTATTTGATGCAATTTTATAAAAAACCCACTAATTATTTTTCATCAATCAAGATAAAGCAACCCAAAAATAATCATCATTTCATCGGTACTTAATAAACCAAAATTTACATAATTATTTGTAGTATTATTGTATTTAACGCTGGCAGTTAGGCTTTCTCCTAAATTCAGTGTTAGGGGAGGATCAAGAGATAAAACTGGTGGATGTTCATAGTCTAGCGCTGTATATATCAACTCTTGTTCACCATTACCATAATTTATAAAAATATCAAATTGTGTCATTAATTGATGTGCATGAGAAAACAATTGAAAAATATTGATTTGATCTAATCCTGGAGGGGTTTCTATGGTAATATTATTTATAATCTCATAATATGAATACGTTTTAGATAATGTGGTTTCTTCTCCAGGGGGTAAAGAAATATCTTGATTTCCAAGCTGCATGACTCCCGCAATTTTATTTATTTCCTGAGGTAGCACTGCATGTAAATTAACATATACCTCTCCTTGTATAACTTCATCAGTATAATTAAAATAATGGGGATTTAAATCAAATCCAAAATTAGAATTAAACTCAAGAGCAATCCCAGGGGGTAAATCATAAGACCAGCTTGGCCATTGAGTACCTGTAACAAAAGTATGCCCTTGAAGAGTTTGCACATTGTTAACCCATTGAAAGTTAACTGTTCCATTTGATAAAAACTCATCAATGTAAGGATAATGAATATCCCTATATTCATAAGTATTTGGCGGAGTCCCATAATTATCAGGGAACATGTATGCGATAAAGTGATGAGAACCTGGTGCCATTGCGATTTCAATTTTATTAATATAGTAAGTTCCATCAACAGGTGGAACATAATATAAAAATTCTCGCTCTGTATTAGGGTACACTTCAAATGGACCTATGTGGTACTGAAGTCCATTTATAGGCGGATCTAAGGGTTCGAATTCTGGTGCTTCATATATTGATAAATCATTTAATATAATGGGATCAACAATGGATCCAGTCTCTGGCGCACCCTCCCATATCCATTGCTTAATAAAGTTCAATTCTCCATTAGTTAAGAAAGGACCTCCCAGCGGCATCAGTTCTCCATATTGAGGGTGTTCACTATAAAAATGATTTTCATTTTTAATATTAATTTTCTCCCAAAAATAACTTTGCAATATTCCAAGTAATCCAGAACTATTACTAATTAAAAATAAATTGTCATCCTCAGCAGAAGAATTATTAGGGACTCTATTCAGCAGCTGATTATAAGCAATGTCTTCAGTTAAAATTAAATTAGAAGTTTCTGCATAAAAAGAACCATCATAATGACATTGTGAACATTTTAATGATAAAATATCTTCATTGATTATCTGCCATGAATCTCTATTGTCTTGATCAGTTAGAATATAATTAACCAATATAATAACATCAGAAACATTTAATTCATTATCAAAGTTTATATCACCATTAGTATTAAATAAAATATTATCAGTATCACTACTTATACTTAAAATAATGGAAACTAAAGAAATAATATCAGATATATTAATCAAATAATCATTATTTAAATCACCAACAGGGAATACTGGACTACAGGTTATATCACATGATTCAAAATTACCAAAAAAATATTCATTATCATTGCCAGTATTACAACCATACACCGGAGCACAAAATTCACCATTCCAAACATAACCAATAAAGTCTTCACAATCACCATAATTATTAGGACTTAAAATTGTACATTCCTGAGCATAAATATTAAATGAAAAAAAAATTAAAAAATGTAATATATATCTCTTTTGTTCTATCAAGTTATTTAAATTTAAACATAAATATAATTAATAAAAAATATATTACATATGGAGTTTAAATGAAGATTAAATGGCAGGTAATTAAACAATTTAAAGACATAAAGTATGAAAAAGGGATGCTTGATGCTCAAAACATTAATAAAATTACCATTAATAGACCAAAAGTAAGAAATTCATTTAGACCACAAACAGTTTTTGAGTTAAAAGAGGCTTTTGAATTAGCAAGAGAAGACCAAAGCTGTGGAGTAATTATTTTTACAGGAGAAGGGAAACAAGCATTTTGTGCTGGAGGAGATCAAAAAATAAGAGGAGATGCAGGATATGTTGGTTCTGATGGTGTCCCAAGATTAAATATTCTAGATGTACAAAAGCAAATTAGATATATGCCAAAACCAGTTATTGCAATGGTTGCTGGTTACGCTGTGGGTGGCGGTCATGTTTTACACATGCTGTGTGATCTAACAATAGCAGCAAGTAACGCACAATTTGGACAAACAGGTCCAAATGTTGGTTCTTTTGATGGAGGCTGGGGTGCTTCATATATGGCAAGAATCATTGGACAAAAAAGAGCTAGAGAAATTTGGTTTTTATGTAAGTTTTATAATGCCAAAAAAGCTTTAGCTTGGGGACTAATTAATGAAGTTGTTGATTATGAGAAGCTAGAAGATACAACTGTTGAATGGTCTCAAAAAATATTAGAAAAATCACCACTTGCATTACGAATGCTCAAAGGAGCACTAAATGCAGACTGTGATGGTCAAGCAGGCTTACAGCAACTTGCCGGTGATTCAACCATGTTGTTTTATATGACTGAAGAAGCACAAGAAGGTAGAGATGCATTTAAAGAAAAAAGAAAGCCAAATTTTAAAAAATTCCCTAAACTTCCTTAATAAAAACCATGAATATTTCTCCCTGGATTCAAGCTGCTCGCCTTAAAACTTTAGTCGCATCAGTTATTCCAATTTTTAGTGCAATGGCAATTTTACCAGCATTAAATCAAATCAATATATATATTTTACTGCTAACAATTTTTGCTGCTCTTACAATACAAATTGCAACAAACTATATTAACGATTTATATGATTTTTTAAAAGGGGCTGATAAAAATCGAGTTGGTCCAAAGCGAATGTTACAGTCAAGATTAATTACTGAAATTCAAATGAAAAAAGCTATTCTTTCAATTGTAATTTTAGGTCTTTTTTCCGGTATTCCTCTTGCAATGAAAGGTGGTTGGATAATTGTTATAATTGGATTATCATCTTTCTTGTTTGCTTATCTATACACCGCAGGGCCTTTTGCATTAGCATATCATGGTTTAGGTGATATATTTGTTTTTCTATACTTTGGATTAATTGCAGTATCAGGCTCTTATTATCTGCAAACAAATACAATTAATATGAGTTGCTTATATCTTGGATTTTCTATAGGTTGTAAAAATATTTTACTATTAATAATCAATAATTTAAGAGATTACAAAAATGATAAAAAAGTTAATAAAAAAACACTTATTGTTAAGCTTGGATTTACTGGTGGAAAAATATACGGCTTAATCATTATTGTAATGTCTTATGTAGGAATTTTGCTGCTCTCTTTTTCATCTCATAATCATAGTTTGCTTTATTTAATGATACTATCCTTTCCCTTGGCAATAAATATCGCTTTTGATATATTCTTTAAACATGCAGCTGAACTTAACCCAACCCTTGCTAAGGTTTCTGCTCTATTAACCTTGGATTTAATTCTTTTATTTACAAGCCGTATATTATGAAAATTATCGCAATATATTATGATCAATATAAAATTCCTCTTTTTCAAGAATTTAAAAATTCGAAAAATAAATACACAGCTCAAGAAGGGTTGTTTCTAACTATTAAAACAGAAAACTTTACTGGCAAAGGAGAAGCAGTATTATTAAAGGGTTTTACCAATAATACCTTACAAGAAATAATATGGTCAATGGAATCATTTATAAGTATCATAGAAATAAATGAAGAATATTCTTTAGAAGAGCTATTAATATTAGCAAAAATCCATTGTATTGAAACACCTACTGTACAATTTGCAATTGATACCGCTATATATGATATAACATCACAAAACAAGAATATCTCTTTAGCTAAATTTTTTAATAAAAAATCTTCTGATTATATCTATTGTAGCCAAACATTAGTTAATCCTAATATGAAAATTTTAAATGATACTGTGAAGATAAAAGTGGGTATTAATAGTATTAACGATGATATAGCTTTTTTAAAATATTTCTCAAAAGAGAATCCTCTGGTTAAAATAAGATTGGATGCAAACCAATTGTATTCAATTGTAGAATTTGATAGCTTTTATAAGCAAATTATTAATTTAAATATTGATTTTTTTGAAGAACCAATTAAAAACCCTAATCTAAAAAAAATAGAGCGTATAAAAAGCCTGTATCCTAAACTAAATTATGCACTTGATGAAAGCATATACCAGAATGTCAAATACAGACAATGGATTAGTAAAAATTTAATTTCCACCATTATCGTTAGACCAAGTATTTTAGGGAGCTATAAAGAGTTTTTTAAAATAGCCAAGCTATATAGTAAAAATTTAGATATTATAATATCTTCATCTCTTGAAAATAGTATAGGTAATATGGCGATTGTTCATTTAGCATCAACTTTGCAAAAACAAGCGAAGCATGGGTTGAATATACATGGTTTTTATAAAAATTTTCTCTTTCCTCCTATTTATAAAAATAATAAAATAAAATTAAACAATCTAATTGGCTTAGGGCTATAAATGTTAAATAGTATTCTGAATAAGCGTGTTAAAGAAACTCCGGATAAAATATTTATTACTTATAAAAATAGAAGAATTTGTTTTTCTGTTTTTAATTCAATGGTAAATAATTATTATGAGCAACTTAAAACAAAAAAAAATGAATATGTAGGATTGCAAATAAATGATAAATTAAAATTATTAGTCGCAATTATAGCATTAAATAAAAAACAATCAATTCCTGTTGTTTATCCAGATCATCCTAGTTTAGAAGATTTTATTTTAACAACCAATATCCCAATATCAATTAAAAATTTTGATATTTCAGACATAAAAAATAATTTACCTGCAAGCGATGAGCATAATGTTCATAATACTCAAATGGTAATATTTACTTCAGGAAGCACCGGCAAACAAAAACCATGCGAAATAACATATAATAATTTATACGAAAGCGCAAAAATATGGGATAGAATTATCAAATTTAAAAATACAGATATATATTTGAATCATATGCCATTAACTCATGTTAGTGGATTGTGTATTTTTTTCAGGGCTCTTTACTGTAACTTTGAAATGATATTAGATGATTTTAGTGTTGAAAATTATTTTAAATATTCAAAAAAAATAAATTTAGTATCAATGGTATCTACAATGTTAGATAAAATATTAAATTCTTCTAAAGATATAAGATTTGAAACTATGAAATCAGTTATTATTGGTGGAGATAATATTAATATTGACTTAATAGATAAAATAAAAATGAAGAAAATTCCAGCATATATTTCATATGGTTTAACTGAGTCTTGTTCTGGGATAGCTGGTTCATGGGTTGATGAATATCAAAAGAATTTAATATATTCTGCACATAAAAGAGTAAAAATCAATTTATCAAACAAAATGTTAGAAATTTCATCTCCAACAATAATAAAAAAATATTTTAATTCTCAAAAAGTATTCAATAATAGATTTACTACTTCTGATATTGTTGAAATTGTTAGTAAAAATAAATTTAAATTTAAATATAGAGCAGATGATATTGTTATATCTGGAGGTGAAAATATATCAATCATGTATGTAAATAAAATCTTAATGCAATTTGAAGAAATTAATTCGTGTTCAATTGAAGTCATTGTTGATAAACGCTGGGGCCAGACATTACATGCAAAGCTAGCTGTAGATAAAAAGCTTGATGTGATTAAATTTAAAAGAAAACTTAAAAATCATTTGCCAGGTTTTATGATTCCTAAAAAAATTAGCTTTATATGATACTACTGTTAGATAATTATGATTCATTTACTTTTAATTTAGAACAGTATATTGGAAAAATTAATGCGAACATCAGGGTAGTCAAGAATGATCAATTAACTGTTAGTGAAATAAGAAAACTAGGTATATCACACCTTGTTATTTCGCCAGGACCAGGAAATCAATATAATACTGGTATTACAATAGATTTATTAAATGAGATAAAAGGAAAAATTCCAATATTAGGAATATGCTTAGGCCATCAGACAATCGGTCATTACTTTGGAGCAAAAATCATTAAAAGTAATAAAATAATGCACGGAAAAACATCGCAAATAACACATAATAAAAAGTCAATTTTATTTAACGATATTCCATCAAAATTTATAGCAACAAGATATCACTCTTTGGTAATTGATAGGCTATATGAAAACAATAATATAAATATAACCTCATATAGTGATGATGGTGAGATTATGAGTATAGAACATAAATATTTACCACTATATGGAGTGCAGTACCACCCTGAGGCCATATTGACAGAATATGGGGAAAAATTAATAGAAAACTTTTTAAATATAATTGTATAATACAAGCATGTTAAAGGGAACAATTAAACTAGATGGAGATAAATCGCTTTCACACAGAATATTAATTTTTGGAGCTTTGTCAAATTCAAAATCTACAATCTATAATCTATCTAAAAGCGATGATGTGAAAAGAACTATAAACATTCTAAAAAATTGTAATTTTAAAATTAAAACTAATGAAAAATTCACAACAGTTTATAAATCAAAAATAAATCAAAAAATTAAAAAATTTTACTGTGGTAATTCTGGAACAACTGCAAGATTTATGATTGGATTTCTACCTAGTATTGGAATTAGCGGTACTCTTTATGGAGATAAATCATTATCAAAAAGACCAATGAAAAGACTGCTTGATTCATTATTAAAAATGAATGTTAAAATTAAAACAAATAAAGAAACTCTTCCAATCCAATTTGAAAAATCAAATATCAACCCAATTAATTTTACCTTAAATCACCCTAGCGCCCAAATTAAGTCAGCATTAATTTTCGCTGCACTATCATCTAAAGAAACTTCAATCATTAAAGATCCTTTTAAAACCAGAAATCACACAGAAAATATAATTAAATTTTTAGGTGGAACTACTGAAGGGTATAAAAAGTTTTCTTTTAAAGGATTTAATTATACTATTCCAGGGGATATATCAAGCGCATCATTTATTATTGCAGCTGCATTGCTTGTAAAAGGGTCTAATATAAAGATTAAAAATGTATTATTTAATGAAACAAGAACTGGGTTTATAAAAGTACTACAAAGAATGGGTGCCAACATTCAATTATCAAACATAAGAATTGAATGTTTTGAAAAAGTGGCAGACATTAATGTTCAATATTCAACAAACTTAAAGAGTGTTGCTCTAAAAAAATCTGATATTCTTAATATGATTGATGAAATACCTATTTTTGCACTTATTGCTTGTTTTGCTAAAGGAGAGACACGTGTCAACCACGCCGCAGAACTCAGATACAAGGAAAGTGATAGAATAAAATCCATTGTTTTTAATTTACAAAAGTGTGGTGCAAAAATTACCGAAATGAAAGAAGGATTTATAATCAACAAATCAAAACTGTTGTATAATACAAGTATTAAGAGTTTCCAAGATCATAGAATTGCCATGATGTGTGAAATTTTATATTTAGTGATCCAAGGTGGCATCAACCATAACAAACATAAGATTATTGATACTTCATTCCCAGATTTTTATAAACACCTAGGTAGTCTATATGAATGATTTTTATGTAATCGGTAATCCCATCTCTCATAGTAAAAGTCCACTAATTTTTAATTTTATTTTTCAAAAGCTTAAAATTGATGCCAAATATAGTGCTAAAGAAATTTACAACATAAACGATGTCCATCAATTTATCTATGAGTGCAAAAAAAAATCCACAGTTGGATGCAACATAACAATGCCCTATAAGGAAAATCTTTTATCTATAATAGACTACAAAGATAATATTGCCAAACTAACAAATTCAATTAATTGCATAAAAATATATAAAAATAAAGTTTTTGGATATAATAATGATTATTACGGTTTTGAGAAATTAATATCTTTTAACAAGGTGAGTATTGGTAAATCAAGAAATATTGTTATAGGTTCAGGTGGATCTGCTAGAACAATCATTTTGTTTCTTATAAACAACAATGCAAAAAGTATTACTATATTATCCAGAAATAAGAGAACTTCGCATAAAATAATTAATGACTTTAAATCCTTAAATAAAAAAATTAATATTGATTTATTTTGTGATAAAAAAACCTATGAAAATTATAATCTTATAAATTGTACCCCAATAGGTATAATACAAAGCACCGAAAAAGTTATTTTATCTAAAATTAAATCAATTAATTTTAATGTTATTGTTGATATTAATTACGTATATGGTAATGATTTCTTAAGCCTGACTTATAAAAAAATCATTACTGGTGAAGAGATGTTCATCTTTCAAGCATTTAAATCATTAGATATTTGGTTTGAATCAAATATTTCAAATAAATTAGATTATAAAATAATTAAAGAATTAATATGTTAAGTAAAATAAATTTTTTGACGGCTGGAGAATCTCACGGAAAAGGTTTGCTAGGTATAATAGAGGGTGTTCCTGCAGGCCTAGATATTACATCTCAATACATTAATTTTCATTTATCTCGTAGGCAGAAAGGTTTTGGTAGAGGAGCTAGGATGAAAATTGAAAAAGATCAAGTAGAAATTTTTAGTGGTATTAGATATAATTTGACTCTTGGCTCACCAATAGGGTTAATTATAAAAAATATTGATTATAAGAATTGGACTGATATTATGTCAGTTGAAAAACCTAGTATTAAAATTGATGAAATTACATTACCAAGGCCTGGACATGCAGATCTTGCTGGTGTTATGAAATATCAGTTTAGTGATATTAGAAATGTTATTGAAAGATCATCCGCAAGGGAAACTACAATGAGAGTTGCCTTAGGTTCAATATGTAGAAAATTATTAGAAGAATTAAATATTCACGTAGCAAGCTATGTAACAGGAATTCATAATATACAAGATCATGAATCTTATAATATAGACGTTAAAAGTTTAAATCAAAAAGCAGATGGTTCACATCTTAGGGTATTAAACTCTGATATTGAGCTAAAAATGATTAATATAATTAAAGATGCTCAAAAAAATGGGGATACAGTTGGAGGCAAATTCCAAGTTATCATATCGGGCGCTCCATATGGGCTTGGAAGCTATACCTCTTGGAATAGAAAAATTAATGCAAAATTAGCAGAATCAATATCATCAATTAATGCAATTAAAAGTGTTTCATTTGGGAAAGATAGCACAAGCAGCTCATTTGGAAGCGAACTACATGATGAAATTGAATATAGCAATAATCAATACAAGAGAACAAATAATAATTCTGGTGGTATTGAAGGAGGAATGAGCAATGGTCAGGATATTCTAATTAATGCAGAAATGAAACCTCTCTCTACTCTAACAAAACCGTTAAAATCAATTGATATAAAAACAAAACAAACTAAACTAGCACATAAAGAGCGGACAGATTCATGTGCTGTTCCAGCAGCTTCTATCATTGCAGAAAACATGGCATGTATTACTCTCCTTGATGCAATTTTAGAAAAATTTGGTGGCGATAGCATGAAGGATCTAAAAACACATTTCAAATCTGCTAAATTTTAATACTTATGATATCTCATATTTTCATTATTGGAATGATGGGTTCAGGAAAATCAACCATTGCTCCACTTTTATCTAAAGAATTAAAAATACCTTTTACAGATACTGATAAAGATTTAGAAAATATTTTAAACTTAGATATTAAAAAAATATTTGATCAACTTTCTGAAGAAAAATTCAGAGAACTTGAATCAGCTTATTTTTTAGAACATATTAAAAAATCAAGTACAATATATGCTACTGGCGGAGGGATAGTAATGATTAAAAAAAATCGTCATATTTTAAAAAGTACAGGTAATACTATTTATTTAAATGCATCAATTGAAACATTAAATAATCGCTTAGTTAATGATCAAAAAAAAAGGCCATTATTCAATAATAAGAATTCTTTGAAAGTAATTCTTAACGAAAGAAAGCGATATTATAATGACTGTGCAGATATAACAATTAATATAGATGAAAAAAGTTCAAAAATTATTTTGAATGAAATAATAGAAAAATTAAATAGATGAAAATTAATAAATTTAACAGCGAAAAAAAACTTATCAATTATATTGATTCTTATAACAAAAAATTTGATAAAATTTTTTTAATTACAAGCCCACCGATAATAAACTTATATCCTTTTATTGAAACATTAAATACAAAAATAATTATATGTGAAGAAGGAGAAAGGTGTAAGTCTATCAATCAGTATAAAAAAATTATTGAATGTTTAGTAGCTAAGGGTTGCAATAAAAAATCTTTAATCATAGGAATGGGAGGGGGTACTATAACTGACCTCTCTGGATTTGTTGCGTCCTCCTATATGAGGGGAATAAAACATATTTTTATACCCACCACTTTGCTTTGCATGGTCGATGCAAGCATTGGTGGTAAAACTGCTTTGAATTTTAATAATATTCGAAATTTAATTGGTACATTTAAAAATCCAGAAGAAGTTATTTTATATTTTAATTTTTTAGAAACTCTTAATAAAAGTGAATTAGTAAATGGATATGCAGAAATTATTAAATATGGATTAATAATGGATGATAAATTATTGGAATTAATTGAAAAAAATATTTCTTCATTAATTATATCGAGCTCTAATAAACATATAGAGCATATTATTGAAAAATGTATAAAACATAAAATTGATATAGTTAGAAATGATCAATTTGATGATAATATTAGGCTCATTTTAAATTTTGGACACACGGTCGGTCATGCTCTAGAAAGTTATTATAATTATACGCTCCCTCATGGAAAAGCAATAATATATGGAATAAAAGTTGCTTCATATTTATCATATGAAGACAAAAGTTTAACTAAAGCAGACTATACTAGAATTGATTTCTTAATAAACAAGCTGAACTTACCAAAATTAAAAATTAGCGATTTAAAGAAAATGGAAAAGTTAATTAAAAATGATAAAAAAAATATTAACAATCAATTATATTATATTACTTTAAATAAAATTGGAAAAGCAAAAATAGAGCACAATTATAATAAGAAAAAAATTATTAATGCTTTAAAAATACTATGAATATTTTAGTGATTAACGGGCCAAATTTAAATCTATTAGGAACAAGAGAAACAAAAATATATGGACATGAATCTTTAGATGAAATCATGACTTGGTTAGAAAACTCTATTGAAGGATTAAATCATAATTTTAAATTTTATCAATCAAACTCAGAGGGTGATCTGATAAATATAATGCAAGATGAAAGACAATGGGCAAAGGGCATACTTATAAATGCTGGTGCTCTATCACATTATTCTTATGCTATCGCTGATACTATTACATCAATAAAAGTTCCAGCTATTGAAATACATCTATCAGATACTGATAATCGCGAGGAGTTTAGAAAAAAATCAGTATTAAAGGATGTATGTATCAAGACGATTAAAGGTCTTGGAAAACACAGCTATTTAGAAGGTCTTAAATATTTGGAAAATATTTAATTAATAATACGTAATTGATTATTTAATACCTCTAGATTAACTGGTGTAAACCCTTTTGCATCGCCATCAATATTTAAAATTTCATTATTTGCAGGTTCTAATTCAATTTTTTTAGCTATATGATATTCAACATATTTAGAATAAATATGTTGACCTGAAAAAATTTGAGAAAATAATTTGATTAATTGATAGAGTGAAATAGAAGATTTTACACTTATAACATCCAAAAAACCATCATTAAACTTAGCCTTTGGAGCAGCCTTCATACCCTTGCCTGTATGAATAGTGTTGCATATCAAAATAAATAAATAATCATCTTTAAAAACTTGATTGTCAATAGAAAATCTAATCTTTTTACCTTTTCCTATTAATAAATAAAATAAACTAGCAATGTTATATCTTAAACCTTTTAAAAATCTCATTTTTTCAGCTAAAATTAATATGTCGGTTACTAATCCCCACCCTACAACATTAAAAGAATATGTAGTTTTATTATTATAAGTTAATTTGATAATATCTAGAAAATCGGATTTATCTTGAAAAATTTTATCGAGGGCTTTTGTTTTATCCACAGATCCCAAATCATGCATAAATGAATTTCCGGTTCCACCAGGTAAAAACCCTAACCGTGGAATCTGATTAAATTTATTCATCATAAGACCATTAACTACCTCATTAAATGTTCCATCTCCTCCACAAACGATAATATCATGGTAATGTGATAAATCATTGTTTTTGCAAAAATCTTGTGCATGATTTTTGTGCTTTGTTTCTATTAATTCATAAGTAATTTTATTTAAACTGTAATAATTGAATAATTTATGCAACATACCCTTGTTTGATTTTATACCGCTCGTTGGATTATAAATAACTAATACATTTTTAATCATCAATAAAAAGCTCCATAATACCATTTTTTGTATATAGCTCGAATTGAATAGGAATTTTTATATTATCAAATTCTGAAATAACTAATGTCATATGATTCTGATTATTGTTTTTTGATTTAACACTAATAATTGAATGAATAATATTTTGTGTATGATTATATTTTTCAATTACTTTGGCAGTAGCAGGTTTTATAACTCCATTATTATAAATATTAATAAAATACTCTTCATTCAAATCTAAGGATTGATTTCTTAAAAAATAAATTAAACTTAATATAGAATAAACTTTTTCTCCATTAAATATAATGTTTTTATTATCATATGAAATTATTTTATTATCATAATCTATAATTGAATAAGAGTTTTCTATATTTTTACCTTCTTTTAGGTTTTTACTTAAATCATAAATATAATACTCGTTACTATCTACTATCATTGATACTTCTGTTCTAAGTTTATAAAAAATATCAACAATTTTACTGGACTTTACAGAAAATGAAATCTGTCTATAATTAATGGAATCACGACTCAATATTTTTTCGTTAAATAAAGCGCTACCTGCCTTGATATTATTATATTTAACTTTATATTCTAAAGATTCACTACAAATAGCCAAACCAACAAAAACTAATAAAATATAACTCATAGATTTAATCCTTGAATAATTTTATTTGTTGAACCAGAATGAGCTTTAACAAATGTATTTAACGGTAATTTGATACTTTCTTTTTTTTCTTTATCAAATACAAATCTGATTAATTTTTGCAAATCACTTGTATTCTTTATTAACATAGATAGGTTATTTTTTTTCATATACACAGCTTCATCTAACATTTCGCAATTAGGCCCAAATCCAATTATACAATCGTATACAGCAGGTTCAATTACTGAATGAACTCCTCGAATAAACCCTCCACCTATATACGCCACATCACTATATTTATATAGATCTGCTAAAATTCCCACAATATCAACGATTATAACATTACAACTACTTTTAACTTTAGTAAATAAAGTTGAATTAAAATTAAGATTGTTTAACTTTTTTGATAAACTTTTAATTTCTTTATTGTTGATTTCATGTGGTACTAAAAAAATAGATACATTATGTTTATCTAAATCTAAAGATCCATTTGGAAAAGCATTGTTCAAGCTGGATAGTATCATTTTTTCGTCTATCATATCATAGCTACCGAAAATTATATTATTAGTGCTATGATATTTTTTTGGTAAAATAGATAAAGTATTTTTTTTCTTTCTTTCTAAAATTTGATCAAATCTAGAATCACCAGTTACAATTACATTTGAGGTTAATTGTGCAAGATTATCTTTAATCCGTTTTGAGGGAACTAAAATATAATTAATTTTTTTGAAAATGAAACTTGAAAATGTAAATAGTATAGGTTTTTTCCATATAGAATTTTTATGAATATTTGCATTAATAAAGTAAATAGGTATTTTTAACAAATTACAAATTAGAATATGATTGGGCCATAAGTCGTGCCTTGTAATAATATATTTATATGGTTTTAATGTTTTAAAAAAGTAAAAAGATTTCCATATAAAATCAAATGGGTGGTAGCAGCAATAATCAAATAATTTACTATCTTTTGATTGATTATAAACTGTAGGAGAAGTGAATGTTTGTAAAATAAAATATTTATTCCTGTTAATTTTTTTTAATAATGGTTTTAATTGTTCAAACTCACCTGATGAGGCTGCATGAAAAATTAATAATTTTTTAGAATAATCTATGTTTTTTAAAACTTGAATGAATAATTTTTTTTCATTTTTAATATGATCAGATAACTTCTGATTAAAAAACTTATAAAAATGAATGAATAAAAAAATTAGTGGTGAAAATAATAAATATAAAAAATATATCGCCACTATATCATGTTTTGTGCTTTTAAAATTATATCAGCTAATTCTCTAAAAGAACCATCTCCGCCTTTACTCTTTGTGATTATATCTGGAGAAAATATATCAAGTATGGGAGATTGACACGGCATTGCAGATAATCCAACGGTTTTCAAAACTGATAAATCATTTAAATCATCACCTATATATGCAATATTTTCTATTGATAAATTATATTTTTCTAACAAATATTTAATTCTTAGTAGCTTATCTTTTTCATTATAATATACTTCTTTAATGCTTAATTTTTTAGCTCGGGATTTAAGTATTTCAATATTTTCCCATTCACTTGTAATCATCACTACAATGAAATTATTTTTTAATAATAATGATGTCGCCATACCATCATAAGTAGAAAAAGATTTCATGAGAACTCCATCAACCCCGTAATACATTTTAGCATCGGTCCAAACACCATCAATATCAGTAGCAATTAATTTAATCTTTTTTGCTTTATCTAAAATATTTTTTTCAATCATAATAAGCCTTTTATTAAATTCAAATCATCCAGTGTATCAATTTGGAAACTACGATAATAAGGCATTACAACAATATTTTTTTTACCACTGTATCTCAATTTGGAATTCAATAAAGATGTTTTTCTTGTAATATAGAATGCTCCATTTTCTATATATTCCTCATCTACTTCTTGTCTCATGGGCCTATTGTTAGTACTCCAGTTAATTGGTTTTATATCTAGGGACCACTTTGGAATCCAATGTTGTTTATAAACACTAAAAACTGAAGAATAATTATCATCTTCTAACAGTTTGATTCCCTGGTTGATATCCGCAGCTTTTAATAATGGAGATGTTGGCTGTATAAAAACCAGTATATCAAAATTAATGTTTTTTGCAAAATGTAATAATGCTTCTTCACTTTGAGAATAATCACCAGAAATGTTTGTGGGTCTATCTATTACATTGGCATTAAAATTCTCTGCAATTTTTTTAATTTTAGAAGAGTCTGTTGATACCCATGTTTCATCGACATCTGATTTTTGAGAAGCACTTATAGTATAGTATAGCAAGGGCTTTCCATTAACATCAATAATATTTTTGCTCGGGATTTCTTTGCTTCCACCTCTTGCTAAAATAATCGATACTATTTTCATTTCCTTAATTTTTTTCTGATTTCTTTTTCTTTTTCAGTAACTCTTTTTTCACCATCTCCTATTGCTAAACTTAATTCTTTAATACCCCTTACAAGCTTAATTAAACCTTGAGGCTCAACAGAGCACATCTGATCTGTGCCCCACATTGTGCGATCTAATGTAATATGTCGCTCTATAATTGTGGCGCCCATACAAATTGAAGCGATAGTTGTTGTTAAACCAAATTCATGTCCACTGTATCCAACTGGACAATTATACTTTTTTTCTAGTGTCTGAATACACTTTAAATTTAAGTCTTCTATAGGAGCTGGATAGGTAGAATTGCAGTGCAAAATTGAATATTTACAATTACTATTAGCATTTTTAATAGCTTCTACTGCTAAATCAACCTCTTCCATGGTGCTCATTCCTGTTGAAATAATTAACTCTTTAGACTTTTTTGCTGACTCTTTAATTAATTGTAAGTTCGTTAATAAAGCAGATGGAATTTTAATAAAGGGAATATCATATTCAATTAAAAAATTTAAACTATCGATATCCCATGGAGAAGCTGACCAATGAATGTCTTTAGATTTGCAATACTCATCAATCTCATCATAATCAGACTTATTAAACTCAACTTTATATTTATAGTCCAGATATGTCATTTTACCCCATGGCGTATCTCTTATGATTTTTTTCTGATGTTCAGGGACACACACATCTGGATTACGTTTTTGGAATTTAACTACATCACAACCTGCAACTTTTGCAATATCAATTAATTGTTTTGCTATCTCTAAAGAACCATTATGATTAATTCCAATCTCAGCGATAACATAAATTTTATTATTTAAGCTCATTTTTTTT
>CERI01068448.1_pt1 | contig 33393 bp, 32 predicted proteins | sample 350261 | NCBI WGS metagenome assembly CERI01 (sample SAMEA2620979, study PRJEB7988) | marine metagenome | isolation source: saline water (ENVO:00002010), including
TGGCCAAAGCCTACGAAAGAGAGGGCTTTTGTCTAAGTATTAATTAGGCTGAAAGAATACTTAAGCCCATCTTTGTTTCATTCAGAGATGGGTTTTTTTATGTAAAACCTAGTACTACCAGCGTGTGAGGAAAAAATGCAAGCACCTTTTGATATAATCGCTGACTTGGATACTCCAGTCTCAGCCTATTTAAAACTTGAATCACTTAATCCACGTTTTCTTTTAGAAAGTGTGGAAGGAGGGGAGCGGCTTGCTCGATATTCTTTTCTTGGCTTTGGAGATTCTCTAGATGTGCGGATAGATGACCGATGTATGACAATTGATGATGTTAAAGAAGCTCGTCCCTCAAATCAGCAACAATATCTTGACGTATTACGTCGTTGCCTAAAATTAGCACCAAAGCCCCAACCTGAGAGTGGTTTGCCGTTTTCAGGCGGATTAGTTGGTGTTTCTGGTTATGATATTATTCGATTATTCGAAAATATCCCTGGAAAAACTCTTAAGCAGTCACACATACCAGATGCTGCTTTTGTAGCAACCGCCTCTTTGTTGGTTTTTGATCATTTGACTCGAAGAGTTGCACTTCTGCATGATGGACCCGAGATAGAACGCGCTTCACTCAGAAAAGAAATTATCAAGTTATTACGTGGAGCTATTCCATCGGGCTCAAAAGATGCTTCTGTCTCGACAGCAGAGCCAAGTCTGTCAGAAGAAGAATTTTCAAATCGTGTTGAAAGATGTAAAGAATATATAGCTGCTGGTGATATTTACCAAATTGTTCTTTCTGTTTTATTTCGCGGTAAAACTGACATCGAACCCTTTGAAGTCTACAGGGCATTAAGACTCCTTAATCCCTCACCTTATATGTTTTTTTTCAATTTTGGTGATACCAAGGTAGTTGGTTCATCCCCAGAAGCGTTAGTTAAATTGAATCGTGAAATTGCATCTCTTCGGCCAATCGCTGGAACACTTCCGCGTGGCTCAACTGAAAAAGAGGATGAAGTAAATGCAAATAATTTACTAGCTGATCCAAAAGAATCAGCAGAGCACGTAATGTTGGTTGATCTTGCAAGAAATGATCTAGGTCGTGTAGCTGAAGCAGGTTCAATATATGTAGAGCCGTATCGCAAAATTGAGCATTACAGCCATGTCATGCATATAGTTAGTGGAGTTCAAGGTAAATTGGCATCCAATTTTGATCAATTTGACTTATTTGCTGCGACCTTCCCGGCCGGAACATTAGTGGGGGCTCCTAAAGTAAGAGCAATGCAAATCATTGAAGAAATGGAGCATATTGGTCGAGGTCTGTATGGAGGGACCGCAGGGTATTTTGGACTAAGTGGCGACATGGATCAGGCAATAACAATACGTACACTTGTTTTTTCTAAAGAAGATTATAGTTTTCAAGCAGGTGCTGGCATTGTCGCTGATTCTATTTCATCAAAGGAGTATCAGGAAGTGCTCGCTAAGAGTGCAATATTAAGAAGTGCACTTGAAATTGCGAAGGAAGGTCTCTAATGATAGATAATGTATTTAGTCACGTTCACATCTTATTGATCGATAATTATGATTCCTTTACATATAACCTAATGCAAGCATTTGCAGCGCATGGTGCTGAAGTTACGGTTTATAGAAATGATATGATTACCGTTGATGAAGGCCTTTCAATTGAACCAACACACTTAGTCATATCTCCAGGCCCAGGTAGGCCAGATGATGCAGGTGTATCACTAGATATGATTAGTGGTTTTGCAGGCAAGATTCCAATTTTGGGAGTCTGTCTTGGGCATCAAAGTATTGTACAACAACAAGGTGGTTCAATTGTTAGAGCCAAAAAATTGATGCATGGTAAATCTTCAAAGATTAAGCATGATGGCATGACGTTATTTGAGGGAATTTCCAATCCATTTGAAGTTGGTAGATATCATTCTCTGTGTGCCGAGACTTCTACACTACCTAAAACACTTGAAATAACTGCTCAAACAGATAATGGAATAATTATGGGTGTACGACATAAATCCTTACAGATTGAGGGAGTACAATTTCATCCAGAGAGTGTTCTTACACCTGAGGGTGAAAGGTTAATGATGAACTTTATGCAAATGGTGGCCCAGTGAGCAAAGAGCACACTTTATTATTAGAAGATCTTATTAAAGGAGCAGATCTAACAGAGAAGCAGGCTTCAAATTTGATGCATGCTCTAGCTAAAGGTGAATTATCATCGGCATTAGCAGGAGCTTTTCTTTCAGTCTTAAGGATGAAAGGAGAAACTGCAGATGAGATCCGTGGCTTTGCTTCAGCGATGCGAGAATTAGCCATTAATCCAAATATTCCGGATGGAAAACCGACAATTGATACTGTCGGCACAGGTGGTGATGGGTCAGGTAGTTTTAATTTATCGACTGGAACTGGATTATTGTCAGCAGCGTGCGGCTCAAGAGTTGTTAAGCATGGAAACCGCTCTGTTTCAAGTCTATCAGGCAGCGCTGACATGCTTGAAAGCTTGGGAATGACATTACCTTTGAATGAAAAAGATGCTGTTGATTGCTTAAACGAAATAGGCTTTACATTTCTATTTGCCCCTGTATTTCATCCAGCAATGAAAGAGGTTGTTCCAATTCGTGGAGCACTCTCAATTCGTACGGTTTTTAATGTATTGGGACCATTAACGAATCCTGCGGCACCACCTTTCCATTTGATTGGAGCTTACAGTAAAGATATTGCAAAATTAATGGCAAATGCCTTATCTGGCATGAAATTAGAGCGTGCCTTCGTTGTTCATGGTGAGTTGGGATGGGACGAGGCAACTCCCGCCGGAGACTTTTGGCTTTATGACGTTTCTTCAGGGCATGTTAAAGAAACCTTAAGAAGGCCAGAGGATTATGGATTAAAACGATGTAAGCCTTCAGAGTTAAAAGGAGGTGATGCAAAACATAATGCAAATGAATTATTACGAGTTTTTAAAGGTGAGGATATGGGTGCTCATCGAGATGCATTACTTATGGGTACATCTCTAATGCTTGAAGTTCAAGGTGATGTGAAAAACGCTAAAGCGGGTGTAGATATGGCTTCAGCAGCTATTGAAGATAATAGTGCCACAATTTTTCTTAATAAATTACGTGATTTCTTTAAAACATAATGAGTGATTTTTTAAAAATTATGGCTAGTGCTAGCTCCGATAGAGCTGCTTTGATCAATACATCATTTTCGTCTGCAGATTTTGATATGCCACTGGTATCATTGACCTTCAGTGACTTTGATCTAATAGCTGAAATTAAGGAACATTCGCCTGCTGAAGGTGATTTGAGTAACAAAAATATTGATCGTATTTCACGGGCAAAAGCATATTCTGATGGAGGTGCAATAGCGATATCTGTTCTGACAGAGCCAAGCCGCTTTGGCGGAGATTTATCACATATGACGCAAGTTGTTAATGCTGTTCCCAACACACCAGTTATGCGGAAAGATTTTCTGGTTGAACCTATTCAAATTCTTGAAGCAAGAAAGGCAGGTGCAAGCGGTATTTTGCTTGTAACAACAATGCTTGGTGATGCAAAACTGCGCGAAATGTTAGCATGTGCTTGGGACTGTGGCTTATTTGTACTGCTTGAATCTTTTTCTGAAGAAGATTTGAAACGTTCTTCTGATTTATTGAAAAACAATGCAAACAGAGATCGCTTAGAGTCAGGTCAATTTCTTATGGGTATAAATTCCAGAAATTTAAGAACTCTAGAAGTTAATTTTGAAAGATTCCGTAATCTATCAAATTTATTACCAGCTGGTAAATGTGTCGCTGAAAGTGGATTAAATGTATCTGAAGATTTTTCGAAAGTATCTTCTTGGGGTTACAATATGGCTCTTGTGGGTTCATCATTAATGCGAAGCGCAGATCCGGCATCAATGATTTCAAAAATGAAAATAGCTGGTGCGAAAGCATGAGCATTTTTGTAAAAATTTGTGGTTTACGAAAAGAGCAGCATGTTAATGCAGCTTTAGAAGCAGGAGCAGATGCGTTAGGGTTTGTATTTGCAAAATCTCGACGTGAGATAAAGCCTGTTGAAGCTGCTTCTGTAAGTGTAAACATACCATCAAATATTTTGCGTGTTGCAGTAATGCTTCACCCCACTAATGAGTATTGGCAGGAGGTTCTTAATGAATTTTCTCCAGATGTTCTGCAAGCGGATGTGCTGGATTTCTCATCACTTGATATTCCTAACTCAATAGAGAAATGGCCGGTTTTTCGTGAAGGTGCAAGCATCCCCAATGTGGATGGAAAATACATTTTTGAAGGAAAAGAAAGCGGACAAGGTGAGACGGTTGATTGGGTATCTGCTGCTACTATTGAAAATAATGAAAAAATGATACTTGCTGGCGGCCTAGATGCAGACAATGTTGCGAGAGCGATTAATTTAGTTAGTCCATTTGGAGTAGATGTATCTAGTGGAGTTGAGTCAGCTCCCGGGCAAAAGGATGTCCATATGATTAAAAATTTTGTTAGTGCAGCGAGAGCTGTGGAGAAAATTTATGAGTAAATTGTTTTCTGCTGATAAAGCCAAGCAGTTTTTAGAAAAAGCCATCAATGGAGATATGCCTGATGAGCGTGGTCGTTTTGGGCCTTTTGGCGGTCGTTATGTTTCAGAGACATTAGTACCAGCATTTGAAAGACTAGAAGCTGGTGTAAAAGAGCATATTCGCAGTGAGGCTTTTCAGGCGGAATTTCAAAAAGAATTAAGAGAATGGGTTGGTCGACCTACAGCACTATCTTTTGCCCCGCGATTAAGTGAATCTTGGGGTGCCGAAGTCTGGATCAAGCGTGAGGATCTTGCACATACAGGGGCGCATAAAATCAATAATGCTATTGGGCAGGCTTTACTCGCAAAACGTATAGGCGCAAAAAGGGTTATTGCAGAGACTGGCGCAGGACAGCATGGTGTTGCCTCAGCGGCAGCATGCTCGAGAGTGGGATTATCTTGTAGTGTTTACATGGGAGCTGTTGATATGGAGCGACAATCTCCAAATGTAGACCGTATTCGTCGCCTTGGCGCTGAAGTAATTGCGGTTGAGTCAGGCGATAAAACGCTTCGTGCTGCCATTGATGAGGCAATGCGTGAGTGGGTCACAGACCCTGATGGCATTTATTATCTTTTGGGATCTGCGGTTGGTCCACATCCATATCCTTATCTGGTCCGTGAGTTGCAATCAATAATTGGAATTGAATCGCGTCAACAAATGTTAGATCAGGCTGGTGGATTACCAGATGCAGTATTTGCTTGTGTAGGAGGCGGATCTAATGCAATTGGTTTATTTTATCCTTTGATTGGTGATGATATCGAATTAATAGGTGTTGAGGCAGGCGGGATTGGTGATGGATTGGGTGAGAATGCAGCAACACTTGCAACAGGCACTCCGGGTGTGCTTCAAGGATCATATACAATTATTCTTCAGGATGGTGATGGCCAAGTACAGGAAACACAATCTATCTCTGCTGGACTGGATTACTCCGGTGTTGGGCCTGAACATGCTTTACTTCAGGCTACTGGTCGAGTGAAATATATTTCTGCGAGAGATGATGAAGCCCTAGAGGCGCTAGAAGAGCTCTGTGCTATGGAAGGAATGTTAACCGCTCTTGAAACATCTCATGCTTTTGCAGCAGCTCGTGAGTATGCAAAGAAAAATCCTGGTAAACGAATTCTTATTGGCAATTCAGGTCGCGGAGATAAAGACATGCCGACATTGACAAAGTATCCAGTGAGGATTCGACAATGAAGGCGTATGAAAAAATTAGTAACGCAATCATTGCAGCAAATGAATCTGGAAGAACAGCACTGGTTCCATTTATAACCGCTGGCTATCCGAAACCAAAAAAATTCACTGAAACATTAAAGAGCATTGCATCAGTAGGTGATGTGGTTGAAATTGGTGTTCCATTCTCAGATCCAATGGCTGATGGGATGACCATTCAGCGTTCGAGCTTTATCGCCCTTCAGAATGGAGTCAGTCTAAAATGGATATTGGATGAGCTTGATTCTGTAAATGACGAAATTAATACACCAATGATACTAATGTCCTATCTCAATCCACTGCTTGCTTTTGGTTATGAAAAACTTGCAGAGCGAGCTTTAAAGGCGGGTGTATGCGGAGTAATAGTTCCCGACCTCCCCTACGAGGAGAGTGATGAGCTACGTAAAGCACTCGATAAACAAGGTTTAGGTCTAATACAGTTAATTTCACCAGCCACACCTGAAGAGAGGCTAAGAAAATTATGTGATGCGTCTCGTGGATTTGTTTATGCCGTGACTGTTACTGGTATTACTGGCGGCGCAAGCATGTCTCAAGATTTATCAGATTACCTTAATAAAGTTTCATCTTTCTCAAAAACCCCAGTTTGTGCTGGCTTTGGGATTCGCCAAGCTAAAGATGTCAAGGCTGTTGGCCAGTATGTGAATGGTGCAATTATTGGTTCAGCTTTAGTGGAGGTTCTTGAGCGTGAAGAAAATCCTAAAACTTTTTTAGAAGAGCTTCTTAAATGAGTTTTAATTAGATGTATCGCTCCCTATTTATATAAGGTAACTAAAGATTTTTAATCAAAATTGGTTTTATAAAATTTATTTAAAAGCCAAATATTCTTTTTGGGTATTATTTGCTTTTATAAACACTATCCCTTTTGCAATTTCGGCAGAAATTTTAAGTATTGATATAAATTATGATGAAGACATATACACAATGACTTCAGATGTTTGGTTTGATGCTGATATTGAAAAAGTTTTTGAAGTTTATAGTACCTGGGATTATTCAACACAATTTTCAAGCGCAATCGTTGAAGCCCGAGATATGCAACCAGATACAGAAGGCCGCGCACAATTTTATGTTCGAAATCAGGGGTGCATACTTTTTTTCTGCAAATCATTTATACGTCAAGGCTACGTTGAATCTGAGAGTAATACTGAGCTTCGTGCTTTTACTAATCCTGAAGTGAGTGATTTCCATTTAAGTAATGAAGAATGGATATTTTCATCTTATGAAGGTGGAACGACTGTTTCATATAGCTTAAAAATGAGCCCTAAATTTTGGGTGCCACCGGGCATTGGTCCATATCTAATAAAACAAAAGTTAAAGACTAGCGGTGGTGAGGCGGTTAACCGCATCGAAACCATTGCAAGAGAGTTGGTTCATGACTAAATTTGCAGTACGTTTGCTAGATTGGTTTGATAAACACGGTAGAAAAAATTTGCCTTGGCAAAAAGACATTTCAGCATATCGGGTTTGGGTGTCAGAAATAATGTTGCAGCAGACTCAAGTAAAAACAGTAATTCCCTATTTTAATAAATTTATTGAACGCTTTCCAACATTAGAGTCTTTGGCTAATGCCTCTCAGGATGAAATTTTATCCCAATGGACTGGCCTTGGTTATTACGCTAGAGCAAGAAATCTTCACAAAGCAGCCAAGCATGTACTTAATATTCATGACGGTCAATTTCCAAAAAATTTTGATGATTTAATTGCTTTACCAGGGATTGGAAGATCGACTGCTGGAGCCATCCTCTCGATTACTTATGGACAACATCATGCCATTCTTGATGGTAATGTAAGGCGAGTGCTTGCCCGTCATCGCGGTATTAGAGGATGGCCAGGTAAAAGAAAAGTTGCTGAAATAATGTGGAGAATCGCTGAAAAAAATACACCAAAAAAAAAGGTTGCATCTTATACTCAAGCGATAATGGATCTTGGAGCGACTTTATGTAAAAGAAATGTACCATTATGTGATTTTTGTCCGGTCAATAATGATTGCGTCGCTTTAAAGACGAATAGTATTAATTTATATCCAAGCCCTAAACCTAAAGTAAAAAGACCTATAAAGACTACGACTATGCTTTTGGTTAGTGCTAAGGGAAAGGTATATTTAGAACGACGACCTGAGTCAGGCGTTTGGGGGGGTCTCTGGAGTTTTCCAGAATTAGGAGAATATCAGCTAAACGATTGGTGCGCTAAAATTTTTGGCAGCACTGAAGCTGAAGTATTATCTCTAGATATTTTACATCATAGTTTTAGTCATTTTGATCTGAGAATAAAACCTGTTCTAGTGCGATTTAAATCACAAAAAAATAAATTAATTAATTCCGATACAAGGACTTGGTATAATTTTAATGATAATCCTCCTGGCGGATTTGCCGCACCGGTAGAAAAACTTATTAATCAATTAAAGAAGAGTGAAAATGTCTCGTACTGTTAACTGTTCCATGCTTGATAAAGAAGCTGAAGGCCTTGATTATTTGCCATATCCAGGTGAATTAGGCCAAAGGATTTACAACAATATTTCCAAAGAAGCTTGGCAGAAATGGTTAGGTCATCAGACTATGCTTATAAATGAATATCGTCTGACACCAATTGAACCAGAAGCCCGAAAATTTTTAGAAAATGAAATGGAAAAATTTTTCTTTGGGGAGGGCTCATCAGCACCTGAAGATTTCGTGGCACCCTCATAGATTAAAAAAGCTATTATTAATCAACTTTTACAAAACTAGATATTTATTCTTGACTGGGGAGGCGCTTATCGGTCTAATGCTGTGCACATTAAGCTCAAGCTACTGTTAATTTTAAAAAATTAGATACCAACTAATTTAGGCCAGGTAGCTCAGTCGGTAGAGCAGCGGACTGAAAATCCGCGTGTCGGCAGTTCGATTCTGCCCCTGGCCACCATTAAATTATTATCTAACAATCAAATCATTTAATTATTCTCAATCTGGAATTCAATTTTCTGTATGCGATAAATAGAAATCTATATGATTCAATATAGGATTCGTACCAGACACCGACCAATTCTTTTTGCAGTTCTATCATTTTTGATAATATTTTTATTTGTCGGTACAAAGATAATAACTCAATGGTTTCATTATTTTTACTTTTTATCTTGAGTAAAGATAATTCAGATTGAAATTGCCTTTTTTTCCTTCCGCTTTGAAGATATTTTTTTCATCAGATCGAAGTATCAATCGCCAGTGTTTAATTTCCTTTACTAGGGCTTTATCAATATAATATGGTAATAATTCTAGTTGTTGCATGAAATGATAATATACATTTAATAACTATTTTCAAAATAAAAACCAAAATTTAATTTAATATAATTTTGTTATGATTTTTTTCTTAAAAAATACTTTTTCTATTTTCTTTCTAATTTGTTTATCTTTTAAGTTAGCAATAGCTGAAATTCCATCAACCATTGTTTTTAAAGCTGGCGAAGATGGCTATAAAGTTTTCCGTATTCCAGCCATTGTTTTGGCTGCTAACGAAGATTTATTGGCTTTTTGCGAGGCTCGCCAAGGCGGTGATGCACATGAGACAGATTTGGTTTTAAAGAGATCATCAGACAATGGAAAAACTTGGGGAGAAATTGAAATAGTACAGGAAAGTGACGATTTTCTTTCTTACTATTTTGATGAAAATCGGGAGATTACGATTGGAAATCCAGCGCCAGTTGTTGATCATATGGATCCATATCATCCTGGAAGATTATGGCTTCCTTTTACCTTAGAAAATGACCGTGTTTTTGTGATATTCAGCGATGATTTTGGTAAATCTTGGTCGGAAAAACGTGAGATCACTGACGATGTAAAAAGAGAAAAATGGGGTTGGTATGCAACGGGGCCAGTTCATTCAATCCAATTAGAGCAAGAGCCTTATCGCGGACGTCTTGTTATTCCATCAGATCACAGTATTGGAGAAGATGGTATTGATGGGGGTAAATATGGAGCTCATACAATACTGAGCGATGATCACGGAAAAACCTGGCGCATTGGAGCACAAGATGATGGGTATGAAAATGAAATACGTTCCAATGAGACCACTGTTGTAGAACTTAATGATGGCAGTCTTTACTTTAATACCCGCAATCAAAAAGGAGTGGCACCTGGAACGCGAGGAGAGTCTTGGAGTCATGATGGCGGAGAAAATTTTAATTCTCATGACATTAAATGGAAAAACTTTCGTCCCATACAAGGAGTTTTTGACTTGCCCGTAGTCCAAGGGGCATTGTTAAGAGCTGCTAATAACCTGATTTTATTTTCTGGTCCTGATGAAAGTGGGCCATCAGGGAAAGGTCGATATGATATGAGAATTCGTTATTCTAATGACGAAACCATGACTTGGTATGACGGTCCGCTTATCCATAATGGACCAGCGGCTTATAGTGATATGATTCTTCTATCCGATAAGTCTGTCGGTATATTATTTGAATCAGGAAGCCCTAATCAAAATAATGCTTATCAACACATTTCTTTTTCTGTAATAGGATCTGAATTTCTTAAATCTATGAAGCCAAAAAAATGAAAAAAATTCTTAACACTTTATTATCATTTGTAACAATCTTTTTAATGGTATTTATTTCGGCCTGTACTGGAAAGCCAAATGGAACAAAGGCTGTGTTAAATTTTGAGCTTGATAAATATCTTGGCACTTGGTACGAAATAGCCCGATTGGATCATCGTTTTGAACGAGGCTTGCAGAATGTAACCGCAAACTACTCTCTTAGAGAGGATGGTGGTGTACGAGTAATCAATCGTGGTTTTAATACAAATACAAATGAATGGGATGAAGCCCAAGGAAAAGCATATTTAACCGGTCCACCAAATGTTGGACGCCTAAAGGTATCATTTTTCGGGCCATTCTATGGCGGTTATAATATTCTTGAACTAGACTTAGAAGGTTATCAGTACGCTCTGATTGCTGGACCTAATCGATCATACCTTTGGATACTCTCGCGCACTTCAGAGCTTCCCAAAACTGTTCTAAGAGATCTGATAAAAAAAGCAAGAGATATGAAGTTTGAAGTAGATAAATTAATTTATGTCACTCATGATGATTCTTGATGGCAATATATTTTTAATATATCAATAAAATATTATGAAAGTAGCAATAATAGGTGGAACTGGTTTTGTTGGGAGTTATCTCATTGATGCGCTCTCACATTTAGGGCATTCAATTACCTTGTTAGTGCGGCCAGGCAGTGAAATTAAGATAAAAGATTCTAACAAAGTTGAAATGGTTACCGGTGATATTCTGGACATTAAGTCAATTAGACGTCTTTTACAAAAATGTGATGCTGTGATTTACAATGTTGGAATATTAAGGGAAGTTCCATCAAAGGGAATATCTTTTGAAAAAACTCAATACCAAGGATTAGTAAATACAGTTGATATTGCACTTGAGGTTGGCGTTAAAAGGTTACTGTTAATGAGTGCTAATGGAGTAAAAATACCTGGTACTAAATATCAAGAAACCAAAAGAAGAGCTGAGGAATATGCCTTAGAAAGTGAGTTGGATGTAACTGTTATACGACCTTCTGCAATCTTTGGTGATCCAAGAGGAATGATGGAATTTGCAAGTCAATTATTTAACCAAATTGTTCGCATACCTATTCCAGCCACTAACTTTCTTTTAGGTTTAGATTCGAAGAGAACTTCAGTTGAAATGTCACCTGTTCACATAAATGATGTAATGCAAGTGTTTGCAAGTGTACTTGAAAGGAAAGATTTTTTTGGAAAAATCATTACGTTAGGTGGTCCTGAAATTCTGACATGGAGAGAAATCATCACAAGGATTGCTGCAGCATCAGGTCGTCATAAATGGTTTGTGCCTATGCCGATACGATTAATGAAAATTGCTGCAACTCTCTTGGATTGGCTACCTTTTTTTCCAGTTACACGTGACCAACTTATTATGATGGAAGAAGGTAATACTGTTGATCCTGAAGAAATGCAAAATATAATTGGTAAAAAAGCAATTGCGTTTACCACTGACAATTTAGACTATTTAAAAAGGTAATACAGCTTAAAGTGTATTACTTGTTGAATTTAATATCTATTTGTTAAATTGACTTTTATATGACATCCATTTTTGACGAAATATGCATGGATGATATAGTATAAATTATTGAAAATTTAAAAATTATGTCAAACAAAAAATTATATCGGTGTATTTAAATAATATAGTTAGTATCAATTGTATTAATTGATTCAATTAAAAACTTAATAAAATATAGAAAATTATCCTTATGAATAATAAATACAGCAATGTTTCTTTACTTTCAGCCTTATTTCTAGTTTTAATTACTGCCTATACGCCAGCTCATTCAAATTCTTTTATAGAAATAAGTGCTGGCGATAATCATACTTGCATACTTAATTCAAATGGAAATGCTTATTGTTGGGGAGATAACTCAGTTGGTCAGCTAGGAAACAGCACTACAAAATCTAGCATGTCTCCCGTTGCAGTTTCTGGAGGTCTAAAATTTAAGTCGATTAGCGTTGGTTGGGATCATACTTGCGGTGTTACATTTGACAACGATGCTTATTGTTGGGGGCGTGGTAGATATGGCAGTTTAGGAAATGGCTCTCCTAACAATAGTGCAATTCCATCAATTGTTTCTGGCAACTTATCTTTTGAATTGGTGAATGCAGGTTTATCGCATACCTGCGGTATCACAATAAATGAAAAAGGTTATTGCTGGGGAAGAGGTGAAGCTGGAATTTTAGGTGATGAAGGAGTTTCAGAAGTAGCTCGCAATTACACTAAATCTAAAAGTTCATCAGTGCCTGTACAGGTGGCTGGCAAAATTGCTTTTGGTTCAATTAATGCAGGATCAGCAACAACATGCGGAATATCATCAAATGGAGATGCATATTGTTGGGGGTCGAGTGATTTTGGAAACTTATTAGGGCAAGGAAATGATACCAGCAGTAAAGCAGCACCAAGCCTTGTGGCTGGAAATTTTCAATTTCAACCTAACTCAATAAGCGTTGGTCTTGACCATGTTTGTGCTTTAGGCACCACTGATAAGGCTATTTGTTGGGGCCGTGGCCGATTCGGTAAATTAGGTATTGGCTCTACAGGACATTTGGGAGTTCTTGAAAATTTGAGAACACCAAGAGAAATCAATGGAAATATATCTTTCGCTTCAATCGCTACCGGAACCTTTCAAACTTGCGGCATATCAACTGATGGGAAGGCTTATTGTTGGGGAAGAAATGGAAAAGGCCAGCTGGGTGACGGCACTACTGAAATGCGCGTTGAACCTACAGCAGTATCGAGCAATCTAAATTTTAGCAACATTACTATTGGTACTAAACATACTTGTGGTATTTCAACAAACAATGAAGTTTACTGCTGGGGAGAAGGTAGGGCTGGTAAGCTTGGAACAAGATCGATAGAAAATAGGTCAATACCTACTAAGGTCGCACTTAAGAAACAACATCGTCGATAAATTGAAGGCTATTGCTAATAATTAAATGATTACCTAGGTTATTTTAAATTAAAATATTATTATGAATTTACAAAAAATGATTAAAAAGATTTTTTCAAAACAGATTATAAGTATTCTTATTTTTTCACTTTTGATTGTAAGTGCAAATTCAAATGCACAGCGTTTACAAGAAAATCAAAAGCAATTTGAAGTGCTTTTATTTACAAAATCTCTTGATTATCAGCATCTTGGTGTTCCAAATGGAATACAGATGTTCAAAGAGATAGCTCGTGATCATCATTGGGGGCTTACCTGGACCACACAATCAAATTTTTTTGATAACCAGGAAAAATTAAACAGCATAGATGTAATTGTTTTTATGAATACATCAGGTGATATCTTAGATGATGATCAAAGAAGGGCACTTCAAGCTTACATGCGGCAAGGTGGAAATTTTGTAGGTATTCATTCTGCTACCTTCACCATGATGGAATGGCCATGGTATGTAAGTTTGGTGGGCGGTGTTTGGAATCGTCACCCAGATCCAGGTATTTGGACAGGAATCGTTAATAATGAAGAACCTGATCATCCGTCAGCTTTCCATATACCACCTAGATGGTTGATCACTGGAGAGTGGTATAATTATTTAGAGATGTCTGACAATATGAAAGTTGTTTTGAGTGTTGATGAAACTACTTTCCCAGGGGGTAAAATGCCGGCTTACCACCCAATAGCCTGGTATCAAGAAGATTTTGAAGGCGGAGGTGGAAGGTCCTATCATACTGGTTTAGGCCATGCTGAAGGCATATATGATGAACCTTGGTACAAACAGCATATTCTTGGGGCTGTTTGGTGGGCTGCAACGGGTGGAAAGGCTTACGAATAGTTAAAAAATACTACATCTTTTTATCTGTATTTTTATTGTCAATCTTTAAATTGGCTCATTATAGATTTTAGCACCTTTATCTACCATCAATTTTATGGCCTTTGCACCATCATCTGGGTTTAAGTTCACAGCTCTAATAGCCTGTGTTAACAATATGACATTTAAACCATTGTCCAACGCATCAATGACTGTATTTAAAACGCAATAATCTGTGGCTATACCTCCAACAATAACTCTATTGACACCTTTTTTGTTAAGTTGATTTAATAAGTCAGTACCCTGAAATCCGGAGTATGCCTCTTTATCGCGATCCGTTCCTTTATCAATAATTGTAATATTTTTTGGAAGTTCTAATTTTTCCGAGAACTCTGCACCTGCACTACCTGCAACGCAGTGTGTTGGCCAGGTACCTCCATTTTCTACAAATGAGCAATGATTTACAGGATGCCAGTCGCGTGTTGCGTACATTGGTAAATCCTTGTCTTTAGCAAGTTTAATGCAATCATTAATTACTGGTATAACAGCATTACCATCAGCTACGCCTAGGTTACCCCCGGGAAGAAAATCATTTTGAACATCAACAATAATAAGAGCATCATGCTCACTAAAAATAGGACTTTTTTCTAGTGCATATGTTTTTAGTATTGGGCTTACTGAAACAGCTACCATGCCTTTTATTAATTCTCTACGTTTCATCTTTCTTCCAAAGTTTTTAATTAGATTTATTTCATTACCGAATAATTTCTATAAATTTTAAGATTACATCTACCTTAAGAGTACACCTATTTTAAGATTTAAACTAAATTTATGCTGAAACATTTATATTTTTTTAAATTGTAAATTGTACTATTTATTAGTTTTATTTAACTGTTGGTATTTCTTCCCAATTGGTAAGATACCTTGGAGATCTCATTAGCCTTTTCATCGACCATGTTTTTTTAATTCCTTGAGAAGCAAAAGTTATTTTTCCTACTCCAGAATTATTGATTTTATCAATTGTTTCCATTAGTTCTTTACTATTAACTTTTTCATTTATTTTCTTAAATAAATCATCTTGGTAAACACCCTCATTATAGAAATCATTGAGCATAACACCTGCTTTTATGAAATTAATATCGGGTTTGAAAATTTGTTTTGTTAATTGTTTAGTGGCATTCAAGATATCTCTGGTATCATTTGTTGGATAAAATAGTTTATAACTTCTAAATCCATGATATTGTTTGTTTTTCTCTTGGAAATAATTAGTTCTAATAAAGACAGAAACCATCCTACAACATTGGTTTTCTTTTCTTAATTTTTCGCATGCGCGCGCTGCGTAATCACTAACAGCCTCATTAATAGAATTTAAATTATCAATTTTTCTACTAAATGTTCTACTAACAACTATTTGTTTTTTTGTTTTAGGCTGCTGTTCTAAATCTATACAAGGAAAGTTTTTTAGTTCCATAACTGTTCTCTCAAGAACACTACTAAATTTTCTTTTTATCAATTTGGTATCCATTTCCATTAGATCAAGAGCAGTTTTTATTCCTAGATTATTTAGTTTTCTACTGATCCTATTGCCAATACCCCAAATTTCTTTCACAGGCATTAAGGCCATCAATTTTTCTTTTCTAATTTCATTCGTTAAATCAACTACACCATTAGTTGCAGGATAATGTTTAGCAGCATAATTAGCTGCTTTAGCTAAAGTTTTAGTTGGGCCTATACCGACACAAACAGGTATTCCAATCCAACGATCTATAGTTTCCTGGCATTTATATCCAAATTTCTCGTAGTTCTTCAAACCCGCAAGATCTAGGAATGCTTCATCTATACTATAAATTTCCACTTTAGGGGCTAAATATTCTAAAGTTTGCATTACTCTGGAAGAGACGTCGGCATACAATTCATAATTTGAAGAAAATGCGACTCCCTCTCTTTTTAGAAAATCTTGCTTTATCTTAAACCAAGGCTCACATCTTTTTATTCCAAATCTTTTAGCTTCTTTTGATAAGGAAACTACACATCCATCATTATTTGATAAGACAACTACAGGTCGATTTTTGATATCGGGCCTAAACATCCTCTCACATGAGACATAAAAATTATTGCAATCAACTAATGCAAAGGCCATGACTTTAGTAAATATTTATAGAGGCTGTTACCGTACCTGCTATCTCTAATTCTTCTTCTTGTTTAATCATTATGGGTGAATATTTTGGATTTTCAGACATAAGGCATACTTTCGGTCTAAGTAATAATCTTTTACATGCATATGAACCATTTATTGATGCTATAACAATTTTGTTGTGAGTTGGTTCTATGCTTCGATCCACTATTAAGATGGCTCCATCTCCTATATGTGCATGGATCATTGAATCTCCGCTGACACGAACAAAGTAAGTGGCGGCCGAATTTTTTATTAAGTACTCATTCAAATCTATAGGCTTTTCTACATAATCATCCGCAGGACTTGGCCAGCCCACTCGAACGGTATTTAAGAAATAGGGGATTTCTAGAGGAGATAAACTTTCCTCTGGTACATTACCCAGATAGCTAATAGTCATAAGGAATTTATAATTTAATAATACTGTATATATATACAGTATTATTAAATTATACTTTTGTAAAGTAATTATTTTAGGAGAATTAATAAAGATTTTAAGAATTTGCTCAGCAAGGCTTTGAGTAGACGCTGATCATGTTTTTGATAAAAATTATTTCGATTTAATCGCAGCTAATATGCGATCTGGGCTAGCTGGTAAATTACGTATTATTGCACCAGTTGCATATCGAATAGCGTTTAAGATTGCTGGTGCGGTACCAACAAGTACGTGTTCACCTAAACCTTTAGCTCCATATGGACCATGCGGATCTGTTTCTTCAACAAAGATTGTTTCAATTTTTGGTACATCACCAGCAGTAGGAATAAGATAATCATGAAGGTTATTAGTTTTTCCAGGTACAAATTTTTCCATTAATGCCATTCCTATGCCTTGTGCAACGCCACCATGAACTTGACCCTCAGCTAACACAGGATTGATAACTCTACCAACATCATGAGCGGCAGTAACTTTAATGAGTTGAGTTGTTCCTAACTTAGTATCCACAGATAATTCAACCATTTGTGCTCCATAACCAAACGAAGCATAAGGCTCTCCTTGACCATCATTATCAAGAGGCTGCGTTGGAGGATTATATGTCTTTTCAGCTAATGCAATGAAGCCTTCTTGATCAGTTGGTAATTTATTAAGTTGTAGTTTGTGAGTATTATTTTCTGCAGAGATAAGCAGCATATTTCCATCGAGTTGTAATTTAGCTGATGATGGAGCATCGCATATTTCGAGTAATTTTTTTCGCAAGCTGGTCCCAGCTAAAAATGCTGCTTTGCCTGAGATAAATGTTTGCCTCGAAGCAGAGGTTTTTCCAGCATCCGCGGTTAAGTCAGTATCACCGTAAATTAAATCAAAACAATCAACTGAAAGACCTATGGCGTCGGCACAAATTTGACTTATAACTGTATTTGATCCTTGACCAATGTCCACTGCTCCTTGAAATAGGATAATACGACCATCTTCACGTAACCCTACTTTTATAGTTGATGGATTTGGTAATGATGTATTTCCACACCCATACCATAAGCCAGCAATACCGACACCAAAACGCAGCGCATTATCTTTGGCCGATTTGTTGCGTATCTCAGTATTACGAATGGCTTGCTGCCAATGCGGTCGCAGCGCTTCAAAGCATGAAATAATACCAACACCCTTATCGAAACGTTGTCCTGTAGGCGTTGGCGATCCATTCTCAAGTGCATTCTGGATCCTAAATTCAAGTGGATCGATATTTAATTGATCAGCAATTAGATCAAATAATGTTTCCTGTGCAACGGCAGATTGAGGTACACCGAATCCTCGAAATGCTCCTGATGGAGGGCAATGAGTATGTATTGCAGCAGATTCAGCACAATAGTTTTTGATACGATAAGGTCCGCATGCGTGAATAGGTACACGATTGGCAACAGTTGGACCCCAAGATGCATAAGCACCAGTGTTAAAAATGCCATTAAATAACATTGCTTTAATTTTACCGTCCTTATCAGCCCCTATTTTTGAGTAAATATTTGACGGGTGACGCTTTGTTGTCGATAGCATTGATTCGGCACGTGAATAGATCATTTTTACTGGCTGTTTTAAATGCCATGCAGCTATTGCTACGAACGGTTGCAATGACAAATCTAATTTGGAACCGAATCCACCGCCTACCGATGAGGGAATAATTCGAACTTGATTTTTTGAGATATCCATAATTTCGGCAATGCTATCCCTATCCATATAGGGCGCTTGTGTGCAAGCCCATATCTCAATCCGATCATTAATTCGCTGAGCAAAAGCAGCCTCAGGTTCAATGTAAGCATGCTCAATGAATTCAGTTGTAAAATTACCTTCTACAATTACATCAGATTCTTTGAATCCAGAAACTACATTACCGCATTTAACATGACCACCGGTTAAAAAATTATTTTTACGGTTTATATGTAGTTGAGGCGAGCTTTCATCAGTCGCTTCTTTTGCTGAGGTAATATTATCTAATTTATTCCATTTAATAGGAAACTTTGATATCTCTAATAAAGCAAAATCGTCAGTAGTTCCAACAACTAATGCTACAGCTTCACCCTCAAATCGTGTTTCAAATTCAGCGAAAACAGGTTGATCAACAAATTCAGGAATAACGCCAAAGCAATTTTGTCCTGGAATATTTTTAGCTGTAAATACAGCAACAACCTCATTCGTTTTCCTTATATAGTCATCAAGATTTCCAAATGAAAAAGATGCACGAGGATGGGGGCTTCTAATTGCTACTGCGAATAGAGAACCTTCTGGCCATTTGTCAGCTGCGAATAAATCTATACCCGAAGTTTTTGGGGCTCCATCTAAACGAACTATTGGAGTGCCAACTGAGTTCTCACTTTGTGGGTTATTTGGTATTGAAGCGTCTTCTTCAATATTGGTGTTGACGATGGCTTTGATGATATTGCGATATCCAGTACATCGGCATAGCACTCCACCAATTGCATCTTCTACTTCTTTCTCATTGGGGTAGGGATTTTTTCTAAGTAAAGCTTCGGCTGAGATAACCATTCCTGGTGTGCATATTCCGCACTGAGCAGCACCATGTCGTAAAAAGGATTTTTGAAGTTTCCCATTTGTTACGCTGCAACCATTTTGTAATCCCTCTATAGTCTCAATATTACATCCATCAGCTTTTTGCGTCGCCATCATACAAGAGCAAATTAACTTATTGTTAACTAAAATCGTACAGGCTCCACAATCACCAGCATTACAACCTATTTTTGTGCCAGTAAGACCAAACTCTTCACGAAGAACTCGTGAAAATCTAGTACTTGAAGGTGCGCTAGTAGAGATTAATTCTCCATTCAGATTAAATTTAATTTTTGAGTCATTAGCTTTTTTATTATCAGCAATATCCTCTTCATGAGGTACTGGTGAAAATTTTGAAATTTCAGGTACTGAAGTAGAGATTGATTTACTTTTGAGCTTAAAATTAGCTTTCGATCTATTCACTTTAAATTATCTACACATTTAAAAATTGCACGATTTACTAATTCCATCGAAGCCTCAAACCGATATTTGCCTGTGGAGCGAATATCATCAATTGGTGTGAGTGGTGAAAAGAATTCTTCCTCAAATTTAATACTACTGATTTGATCTAAATTACAACCTCTTAATTTATCCTCTAACTTTGATAATCGACATGCGACTGCCGAGCAAGATCCAACACTGATACCAATATCATTAATTGTATTATTTTTCTCTGGTTCAATTAAAACGGCAACCATAGAGATAGATATGACTAAATACTTTCGTGAACCCAATTTCAAGAATGAACTTACACTGTTTTCATTATATTTAGGGAGCAAAATTGCAGACATTAATTCATTCTGAGCTAGCTCTGTTTGCCGCGGCCCAATAATAAAGTCCTTTAATTTCATGATTCTTTGACCATGAACAGATGACAGCTCTACACTCGCATTCGTTGCCATTAGAGGCGGTACTCCATCTGCAGCAGGGGATGCGTTACACAAATTACCAGCAATTGTGCCGGCATTTTGAATTTGAATTCCTCCCACTTCACGGGCTGCTAACTTTAGACAGTCAAATGATCTAGGTAAGTCTGCATCTATTAAATCAGACCATGTCGAAGAAGCACCAATACGCCAATGATCTCCCTTATCTTCGATACCTGATAGGCCTGATATTGCCGTTATATCTAAAACATTTTGTAAATTGTTATGATCTCCTAAAGCCGCGTATACATCAGTGCCACCAGCAAGTATTTTTCGAGGGCTATTTTTTAAAAGTGATAATGCCTCATCAAGCGTATTAGGACGTTCGTAATTATATTGCACAATTTACCTTTTATGGCTCAAGACTTGCTAATGTTTCAGCGGGCGGGGTATTTCGTGAACGATGACATCGAATTACACCATCAATAATAACCATGCTAATGCCGGGTAAATCACCCAAGGCTATGCTGTCTAAAAGTGTATCACCAGCAGTATGTTGAGCACGATCCATTATAACAAAATCAGCTGTACGACCACATTCAATGAGCCCACAATTAAGATCTCTTATTCTAGCTGTATTTCCCGTTGCAAAACAAAAAACTATCTCTGGAGCTACGTCACCCATTGAGCTAAGCATCGAAATTAATCTTAAAATTCCAAGCGGCTGAACTCCAGAGCCCGCTGGAGCGTCTGTTCCTAAGCTGATACGTTCAGCTTGGTTTAACTCTATTGTTGTTCGCATTGCAAAAAGGCCAGCAATTTCATTTCCATTATGAACAATCTCAACTGCCCTTGAACAAGACTCACAAAGACATCTAATTTGATTAATTGGTAAGGCTGTATGCCCACCATTTATATGCCCAATAACATCAGCATCTGCTTCAAGTACAACGTCCGCATCAATAAGACTAGAGCCTGGAATGGATGGACCACCTGTATGAATGGTACTTTTCATGCCATATTTTCTTGCCCAAGCGACCATTTTTTTTGCCTCTTCACCAGTCTTAACGCTACCTAGTCCTACTTCACCTATTGATTTAACACCAGCATCTGCAAGCTCTTTGAAGTCGTTTTCTTCCATGCCATGTTCAAGAATAGGTGCACCAGCATGAACTTTAACACCGCCAGGTTTATGTAATGAAAAAGCTCTTTGTGCTGTAATGGCTAACGCTTTTAGACCAACAATATCCTTAGGCCGACCAGGTAAGTGAACCTCACCAGCTGAGATCATTGTTGTGACACCTCCATTAAGACAGCTATCAATCCATCCAGTTTGATTTTGACGTGGCGTCCAGTCACCAAAAACAGGATGCATATGGCTATCAATCAATCCAGGTGCTACGCATGTTCCATTTGCATTAACAATCCTGTCAGCATTTCCAGTGTCTAAATCTTTATATCGACCAATTTCAACAATCATTCCATCAACAGCAACAATTGTATCTGCGTCTAAAATAGGTTGTGCTAAGTCACCTGATAATAGTAAGCCAATTCCTTTAATTACTAATTTTCCTTTTATTTCATCTTGTCCTTGCGATGAGTTCACTGCTTTATTCTCCTTTTTGATGATTTCTAGCGAAGCCCATCTTTCCCGATTACATCATCTTGTGTTAAGCCGCCAACTCGTGGCAGTGGTCTACCACTATCTGTCACAGAAACTGCGACTAGAATTTCATTATTTTTTGGACCGTCATTTAGGCGCACCTCCATGGCATCAAAGTGGCTACGTACATGAGCAGCATCTTTATGTCCAAGAGGAATATCGATGGCTGTTCCAGCTACACCCATTTTTTTTGATGAAGGAATTAATGCAGCACCTCTCTGCACCGCTAAACGGAGCGGTTTTCCAAGGCATGGATGTAAAATCGCTGCAGCATGTTCTAATTCTCCATTAATGCCAACAATAGCAGCTTTTCCAAAACTCTCTATCTCATGCGGTTCTACTCCTAATGCAGCTACAGCGCGTTGACCTAAATATTCACCGAGTTCTGCACCTATTTCTGTTAAAATTTCGAGGTCTTCTATAAACTCTCCTGCACAGGGATTTTCAATTACAGCAAGTGCTGCAGCTTTTCGCGTAATTGGATTAATTGAGCGATTCATCTCTTTGCAGGTATCTTCAACAACAACTAAAACCTTTCTAATTTTCGCTTTCATCGCAAACCATCCTCTCCAATAATTTCGTTTGCTTGCAAGCCACCCATTCTAGCGTGTATTCGAGAGCCATTAGTCATAGCCAAACAAAATACTAACTCATTCGGCCTTGGCGCATCTGGTACTTGCAATGGAAGAGTATGAAAATGACTTCGAACATAAGCGGCATTGGTGTGTGCTAAGGGTATATCAATCATTGCACCTACTGGGCCAACCTTTTTTGTGGATGGAACAATAGCTTTTGTGTCACCAAGTACTTGCCTCATGCCATAACCACCTGGTGAATGCCAGAGAGCGCCGTGCTCCAATTCGCCATTTGCACCAATAATACAACCTTTGCCATAAGCTTCGATATCTTCTGGCGAACAATTCATTGCCTCTAAAAGCTCATTTGCTAATTGAAGCCCTAATGGCTCTAATTTTTCCAAAGCAGGCTCTAAAACTTTAACATGTTGGCCTGCAAATGGATTATTCACTATTCCACATATACCACCTATTAATAGTGGTTCACTTTTTGGCGGGCCAAATTCATGATTTGAACGATCAAGAGTAATAACTATTTTTCGTATATCAAAATTCACTGTGTCTTCACCTCTATATTTTGATACGGCCAACCTAGTGAGCGATTATGTCCTTGAAGATAAATAAAAACACCGAAAACCTTGTTTTTATCTATTAGTTTTTGAGCAAATCTCGCACCTCGATTAAGAGCATCGTTAATTTCTTTTTTATTTAAACTACCTACTTTTATGGTTACTAACTTTTTTCCTAGATCACTGTCTGGGTCTATCTTAAATGCCTGAGCACGATCAATACAATTAGCATTACAATTTACTTCATTTGCAATTAAAGTTGCCACCGTATCAGCAACTGCTGCATTTTTTGCAAGAACTGTCACCGCATCCGCAATACCCAATGATAATGAATGCCCATCCCATCCACTAGTTGCAATGCCACGTATATCATCTTTGCTTGTTATCTGTACAGATGCAGTTGGTGCTGCTACCGAGAGATCAGGTACAACGCCAATTTTCATTTTTTGGCCATCTCCTAAAAAAAGAGCAATATCACCACCATTATTAACAAAAATATTATTAAGTCCTTTAACAACGCTCATTGCAATTAAAATTTCATCAGCAACAGCGCCTGCTACGGCCGCCATGGGTGTAATAAAATAATTTCTGTATTGCCTTACGGTAGAAATCATGTGTTTTGATGTAGCATCATTTATGTTTATATCTTTTTTAAAACTCAAGGGTGCTCTTAATAGAGAAAGATTATTTACTAAACCCTCTAGCATTCCATCCATACGTCTTGCTGCAAGTCCGTATGCTTTTTTTACACATGAACTACTTCCATTTGCTTTTATAATAATATTAATCGGACCATGCTGTAAGTGTAATCGATTCCCAGGCAGTATTATTTTTTGAACTTGACTAGAGTATTGAGGGAAAACCTTATTGCTAGATAAAATTTGAGGGGCGCTAAGACTCATAAATAACTTACTTGAGTGGCCATGGATTTTTTGGATCACAAGCATGTCTTTGTGCACTGTTACCATAATAATTTTGGATGTCTTCAAGCGATTGAATATAATCAATATGCCCACCCATTTCAGCGTATCGTTTTTTAGATAGTGTAAATTCTATAGGTGCAACTATTGCTGGTGTTGGAACATATCCAAATGCATTTTCTGGCATTCGTGTTACATCAACCATAATTGTAATTCCTCCTCCAGGCCATACATATACTGGTGCACCCCCCATGGTAACACTCGTCAATGATTCCTTTACAGAATGAGTCAGATTTACGGGATTGCCTGTAACTCCAGCACGTAATGAACCACCAGCACCAGCAACAAATAAAACTGAACAGAGTGAGGGCTCACAGTTTTCTTTTATACGGTCAATTACAATTCGCACTTCTGTCGGCATATTTGTTTGCACAGGTTGTAAATTCTCATCGAGAATACAGTAAATACTCTCATCACCAGTAGTAGTGGTCATCAATAGACGGCTTCCTGAGCGCGCAATTTTTTCATCTATCGATTCTATAATTGAAAAAGGGTCAGTGATGTCAGTACCGCCCCATCCTTGGCCAGAATTTGCAACATTAAAATAACGACCTGGTGTAGAGCGTCTTCCACATACTCTAATTCCAGAAGGCTCCATACCGAGACATCTTCCAGCCTGATGTTCTGATAGCACCCCAGTAATGTGTTCATCAACTACAATTACTTCATCAACAAGACCATGCCATTGTTCCGCAAATATACCGATTGTTGCAGACCCACAACCAACTCGCATTTGCTGCTCAGTGACACCATCGATAATAGGAGCATGTCCAGCTTGTATTTGTATAGAAGAACCATTTGTAATATCTAACTCAACTGGCTGACGATTACATAACGCCATAATTGTATTACAAGTTATTTTACCTTCTCGCTTACTGCCGCCTGTAAGGTGATTAACCCCTCCTAGTGATAACATTGGAGACCCATATTCGCTAGTTGTTACATGGCCAACGTGTTCTCCATCGCATAAGACATTAGCTTGTTCAGCACCGAGATGTTTGTCTGTATCTAATTTAATCTTCACACCGCAATAGGAAAAAATACCTTCGCTTACAACAGTAACTGTTTCAACGTCATCATATTGTGTCGATACAATAAACGGAGCAGGCTTATAATCAGGATAAGTAGTACCAGCTCCAATAGCAGTAACAAATGTCTCTTGTTGAACTAAACTTCCGTTCCAATTTTTTGAAGAGTCCGCAAAAGGCACCACCTCAGTATCTGAGTCAGATGAATTTTCAAGTATTATTAATGGATCTACACGCGCAAGCTCGCCTCCAATATTGGCATATCTCCCACAGGCTCCAGATCGCTCAGGTCTTATTCTACATAAAACAGGACAAGCATCGCAGCGTACAATATTATCCTTTTCGCGAGCACCAAAGCGTTCTGTCATTCCAATAAGACTAGTTGGGTGTACTGACTTTTTGTCAGAAGTGGTTTTGTTTTTTTTAGAAGTCATTAGTTACCTATAAATCATATTAATTATAAGTATACATATGAAAAAACAACCATACTAGTTCATAATGACGCAACTAATTATGAAAACTGCTACAACTATTTACTTTCTCTTTATGTAAAATGCTGTTAATAAAAAATTATTAATCTTTTTAGGTAAAAATTTATAGTTTCTTTGTATCAGAAAATTTTTTTAAACAGTGAATATTGATTTTTATGAAACCCAAATTTAATAAATATAATAATCGATTATTTTGGTGGCGATTTTGTTGTGGTGTCGCCATTATTCTTTCCATCTTAACTTTTACACCGCTTGTAATTGGTAACACTACTCTTCAGATTTTTAATATTCCTTTTTCATTGGCAATCGGACTGATCATTGGGCTGGCATTTATATTGATAACAATTGCTGGTACTTTCGTTTATCCAATATTTTCCAGAAATGGAGATAAAAATGAATAAGTGGATATTGATTATTGGTTCCATATATCTTTGTACACTTATATCTGCGGCCTTTCGTGCGCGTAAGTCAAATCAATCTGATAATGATTTTTTATTAGCAGGATCTAATCTTGGTTCTCTTGTTGGTTGCTTGACTGTTGCAGCTACTTTATTTAGTACATTTACATTGATGGGCATGCCAGATCTTTTTCGTAACCACGGTATTGGAGCTTGGGTTTTTCTTGGAATTTCTGATTGTGCACTTGCATTTGTTGCTCTATGGTTTGGCGTGAATATTCGACGCCGTATTTCTGCTGAGAACTTTAGTGGATTTTCTGATTGGCTTGGAAAAGCTTTTCACAGCCGCCATGCAACATATGTTTATCTATTCGGTATTTTTATTTTTTTAGTACCCTATGTTGCAATTCAAATAAAAGGGATATCATTATTTCTAAGTTCAATAATGCCAGATGTTATGCCAAGTTGGGCGTGGTCGATTGCAATAGTGAGTGTAATCTTAGCTTATAGTGAATTAGGTGGCCTTAAAGCAATAATTTTTGCTGATGCAGTTCAAGGTATAGTGTTATTTAGTGCCACCATAATTATTGCAGTAAGCTGTGTGACTTATTTTGGCAGCATCGAGCTCATGTTTGATTCGATAGAAGCCACATCACCAGCTCTTTTATCTGTTCCTGGGCCATCCGGTTTATTTACATTCCAATTTCTTGTAGCTTCTTTTTTAGCATTTGCAATGATTCCGGTAACGCAACCACAAATGAGTACGCGTTTAATCATTATGCGTGACAATTCATCACTAGCACGAATGGCAGTTCTACTATCTATCTTTTCTTTTATTTTAGTTCTTGCAACTTTACCTATTGGTCTTTACGGCGCTGCACTTTATTCCACCAGTTCAACTGGTGAATTTATTGCCAATGTTCTTGTTTATGATCAATTACCAATTGTTGCAGCTGTAGTTGTAGTAGGATTAATTGCAGCTGCAATTTCAACAGCAGATTCTCAACTTTTTGCACTAGGTAGTGAGTTACGCTCAGGTATATCTGACGTAAAATACAAATCATTATCTTTAATGCGAGGGGCGATCGTTATTTTTGCTTTGTCCGCACTAGTAGTGTCTTTGGTAAGCAATGCACATATTGTTCTTTTAGCACGCACAAGTTTTGCAGGATCATCATTACTAGCACCTATGATATTGTCAGCTGTCTTTTTTCCTAGGCAATTACATTACTCTATTCCACTATTAACAGGATTGGGCTTGATTGTATTTCTCGCATCACTCTTTGGGTTGGTCAATAATATGTTATGGGGTCTACGAATGGATCTATTAACACTCTTAATAGTGTCTTTCGGAACAATGGTAGTTCTAATTTTCAGGCAACTTAATTTAAATAATTTTAATGAAACTATATGAATTTTTTTGAAATTAAATTTAAGCTAATTTGGTTTCTTAAATCGCTTAAATAAAAATTAAGTTAATCGCGCTAATAAACTTAAAAAAATCTTTTGTTCATTTACCGATAGTGGTTTAAGAGTATCTTGTGATACTTTATGTGCAGCAACTTCTAAGGAATTGATTAATTCAAGACCCTTGCTTGTTAGTGTAAGAAAAGATTTTCTTTTATCAGCAGGATCAACTTTTTTTTGTATTAATTGACGTTGAACTAAGCGATTTACAATCCCCATAATTGTTGCAGGATCAGCATTATTGAGTCGTCCAAGTAAATTCTGTGATACATGACCTTTATCACGAATTTTAATTAATGAGGTAAATTGCATTGGAGTAAGCCCACTTTCCATAAATAAATCTTGAAAAATACTACTTGATCGTTGATGGGCTCGTCGTAAAAGAAAGCCAGCTTGCTCCTCAATTACATATAAACGATTTGACCTAAAAGGTAATGGCACAGTCATCCCCATATTTTTTGATAGTTATTAATTTAATCATTTTGAATATACTTCTCACATGTTTAAATATTAAAAAATAAAAGATAAATTTTTCAATAAGGATGTATTAGCTATATCAACCTTTGGTTATTGTTAATCTGTATCCCCTGGTTTTTCGCTAAAATAACGTTCAAATTTATTCTTTTCGTCTCTGTACTCATCAGAATCAGCTGGAGACTCTCCCTTTCGCGTTATGTTTGGCCATATCTCAGAGTATTTGGTATTTATTTCAAGCCAGAACTGTTTAGGTGTATCTTCATCATCAGGCTTAATTGCTTCAACTGGGCATTCGGGTTCACAAATCCCACAATCGATACATTCGTCAGGATTAATAACTAAAAAGTTTTCACCTTCGTAAAAACAATCAACTGGGCATACTTCGACACAATCCATTAATTTACATTTCACACATGGATCAGTAACGATAAAAGTCACATGAGTCTCCTTAAAATAAGCAAGTAACTGATTAAAAATTTATAAAAACATACTAATTAAATGACGAATACTTCTTATCACCCTACGAATGCTCGTTCAATAACAAAGCTTCCTGGGGTAGAATTACTTCCTTCTTTTAGACCATGCTCTTCAAGCATGGAGGACATATCTTTATTAAACGCCATTGAGCCACAAACCATTACTCTGTCAGTTTGTGGATTAAATTTTTTGCTTGTTAATTTAAGATCTTTTGCAAAAGCACCAGATCTTATACGATCTGTTATTCTACCTTCAGTTCTGAATTCACTGCGTGTGACAGTTGGGTAGTAGGTAAATCTATTTCCTAGTAACTCACCAAAAATTTCATCAGAATAAATCTCTTTTTCTAGAAAGCTACGATAGGCGAGTTCTTTTTCTTCTCTAACTGTATGGGTTAAAACTATTTCATCAAATTTTTCATGTGTTTCTGGGTCACGTAAAACAGAAAGAAATGGCGCCAATCCAGTTCCAGTTCCTACCATAAACAAACGTTTTCCAGATTTAAGCGCATCTGTTACCAGTGTGCCGGTTGGTTTCTTACCCAAGAAAAGATGATCACCCTCTTTTAAGTGTTGTAAACGAGAAGTTAAAGGTCCATCAGGAACCTTAATCGAAAAAAATTCCAGATGCTCTTCCCAGTTTGGACTTACAATCGAATAAGCTCTCAGAAGAGGTTTTTTATTATCATTTAAACCAATCATAATGAATTCACCAGAGCGAAAGCGGAAGCTATTTGGACGCTCAATCCGAAAGCTAAATAAACTATCTGTCCAATGATGCACCCAAATTATTTTCTCTAGGAAGAGCTTTTTTTCATCTGCCATATCTTTTAATTTGGAATATTGCAATGACTCTTCCATCTTCCTTTGACTCATCTTTACATCCATAAAAGTTAAAAATCTTATTTTATCAATACTAGAATAATATCATAAGTACACATACAACTTATATATTTATCTTTTATATCAATGGAGTAAATTTTCTTCTAAAAATTGGATATGCGTTTCACAAAGCGCTATGTTCTTCTTGGATGCATACAAATAATTGAGTAAGGAAGAGTGCAATGAGAACAATTAAGGGCCCTGGACTGTTTATTGCCCAATTTTTAGGAGATCAGGCTCCATTCAATTCATTAAATAACATAGCTAAATGGTCCGCAAGTTTAGGATATAAAGGGCTGCAAATTCCGACTCTTGACAGCCGTTTTATTGATTTGAAGCAAGCCGCTGACAGCCGCTCTTATTGCGATGATCTACTTGCAATACTTGATAATCATGGATTGCAATTAACTGAATTATCTACCCATCTTCAAGGCCAACTTGTTGCAGTGCACCCTGCTTATGATATGCTTTTTGATGCTTTTGCTCCATCACATTTGCATGGAAAGCCAGATGCACGACAAAAGTGGGCAGTTGATCAATTAATGTTGGCTGCTAAGGCCTCTGCTAATTTCGGTCTTACGGAGCATGTTTCTTTTTCTGGCTCATTAGCTTGGCCTTATACTCATCCATGGCCACAGCAACCAGAAGGTCTCATTGATACTGCTTTTAATGAGCTTGCGAGCCGGTGGCTGCCAATTCTTAACGCATTTGACGAAGCAGGTGTAAATATTTGCTATGAAATTCACCCAGGCGAAGATCTTCATGATGGTATAACATTTGAAATGTTTCTTGAGCGAGTAAATAATCACCCGCGCTGCAATATGCTTTATGATCCAAGTCATTTTGTATTACAAGCAATAAAATATATTGAACATATCGATATTTATCATGAACGTATTAAAATGTTTCATGTAAAAGATGCTGAACTAAATCCAACTGGACGTGTCGGGGTTTATGGAGGTTACCAGCAGTGGGTGGACCGAGCGGCTCGTTATAGAGCAGTAGGCGACGGACAAGTTGATTGGAATACTATATTTTCGAAGTTAGCTCAATATGGCTATGAAGGTTGGGCAATTGCCGAATGTGAGTGTGCTCTGAAGCATCCTAATGACGATGCCCGTGATACTGCAAAGTTTATTAGTGATCACATAATTAGAGTTACAGATCATGCATTTGATGATTTTGTTAAAACAAGCATTGATAATGATGGAAATAAATCATTGCTTGGGCTTTCTTAAGGAATAAATTTATGTCAGAAATTAAATTAAGCAGAAGAATTCGTTTAGGAATGGTTGGTGGAGGTCAGGGATCGCTTATAGGCGAGGCTCACCGTATGGCATCAAGATTAGATGACAAATATCAATTTTGCGCTGGCTCTTTATCATCTGAGCCGGCTCGCGCGATGGCATCTGCCCAGGAACTAGGTCTTTCTCAAGATAGGTCTTATGGTGACTATGAAGAAATGGCAATTAGTGAAGCTGCCCGAGATGATGGTATTGATGTAGTGGCGGTTGTTACTCCAAATCATACGCATTATGCAATTGCAAAAACTTTTCTAGAGGCTGGTATTCATGTCATTTGTGATAAACCCATGACCTTAACGATCGAGGAAGCTGATTCACTTCAGGAGACTGCCAAACGAACAGGTAAGATTCTAGCAGTAACTTATAACTATACAGGATACGCAATGGTGAGAGAGGCTAGGGAGATCATTGCGCGGGGAGACCTAGGTAAAATCCGTGTTGTCCAGGCACATTATGCTCAAGATTGGCTCACTAATAGGATTGAACTGGAAGGACAAAAACAAGCAGCATGGCGAACTGATCCCACAAAATCTGGGGTTGGAGGTACCATTAACGACGTTGGCACCCACGCTTATCACTTAGCGTGTTTCGTTAGCGGGCTCAAGCTCGAATCATTATGCGCAGATCTGACTACTTTTGTAGAAGGTCGCCTTCTTGATGATAATGCTCATATATTACTTCGTTTTAAAGGTGGTGCTAAAGGAATGTTATGGGCTAGCCAGATAGCAGTTGGAAATGAAAATGATGTAAAAATATCTGTTTATGGCGACAAGGGCGGACTTATATGGCAACAAGAACAACCTAATGAAATAAGTTTTATGGAATTTGGCCGGCCACGCCAGAGAATAACAAGGGGAGGTCCGTCAGGTCATCCAGCTTCTCCTACCAGTATTATAAGAATGCCAAATGGACATCCCGAGGGTTATTTAGAAGGCTTTTCAACAATCTATAATCAAGTAGCGATTGCAATTCATGCAGCAAATGAAGGAAGAAAGTTAGATTCAAACATTTTGTTTCCAACTGGCGATGACGGTAGATCTGGTGTTGCATTTGTCGATGCAGCTGTTCGTTCAAGTTCAGCTGGAAGCGTTTGGGTTGATCTCTAATCTAATCGATTTGTTCGGAATGTAATTAAATAGCTTAATCATCAAGGGTAAAAATATTGTCAGAAAATAAAAATCTTTATACACGCCGAGCTGCAATTAAAGGTGCTGTGGCATTACTTGGCGGCACTCTGACTGCAGTGCAACTTGATTTATTCAGTGTTTCTTTTGCGGATAGTAATGAAGGTTCGCCAAAACGTTTTTTTTCTTCTGATCAATTTAAAATTATTAGTCGTATTTCTGATCTCATAATTCCTGAAACTGATACGCCGGGAGCACTGAGTGTTGGAGCGCCAAATTTTATTGATATGATGTTAGCTGACTGGGCATCTACAAATCGGCAAATAGATTTTATTCAGGGCCTACATGAAATTGATTTACGTTCAAAGAAAGTTGGAGTAGGTAGTTTTTTATCTTGCTCGGCTGAGCAGCAAGAATTAATACTTCTTGAAATTGATAAAGATTTTTTCAATGAAAATTTAAATAATCCATATTTTGGAATGATAAAAAAAATGATTTTATTTGCTTATTATTCTTCAGAAGTTGGCGCAACAATAGAGCTTAATTTTCAGCGTATTCCTGGTGATTATATACCTTGTGTTCCAATATCAGAAGACAGTTACGCATCATTTTGGAGTCATCACAATTATGGCCTCTGAGGAATCAAACGATTTTGACGCAATAGTAGTAGGCTCTGGTATTTCTGGTGGCTGGGCAGCGAAAGAGCTTTCAGAAAAGGGTTTAAAAGTTTTGTTGCTAGAGCGAGGTCGAAATGTACAACATCGTAAAGATTATTTAACTGAGGGAAAAGCTGCATGGGAAATGCCGTATGCTGGTCAAATCCCTGAAACGTTAGTTGAAAGTGACTATCCAATCCAAAATCAATGTTATGCATTTTCTGATTACACAAAACACTTTTTTGTGAATGATGGAAAACATCCTTATCTTACTCCTGAGAAAAAACCATTTTCATGGATTAGAGGTTATCATTTAGGTGGTCGATCTTTATTATGGCACCGGCATAGTTATCGGCTTAGTGATTTAGATTTTGAGGCAAATAAGCTTGATGGCCATGGCATTGATTGGCCAATTCGTTATAAAGATTTGGCTCCTTGGTATGATCATGTGGAGACTTTTGCTGGAATCAGTGGCTCATATGAAGGATTAACACAACTTCCTGATGGTGTTTTTCAACCGCCATTTCAGATGAATTGTGTAGAGAAGGATATAAAAAAGAATATCGAAAAGGCCTTCCCAGATCGAAAATTACTTATGGGGCGTGTAGCTCATTTAACACAACCTACTCAAGAACAAATAGAGCTCGGGCGTTCTCGCTGTATGAATCGTGACGAATGTCAGCGCGGATGTTCTTTTGGCGCTTATTTTTCAAGTTTATCAGCAACACTTCCAGCTGCAGACCGAACGGGTAATTTAACTACACTGACTGATGTTATTGTGGAAAGCGTTCTATATGATCAAGATAACAATCGTGCATCTGGTGTCCGTGTTATTGATAACAACGATCACTCATACCGTCTTTTTGGCGCTAAACTCATATTCTTATGTGCTTCAACACTCGGTACAACTCAAATTATGCTTAATTCAAAATCTGGATCTTTCCCTAATGGAATAGCTAATTCGAGTGGGACATTAGGCCACTATTTAATGGATCACCTTGGAGGCGCAGGAGCAAGCGGAATTTTTCCTGGTCATCAGGATAAATATGACATCGGAAGAAGAGGAGGTGGGCTGTACTTACCTCGATTTCGAAATGTCTCTGATCAGGAACAACGCTTCCTCAGAGGCTATGGATACCAGGGTGGCGCTCATCGATTAAGCTGGACTCAAGG